>ENA-OQAA01001519-OQAA01001519.1-human-gut-metagenome-genome-assembly--contig:-NODE-1519-length-11316-cov-1.613192_pt1 | contig 11316 bp, 16 predicted proteins | sample MGYA00242489_ERZ504515 | MGnify/ENA primary metagenome ERZ504515 (study PRJEB26092, sample SAMD00036237) | human gut metagenome | host: Homo sapiens | study: EMG produced TPA metagenomics assembly of...
TGCGTGTTCTCCCGGCCATTATTATAGATTTAAAAAAGAAGATGGGAGCTGGTCTTCATGGACTCCTGCATAAAACATGTTCACTTATGATAAGAAATTCAGGTATCTTTCTGTCTTTCCTGTTTTTGGCTTCTTGCTCTTTTTTCAGGCAAGACAGAAAAGCAATCTTCATTTGAACCGGGCATGGTTCTCTCGTATGATAAAGCCTTGCCGCTGAGCCAGAAGTACTCAGACTCTTTTTTCCCGGGTTGAAACCATTCCACTGGACACAACCGGCAACTTCCTTGTATCTGATATCCGCCAGTTCCGCTATGCACTTGATCATTTCTTTGTGCTGAGCAGGGATGAAATCCTGATCTTTGACCGGCAGGGAAAAGGAATCGCCCGCATCAACCGCTATGGACAGGCAGAGAAGAATACCTTTCCCTTTTGGGATTTGACGTCTGCGAAAAGGACAGCACAGTATGTCTGCTGACCTATCCTTCCAAGCTGATGCATTTTTCACTTGACGGAAGGTTGCTCCGGGAACATAAGATAGGAGTCCGGGGATTTGAGATCGCCCTGTTGCCGGATCATTCCTGGAGTATCTTTACGAATAATCTCCGTCAGCCGGAAAGCGACACGATCACATTGCTTGATATTTATGACGGAACAAACGGTACAAGCAGACACCTTATCGACGGATATACCAATCTTGGAAACCAGCTGCTTCCTTCTTTCCAGCAGAACCGCGTCTTTACGCATTCACGGAACGGCCGGGAAGTATTGTTCGCCCATCCGCTGTCAAACCATATCTGGTCTATAACCTCGCAGGATTCTGTACGCATCAAATATACGCTGGATTTCGACGAAAAGAATCCACCGGAAGACGCTCCCGAAATGATTCATCCGGATGAAAGCCCGGCCGATGCCGTCATGAAATACTGGCCTGTCTACGGATTCAACAGTTGTTGGGAAAACAACCGCTACCTCTATATCCAGGCTTTCGTGGACAAACAGTTGAAAGATATCCTTTTCGACAAGCAGTCCCGACAACTTTATGCCGGATGGATGACGGACGATCTGATCTACTGTCAGATCAGACCGGTTGAAGCCACTGACGAACTCCTTGTCGGATATATTACGGCAGACGACCTGATCAGTCTGGAAGACTATCTGAATTCACGACCAGAGGAAAAGCAACCCGAACAGGTGACCCGACTGATTGAACGGGCACAAGAAGAAGGAAATCCAATAGTCTGCCTGTATCATATGAAACAAAAAATCCATCCCTGAGAACAACTCCGGGATTCTTTTAAAAAGGCCGAGACGTTTTTTGAAAACACTTCGGCCTTTGATATAAAACGTTTCGGCGTGTAAAAAAAAAGAATTCGGCGTTTTTTCAATATCCTTTCTCACAAATTTCCCCATAAGGCCGGGTTAAATAATGTTATTATCATTCGTTTTATTATGCTATTCGGACAAAGTGCCTTATTTTTGTTCACATCATTAACCTAAAAAATATCATTACGACATGAAAAAATATCCGAAAATCGGAATTCGGCCGACCATTGACGGCCGTCAGGGAGGAGTTCGTGAAAGCCTCGAAGAAAAAACCATGAGTCTGGCAAAAGCTGTTGCCGAATTAATCACCAGCAATCTTAAAAACGGAGACGGAAGTCCTGTGGAATGTGTCATCGCAGACGGTACTATCGGACGTGTGGCTGAAAGTGCAGCCTGTGCTGAAAAATTTGAACGCGAAGGCGTCGGCGCCACTATTACCGTTACATCCTGCTGGTGCTATGGCGCAGAAACCATGGATATGAATCCGTATTATCCCAAAGCAGTATGGGGATTCAACGGAACAGAACGTCCCGGAGCTGTTTATCTGGCAGCTGTACTGGCCGGACATGCTCAGAAGGGCTTGCCCGCTTTCGGTATTTACGGACGTGACGTACAGGATCTGGACGACAATACGATTCCGGCTGACGTAGCAGAAAAGATTCTCCGCTTTGCACGTGCAGCACAGGCTGTGGCTACCATGAGAGGCAAGTCATACCTGTCTATGGGTAGTGTGTCCATGGGTATCGCAGGATCTATCGTCAATCCAGACTTCTTCCAGGAATATCTGGGCATGCGCAATGAATCAGTTGACCTGACTGAAATCATCCGCCGTATGACTGAAGGTATCTATGACAAGGAAGAATTTGAAAAAGCCATGGCTTGGACCGAAAAACATTGCAAATGCAATGAAGGTAAGGACTTCAATACTCCGGCAAAAGCCAAGAACCGTGCAGAAAAGGATGCTGACTGGGAATTCATCGTGAAGATGACCATCATCATGCGCGACCTGATGCAGGGCAACCCCAAACTCAAAGAAATGGGCTTCAAGGAAGAGGCTTTGGGACACAACGCCATCGCTGCCGGTTTCCAGGGACAGCGCCAGTGGACCGACTTCTATCCGAACGGCGACTACTCGGAAGCTTTGCTGAACACCTCATTCGACTGGAACGGTCTGCGTGAAGCTTACGTTGTGGCTACCGAAAACGATGCTTGCAACGGCGTGGCTATGCTCTTCGGTCATTTGCTGACCAACCGCGCACAGATCTTCTCTGACGTCCGTACTTACTGGAGCCCGGAAGCTGTGAAACGCGTAACCGGCAAAGAACTTACCGGAATGGCTGCCAACGGTATTATTCACCTGATCAACTCAGGAGCAACGACTCTCGACGGAACCGGACAGCAGCAGGATGCCAACGGAAACCCGACCATGAAGCCTTACTGGGAAATCAGCGAAGAAGAAATGAACAAGTGTCTGGAAGCCACTACCTGGTATCCGGCTAACCGTGATTATTTCCGCGGCGGAGGTTTCTCATCCAACTTCCTGTCAAAAGGTGGAATGCCTGTTACCATGAGCCGACTGAATCTGGTGAAAGGACTCGGTCCTGTGCTGCAGATCGCAGAAGGATGGACAGTAGAAATCAATCCGGAAATCCACAAGCTGCTTGACGAACGTACCGACCGTACATGGCCGACTACCTGGTTCGTACCCCGCCTGTGCGACAAACCGGCTTTCAAGGATGTATACTCTGTCATGAACAACTGGGAGCTAACCACGGAGCTATCAGCTACGGACACATCGGTCAGGATCTGATCACGCTTGCTTCCATCCTGAGAATCCCGGTATGCATGCACAATGTGATGAAGACAAGATCTTCCGTCCCGCTGCATGGAATGCCTTCGGTATGGACAAGGAAGGAGCTGACTACCGTGCATGTACAACCTATGGTCCGATTTACAAATAAACCTTTAATCATTCTAAGATCATGATTCATCGTTTTATACTCAACGAAGTATCTTATTTCGGACCGGGTGCCCGCAAGATGCTTCCACAGGAAATCAAGAGACTGGGACTCCACAAGGCGCTGGTGGCAACCGATAAAGAACTGATCCGCTTCGGCGTGGCACAGAAAGTGCTCGACGTACTGGAGGAAGCAGGCGTTCCTTACGAGCTGTTCAGTGAAATCAAGCCGAATCCTACCGTAAGCAATGTGAAAGCCGGCGTAAAGGCATTCAGCGAATCGGGTGCGGATTTTATTCTGCCATTGGCGGAGGTTCGTCAATCGATACGGCCAAAGCCATCGGTATCATCACCAACAATCCTTCATTCAGTGATGTAGTTTCACTGGAAGGCGTGGCTGATACCCAGCGTAAGTCTGTTCCCATCATTGCACTTCCGACAACAGCAGGAACCGCAGCGAAGTGACCATCAACTATGTGATCACCGAGAGGAGAAACAGAAGAAAATGGTTTGTGTGGATCCGAACGATATCCCGGCCATCGCAATCGTGGATGCCGAACTGATGTACACACTGCCCAAAAGCCTGACAGCCGCTACCGGTATGGACGCTCTGACACACGCCATCGAAGGTCTGATTACCAAAGGTGCCTGGGAAATGAGTGACATGTTTGAAATCAAGCTATCGAAATGATTAACCGTTATCTGGAAACAGCCGTCAAGGAACCGACCAATCCGGAAGCCCGCAACGGTATGGCTGTCGCACAGTATATCGCAGGTATGGCCTTCTCGAATGTAGGTCTGGGTGTCGTACATGGCATGGCTCACCCGCTTGGAGCAATCTTTGATATTCCTCACGGAGTTGCCAACGCACTGCTGCTGCCGACCATCATGGAATTCAATGCACCGGCTGCCTCGACAAATATGTACAGATCGCCAAAGCCATGGACGTATATGTTCCCGGCATGGGCCGCGAAGAAGCTGCCGACGCAGCCGTACAGGCCGTGAAGGATCTGTCTGTCCGTGTAGGTATTCCCCAGCATCTGTCGGAACTGGGCATCCAGGAAAAAGATCTGGACCGGCTGGCCGACGCTGCCTTTGCAGATGTCTGCACCCCCGGTAACCCGCGCGAAGTAAACAAAGAAATCATTCTTAATCTCTATCAGAAAGTATTATGATCACAAACGAACATATCCAAGAATTCCTGGCTCAGGCCCACCGCGTGGGAGATGCCAGACTGACCATCTGCAGCAGCGGAAACCTTTCCTGGAGAATCGGCGAAGAAGCTCTGGTTTCAGGTACCGGTTCATGGGTTCCCTCTTTGCAGGCAGAAAAAGTATCCATCTGCAACATTGCGACCGGTGAAGTGAAGAATGGCGTGAAACCGTCTATGGAAAGCGGTTTCCACCTGGGCATTCTCCGCGAACGTCCCGATGTGAATGTAGTGCTGCACTTCCAGTCAGAATATGCCACTGCCGTAGCATGTATGAACAAGAAGCCGACCAACTTTAACGTAACGGCTGAAGTTCCCTGCCACGTAGGACGCGAAATCCCTGTCATTCCTTACTACAGACCGGGATCTCCCGAACTGGCTCATGCCGTAGTAGAAGCCATGAAGGATCACAATTCAATCCTCCTGACCAATCACGGACAGGTGGTATGCGGAAGCAACTTCGACCAGGTATTCGAAAGAGCCATGTTCTTCGAAATGGCCTGCCGCATCATTGTGCAGTCGCATGGAGACTATTCTGTACTCACACCACAGGAAATTGAAGACCTGGATATCTACGTACTGGGAAAGAAGACCAAATAATACCTGACTGAACAAAACGGAGGATGCGCCAGAAAGGAAACAAGACTGACACATCCTCCGGATTGTTTTTATAACCGACCAAAACCATTATCCTATCATGAACAACACTTATCTGGCCATCGATTTCGGTGGAGGAAGCGGACGCGTCATTGCCGGACAAATTACCGGCGGACAACTGCATCTGGACGAGATCTACCGTTTCTCCAACCGACAGATCAAGATGGGGAACCATATCTATTGGGACTTTCTGTCCTTATTCGAAGAAATGAAAAACGGCATCCGCCTTGCCGTACAAAAAGGCTATCATGTCACCAGTATCGGTATTGACACCTGGGGAGTGGATTTCGGACTGCTGGACCGTGCAGGAAATCTGCTGGGAAATCCCCGCTGCTACCGTGACCCGTATACAGAAGGGGCTCCGGAAGAAGTATTCAAAACCTTGTCACCATCCGAACATTACCGGGAAAGCGGCATTCAGGTGATGCCCATCAATTCCCTCTTTCAGCTCTATGCCATGAAAAAGGAATGTCCGGACCTGCTGGAATGTGCAGACAAACTGCTTTTTACTCCCGACCTGTTCAGCTACTTCCTGACCGGTACCGCCAACAATGAATATTGCATCGCCTCTACTTCCGAACTGATTCTTGCCAGAGAACGTTCCTGGAACTGGGAACTGATCAAACGGATGGGCTTCCCGTCACACCTGTTCGGAGAGATTGTCATGCCGGGAACTTCACGGGGAAACATTCTTCCTTCCATTGCAGCAGAAACAGGACTGCCAGCCGATACTCAAGTAATTGCCGTCGGTTCGCATGACACTGCCAGCGCTGTCTTTGCCGTTCCTTTCCCGGAAGGAAAAGCCTCCCGATGTGCATTCCTCAGTTCAGGAACCTGGTCTTTGCTGGGTGTGGAACTGGATGAACCGATCCTGAGCGAAGAAGCACGCCAGGCAGGATTCACCAACGAAGGCTGCACCGGAGGAAAAATCAAGTTCCTTCAGAACATTACAGGACTCTGGATTCTGCAACGTCTGATGCAGCAGTGGAAAGAGGCAGGAGCTGACACCAGCTACGGTCCTTTGCTGCAGCAAGCTTCCGAAAGCCAGATATCCGGCATAATCGATGTAGACAATCCTGTATTTACCAATCCGGCTGACATGGAAAAAGCCATCGCCGAATATTGCCTCAGCCACCATCAGGAAGTTCCTGTAACGAAAGGTGACTATGTGATGTGTGTACTGAAATCACTGGCTGCCCGTTACAAAAAAGGAATCGAACAGCTGAACAGCCTCCTTCCGGAGCCGATCCAACAGTTACACATCATCGGCGGCGGATGCCAGAATCAGTTGCTGAACCGACTGACAGAGGAAGCTCTGGGCATTCCGGTCATTGCCGGACCCGTAGAAGCAACTGCCATCGGAAACATTCTGATGCAGGCTCAGGCATGCGGAGCCATTAAAAACAAAAACGAAGTTCATATATCCTGAAATCTAAAACGCATGCCATGAAAAAAAACAATCAACCGATATTGAAAGAAGGAAACATCAGCTACGTGTTTCCCTTTATTCTGATCACAACCTGTTTCGCGCTTTGGGGATTTGCCAATGATATCACGAATCCGATGGTCAAGGCTTTCTCCAAAATATTCCGCATGAGCGTAACAGAAGGCTCACTGGTACAGGTAGCTTTCTACGGAGGCTATTTTGCCATGGCCTTCCCTGCTGCCATGTTCATCCGCAAATATTCCTATAAAGCCGGGGTTATGCTCGGACTGGGCTTATATGCCTTCGGAGCCTTTCTTTTCTTTCCGGCCATGAAGATGGGAAACTATTATCCTTTCCTCATCGCCTACTTCATCCTGACCTGCGGACTTTCGTTCCTGGAAACCAGCTGTAATCCTTACATCCTCTCCATGGGAACCGAAGAAACAGCTACCCGCAGACTGAACCTGGCTCAGGCATTCAATCCGATCGGCTCCCTGCTGGGTATGTTTGTAGCCATGAACTTCATTCAGAACCGGCTCCATCCGATGGATACCGCTGAACGGGCCCAACTGTCACTCAGTGAGTTTGAAGCAATCCGGGATGCAGACCTGCAGACACTGACAGCCCCCTACCTCATCATAGGTGTTGTCATCGTAGTGATGCTGATCGTCATCCGGATTTCCAAAATGCCGCTCAACAAGGATCAGTCGCACAAGTTGATTTTGTCCCGACCCTGAAACGCATCTTCCATCGCAAGCATTACCGCGAAGGAGTTATCACCCAGTTCTTCTATGTCGGCGCACAGATCATGTGCTGGACTTTCATCATTCAGTATGGAACTCACTTATTTACCTCAATGGGAATGGAAGAACAGGACGCAGAGGTACTCTCCCAGCAGTATAACATCATTGCCATGGGACTGTTCTGCGTAAGCCGTTTCATCTGTACCTTCCTGCTGAAGTATCTGAATCCCGGTCTGTTGCTGAAAACACTGGCCATTGCAGCCTGCGTATTCACAGTGGGAGTAATCACGCTGCAAAACATCTGGGGTATGTACTGTCTGGTAGGCGTTTCTGCCAGCATGTCACTGATGTTCCCCACCATCTACGGTATTGCTCTCCAGGGTCTTGGCGATGATGCCAAGTTTGGTGCAGCCGGACTGATTATGGCCATTCTCGCGCTCCGTACTTCCGCCGTTACAGGCTTCCATCATCGATATGGGCAGCTTCTGTGGATTCCCGGCCGTCAATCTGTCTTTCATTCTTCTTCATCTGCTTCGTAGCCGTCACTATCTACGGACACAGAACCAATATCCGGGAGAAAAAGCATTGATGACCTCATAAAAAATCATCAGGAAAGCGAAAATATTCCGTCTTTCCCTGATGATCAGAAAATAGCAAGAAAAGTAAATTTCTCATTAAAAGAGTCAACAACTGATTCAGGAACTCCAAATATTCCATATCTTTGGAGAAATAAAGAAAAATGCCATGAAACAGTTTCTTTCATTCTTGTTGACACTCTCCTTTCTTCCGGTTCTCTGTCAGGCACAGACCGAAACGTCCCTGCCCGATAAGCAGATCATGGAATCACCAAACATACAGCCACTGCCGGATACCTTGAAATCGGACAGTGCGAAATTCAGTATTCCCTCCCCTGTTCCCCAAAGCAGTATTTACCGGCCTTTCGGCATGTACGGACTGAGTCCGCTGGATTACGGCTATGCAAGCTGGGAACTTCACCAGGGATTCAATGCTTCCATCGGACTGCACGTAACTTTCAGCCCCAGCAAATACGCCCCTTCCGGAGCCGGCTTCGGACAAGATGCCGCCTTTATGTATGCGCTCCCTCTCACCAAACGTTTCAGTGTGGCCGGAGGAGTTTATGCCAGCAACATGAACTGGGGATTCATCAACTACCGGCAGGTAGGTATTGCCGCTGTTGCAGCCTTTCAGGTCAACGACCGGATCAGTCTCTACGCTTACGGCAACAAGTCGCTGATGCCCGACCGTTCCTTCCCGTATTACCCCCTGCCTAACTTCGCACCCGACCGGCTGGGAGGCATGGTCAACTTCAAACTGGGCGAAAGCAGTTCGATCAGTATCGGTGTGGAAGGCCGGAGATATCCCAACGGAGCAGCGGCCTGGTGGTAGAATGATTGTATTCAGCAGAAGCAAAGAATGCTTCTGCTGACTTTATCAGTAAGTTTTATTGTTCAACGAAACGGAACTGCTTGAAATAAACTTCTGTTCGCTGCCTGAAACATTGGTAAAACGGATCTTCAGCACTTTCATGCCGCTGACTTCCGCACTCAGCAAAGTACGGCCCTGCACAGGACGCAAGTCAACTGTCTTCCAGTTTACTCCATCAGCACTGATCTCCAGACGGAAGTTCTTTTCAGCTCCCTGTGTACCCAGGTCCACCAGCAAGCTTTCCAGCGTACGGACATAATCCATAGCTACCGCAACTTCACCTCCGGCCTGCCAGATAATCACCTCGTTTGACGGAGAGACATTTCCTCCCTTACCTTTCTGACGCATCGGAAGCAGAGCCAGCTGTTTGACGTTGCTGCTTAATGTATAAGGCATATATACCGCACGTGAATCCAATGTCGTACCGGCAGCTTATTATAACGCTGAGTAGAAGTTTCAAACAGACTGTTAAAGGTGGGTAGCAGGTATTTGCTTCCGCCCTTCACTCCCGGCTGATAAGGATTCTGGTTATAAGTAGCATCCACTTCATACATCAGGGTTTGCAGAGCCTGGGCATGATCATGTACAGCAACAAACTCCTGTCCTCCCTGTTTCTGCAGACGAACCATCTTCAGCACTTCACGTCCGTATTCTCCGATCAGTTTAAACTGCATCAGCCACGGTTTGATTTCCTCAATCAGTTCCCGGCTTTCTTTGGAAGCAAGCAACCGGTCGGCTGCCACAATGATCTTGTCACATTCTTCAGCCACCTGCTATATGCAGCCTCATCCATTCCTCCATTCTTTTCATAAGCAGCAAGCAGAGACTTCAGTGCCGGCTGCAAGGCTACAGACTCATCCCGACGGAAACCGTGTCCGTTTTCTCCGAGGTCGGAGTTATGGGCTGCAAAGGTTTCCAGATAAGCAGCATGATTCGGCATCAGATCACGGATAGCACGTTTCCAGGAAACATTGCTGTCATATTTCTCCAGATTCCAGGCATAATCAGCCACACTGTACAACGCAATCTTCGAAGCTTCAGCACGTTCCATCGGATTGGAAACGAAGGCAGACATATCATCCTTGATGTCCAGACCGTTTCCATAAACCGGTCCCATCAGCAAATGATCACGTACATAGTCGGACACCGGGAAGTTCCACCAGATATAAGCCTTACGTTTCAGCAAAGGATTGATGAAATCCATTGATTCCTTATCGATGCAGGCAATGACCCGGTTACCGGTCCACATGATCTGAATACCTTTGTTGAGTTTATCACCCAACGTAGTCAGATATCCGCCTTTTACGTCCGACCACGACTTGTTATATTCCGTAGGACACATGACCAGCGGTTCCACATCGCCTTTCACCTTCACGAAATGATCATCCAGATAATTCAGCAACTCAGCCTGCTTTTCAGCCTTGGTTCCTTCGCCGGAAATGTCATCGAAGAACACCGCAAAGGCACGTACCCCCAACTGATACATACTTTCAAACTTCTTCAACAGCAGGTCACGGTCTTCTTCATTCCATTTGATGTCCTGTCCCGGATGAATAGCCCAGTAAAATATTACACCATTTTCATTGGCCTTGTCCACCAGTTCCTTCAGCTGGGAAGCCTCCTTTGCAGGATAAGCTTGCGCCAGTTCGGAGTGCTGTGATAAGGATCATCCTTCGGGCCATACAAATAGACATTCATCTTGTTGCGTCCGTAGAATTCCAGCTGACGGAGACGGGCTTCATGACTCCAGGGAGTACCATAAAAGCCTTCTACAACTCCACGATAAGGCACATCGGGATAGTCGGTCACTTCTGCCAAAGGCAACTTGCCCAATGTCATCAGCTGTGCCAGCGTCTGCACACCATAATAGGCACCACGCTCATCGGCACCGACAATAACGATACGGTCTTTCTCAATGCCTAAATAATATCCTTCTGCCTGTTTGGGAACCCGGCGGACATATTTCTTGACAGATTTATCCCCCTTCACTCCTACATAAACAGGGAATCCATCCTTTCCTTCCCCTTTCGGGAACAAAGTATTCAACAGATGAAAAGCAGGAGTTTCACGAAAAGCAGTCTCAGCCTGAAGACTATATTGCACGGGAACCATCACCGAATCCTGACCGGCCTGATATTCCTGAGGAGTCGGCTGCAAATGAAATTCCTGTGCATAAACACTTCCCAGGGACAGAGTACCCATCAGTCCTAATACTAAAAAAGTTTTTCTCATGATTCTATTGATTATTTTTCAAGATTAACGTATTCTTTCATTTTGCAAATGTAGCGAATCTCATACAATCAGCAATGAAATGAAAAAAATAATCCGAAAAACAAGTTTTTAAGGTTTTGGAAACATTAACATATTTACGCTTTACTGGTCGAAATATCATAAAAAAAGTTCTTTTTCTCTTTTTATATTTCATTTCATCCTCTATATAAACTAAGGTATATCCCATAAAACTCTAAAAATAAGCCATTGGTAAAAAAAAGGTATAATCCTGAACATAAATATCTGATTAAAAGATATTTGTAAAACATTAAACGAATAAAAA
>ENA-OQAA01001521-OQAA01001521.1-human-gut-metagenome-genome-assembly--contig:-NODE-1521-length-11312-cov-2.103800_pt1 | contig 11312 bp, 16 predicted proteins | sample MGYA00242489_ERZ504515 | MGnify/ENA primary metagenome ERZ504515 (study PRJEB26092, sample SAMD00036237) | human gut metagenome | host: Homo sapiens | study: EMG produced TPA metagenomics assembly of...
TGCTCCTTATTTGTTGACACGCAAACTTATTCCTCTGATGGAAAAGGGGAGCCGTATTGTCAATATGGTGTCTTGTACTTATGCCATAGGGCGTCTCGACTTCCGGATTTCTTCCATCTTGGAAAGAGAGGAGGTTTCTGGCGCATTCCTGTTTATAGCAATACGAAACTGGCTCTGACCTTGTTTACCGTTAATCTGGCGAATCGGGTCAAGGAAAAAGGGATTGTGGTGAATGCGGCCGATCCGGGTATCGTATCTACCGATATAATAACGATGCACATGTGGTTCGACCCGCTGACAGATATCTTATTCCGGCCTTTTATCCGTACTCCCCGGCAAGGAGCTGCAACAGCCGTTCATCTGCTGCTGGATGAGGATGCCGGAAAACGTACGGGAACTTTAAATGCGAGTTGCCGTCCCAAGCATCTTTCCGGGAAGTATACCCGCCATGTGCAGATGCAGGAGTTGTGGAACAGGACGGAGAAGATTGTGGAGAAGTGGTTATAAATCCAAAAAACGGATAGAACACTTGTTGAGGAAAATTTAAAGAACCTCTTGCATTATGATAATTTTTCAGGCACGGAGTGCATGGATTTCACGGTTCCGGTTTGCAAGAACCATGAAATCTGTGCACTCCGTGCCTGAAAGAAAATGTTAAAATCACTTCGGCCCTCTTGGGTTTATCCTATCGGGACTTTATTAAATGGAAAGTTCCCTCAGTACATTAACCAGGTCTTTCTTGATCGGCTTGTCGTTTTTGATGGCTTTCGTGAAAGGTACATAAACCACTTCATCGTGTTCTATGCCTATCATCACATTACGTTGTCCTTCCATGATGGCGTCGATTGCGGCAGCACCCAATCGGCTGGCAAGGATACGGTCGTGTGCCGTAGGACTGCCGCCACGCTGCAAGTGTCCGAGGATTGTGACGCGTACGTCGTATTGGGGATATTCGTTTTTCACACGTTCCGCATAGTGCATTGCACCACCGGTCAGTTCACTTTCGGCAACGAGCACGATGCTGCTGTTCTTAGACTTCCGGAAACCGTTCTTGATGAACTCTTCCAATTGGTCCACTTCCGTGCTGAATTCCGGTATGATGGCAGCCTCGGCTCCGGATGCGATAGCGCCGTTCAAGGCAAGGAAACCGGCATCGCGTCCCATAACCTCGACGAAGAAAAGACGTTCGTGAGAAGTTGCGGTGTCGCGGATTTTGTCTACGGCATCCAAAATCGTATTCAGGGCGGTGTCGTAACCGATTGTGGTATCCGTTCCGTACAGGTCGTTGTCGATGGTTCCCGGCAGACCGATACAGGGCACATCAAATTCTTGCGCAAAGATGCGTGCACCGGACAGAGAGCCGTCGCCACCGATAACCACCAGGCATCGATACCCTCTTTCTTCATGTTATCGTATGCTATCTGCCGTCCTTCGGGCGTGGTAAACTCTTTACAGCGCGCTGTTTTCAGGATAGTACCGCCCAATTGGATGATGTTACTTACATTCTGGCTCTTGAATTCTTTGATTTCACCGGTTACCAAGCCTTTGTAACCTCTATATATGCCTTTAACCTGAAGTCCGTTGTAGATAGCCGCACGTGTTACTGCACGGATAGCCGCATTCATTCCCGGAGCGTCGCCGCCCGATGTTAAAATACCGATACACTTAATTGTTCCCATAACAATCTCTTTATTTAGTGTTAATAATTACCTTAAAAAATCTGCTCGCAAAGATAACAAAAGCTTTTTAAATTCGTGATTTTATTGCCTTGGATATTTCTTCCATCAGCATTTGGGAGTGGAAGTGGCTCCACAAATACCAATGGACTCTGTGCCAATGAGTAACCGGTTGTCTATCTCTTCCGCACTGTCGATAAGGTGCGAGTTGGGATTTACCTTCTTGCATTCGTTGAACAGGATTTTTCCATTGGAACTTTTCTTGCCGCTGACGAAGAATACCAAATCGTGCGAAGCTGCGAATTTCCGGATGTTGGGAATGCGGTTGGCTACTTGCCGGCATATGGTGTCGTAATATTCGAAAGTGACATCGGAGGATATATGTTCCTTTATGTATTCCACGATTTTTTGAAATTCATCCAGCGACTTGGTGGTTTGCGAGTAGAGGCGTATGCTCTTGCTGAAATCAAGTGACTTGGCTTCTTCCAGCTTTTCTATAACAATTGCTTTTCCTGTGGTTTGCCCCACTAGTCCCAGGACTTCTGCATGTCCGTTCTTTCCGTATATGACGATTTGTTTGTCTCATTGTCTTCCTGGATATACTCCTGCTTGATTTTCTTTTGTAAGCGGAGAACCACCGGACAAGTGGCGTCGATTATTTCAATATTGTTGCGCCTGGCGGTTATATAGGTTTCGGGCGGTTCGCCGTGTGCCCGCAATAAAACTTTGGCATTATGCAGGCGGTTGAACTCCCCGTGGTTGATGGTGATAAGCCCCATTGCTTTCAAGCGCTCCACTTCACGGCTGTTGTGCACAATGTCTCCCAAACAGTATAATGTTCCGCTTTTGGATAACTCTTCTTCTGCTTTATTGATTGCGGTAACTACCCCGAAGCAGAAGCCGGAACCTTCGTCTATTTCCACTTTTGCCATATTGCAGCTTTTTGCGTTATGATTTGCACACTTTTTCGAACTGTTCTGCCAGCCATTCCTTTTGTTGGGAAATGGTCATGTGGCTGTTGTCGAGCAGCAGTGCGTCGTCGGCTTTGCGGAGCGGACTCACTTCCCTGTTCTGGTCTATATAATCCTCTGCTTCACATTCTCCAGGATTTCGTCGAAACCGGCTTCCTCTCCTTTGGCTTTCAGTTCATCGTATCTGCGCTGTGCACGGATTTCGGGAGAGGCAGTTACGAATATCTTAAGTTCGGCATCCGGAAATACGGTAGTGCCGATGTCGCGACCGTCCATGACAATGCCTTTGGCTTTGCCCATTTCCTGTTGTTGGGCTACCATTGCTTCGCGCACAAAGTCGAGGGCGGCAATGGGACTGACGCGGGAGGATACTTCCATTGTGCGGATTTTCTTTTCCACATTGATGCCGTTCAGGTAGGTGTCGGGACGTCCCGTTTCCGGGTTCAGCTGAAAGGATATGCGGATGCTGTTGATCTGCTTTTTCAGTTTTTCCGTATCGATGCCCTCGGCTGTGAAGATACCGTTCTCCATACTATATAAAGTGACGGCACGGTACATGGCTCCGCTGTCGATATAAATATAGCCGATTTCACGGGCGAGGTCCTTGGCCATTGTGCTTTTTCCGCACGAAGAGAAGCCGTCGATTGCGATTGTTATCTTTTTCATATGAAATGATTTTATACCATAATTTATATAGGAATCTCTCTCTCGGTAGTATTTTTTTGAACGTTTCATTTAAAATTCTTGCCAAAGATACGGTATTTTTAAAATATCTCGTTACTTTTGCGCTACAAAAGCTGACGAAGGCTTTTGAAGAATTAAAAAAATAAAAATGCCTTGTTTATTGTGTAAAAAAACACAGCCGGGCAAGAACAATCGTGGGAAAAGTGCTATATTTGCCCAAAATGAGAAACACTAATAATTATAGTATAAATTATGGAAATTAAAAAGACACCTAAGGCAGACTTGGAGAACAAAAAGTCGACTTGGCTGCTTGTCGGTTACGTGATTGTGCTCGCGTTTATGTTCGTTGCATTCGAATGGACAAAACGTGATATCAAGATTGATACGAGCCAGGCAATTACCGACCTTGTATTTGAAGAGGAAATCATTCCGATTACGGAACAACCCGAGCAGGTGGCTCCACCGCCCCCCGAAGCTCCGTCGATTGCAGAAACCCTGACAATCGTGGATGACGACGCAGATGTGGAGGAAACCACGATAGCTACATCTGAAGAAACCAATCAGGCTGTGGAAATCAAATATGTTCCCGTAGCTGTTGAAGAGGAAGAACCGGAAGAACAAACTATCTTCGAGGTAGTAGAACAGATGCCGGAATTCCCTAATGGTGGTATGGCTGGTTTGATGCAGTATTTGAGCAAGAACATCAAATATCCTACTATCGCTCAGGAAACGGAACTCAAGGTCGTGTAACCGTACAGTTCGTTGTTAACAGAGACGGTAGTATCGTAGATGCTAAAGTGCTTAGAGGTGTTGACCCGTATTTGGATAAAGAGGCAATCCGTGTGATCAGCTCCATGCCGAAATGGAAACCGGGTATGCAGCGTGGTAAAGCGGTACGTGTTAAATACACAGTGCCTGTGATGTTCCGCTTGCAGTAATTTTGTTTTTTTTAGTTAATATATTTAAATATCGCGTAAAGAGGTTGCTTTTAGGCAGCCTCTTTTCATTCTCTGCCATTCCTAATTTGAAATACTTATGTTTACAGCTTCCGAACTTCTCGATAAAATAAATTCCCATATTGCGGATTTGCAGTTTGAACGTACTCCGAAAGGGTTGTACGACCCGGTTGCCTATGTTTTGTCCATGGGTGGAAAAAGAATCCGCCCCGTGCTGATGCTGATGGCTTATAATCTTTATAAGGAAGATGTCAGGCCGGTATTCTCACCGGCAACAGGCATCGAGGTCTATCATAATTATACATTGCTGCATGACGACCTGATGGACCGTGCCGATAAACGCCGCGGAAAAGAAACGGTGCATAAGGTATGGAATGATAATACGGCTATCCTTTCGGGTGACGCAATGCTGGTGCTGGCTTATCAGTTTATGGCGGAATGTCCGGCCGAACATTTGAAGGCTGTGATGGATTTGTTCAGCCTGACGGCTCTTGAAATTTGCGAAGGTCAGCAGATGGATATGGATTTTGAGCAGCGGAGCGATGTGAAGGAGGAGGAATACCTGGAGATGATTCGTCTGAAAACATCCGTGCTGCTGGCGGCAAGTTTGAAAATCGGAGCATTGTTGGGCGGTGCCTCTGCTGAAGATGCGGAACGGCTGTATGACTTTGGCATGAATATGGGTGTCGCTTTTCAGCTGAAAGACGATTTGCTGGATGTGTACGGTGATACTGCCGTATTTGGTAAAAATATAGGTGGGGATATCCTGTGCAACAAGAAAACCTATATGTTGATAAAGGCCTTGGAACATGCGGATAAGGAGCAGGCTGCGCAATTGAAGCATTGGATAACCGTTACGGACTTTGACCCGGCTGAGAAGATAGAGGCTGTAACCGGTTTGTATAACCGGATAGGGGTTAAACTCCTTTGTGAAAACAAAATGTCGGAATACAACAACAAGGCTTTGGAGAGCCTGGCTGCCGTGAATGTGACGGCTGAGAGGAAAAGAGAACTGGATAAGCTTATAAAGGAGTTGATGTACCGGGAAGTGTAATTGTCAGTAGCCGATTAGAATGCCTTACAGAAGATTACCAAATACAGATCAGGCAAGAATACGTGCGTTGAAAGCCGTTGTTGCCAAAGGTGACACATATAATGTGTATGATTTGGCTGTGTCTCTGAAGGTACTTACGGATGCCCGGAATTTCCTGGTAAAGTTTGAAGCGGCGCATTCGTATTATGTGGAATGTTTTGAGCGTCAGTCAAAGGCGGGACGTAAGCATCAGGCAAATGTAAAGACTGCCCGTCTTTACATATCGCATTTTATCCAGGTACTGAATCTGGCAGTGATTCGTTCGGAGGTGCGTACCGTTCATAAGGAGTTCTACGGCTTGGATATGAGAAACAATAATGTTCCGGATTTGTCTACGGAGGCAGCCCTTGCAGAGTGGGGACGTAAAATAGTGGAAGGCGAGAGCCGGCGCATTTCTCAGGGCGGAATTCCTATTTATAATCCTACCATTGCCAAAGTCAGGGTACATTATGATATTTTCATGGAGAGCTACGAGAGACAGAGGAACTTGCAGGCGCTGACGGCGCGCAGTCTGGAAGCTCTTGCTTCCATGCGCTCCGAAGCCGATGCTCTGATTCTGGATATCTGGAACCAGGTGGAGCGGAAATACGCAGAGGTTATGCCGAATGAAAAACGTCTGGAGTTGTGTCGCGCTTATGGCTTGATTTATTATTACCGTACCGGTGAAAAAGAAGAGATTGCAAAATGAAATTAGTAGATTCACATTCCCACCTTTTTTTGGAGGACTTCCAATCGGATTTGCCGCAGGTGATGATGCGCGCCCGGGAAGCAGGAGTCACCCATATTTTTATGCCCAATATAGACAGTACCACTATTGAACCCATGCTTAAGGTCTGTTCGGAGTACAAGGGGTATTGTTTTCCGATGATAGGGCTGCATCCCACTTCTGTGGATGCCGGTTATGAGAAGGAACTGGCTGTTGTGGCCGGACATCTGGCAATGCCGGACGGTTATGTCGCAATCGGTGAAATAGGCATGGATCTTTATTGGGATAAAACTTACCTGAAGGAACAGCAGATTGCCTTTGAACGGCAGGTGCGGTGGGCGTTGGAGTATGGATTACCCGTAGTGATTCATTGCCGGGAGGCGTTCGACTATATATATGATATATTGAAACCGTATAAAACGTCTTCTCTAAGGGGGATTTTCCATAGTTTTACGGGAACACGGGAAGAGGCATTCCGTATGCTGGAGTTTTCTAATTTCTTCATTGGGATTAACGGTGTGGTGACATTTAAGAAATCGGGATTGCCGGAAGTTTTGCAAAATATCCCCTTGGAACGGATTGTTCTTGAAACCGATTCTCCCTATCTAACTCCCGTGCCGAACCGGGGTAAAAGAAACGAGAGTGCGAATGTAAAGGATACTCTGTTAAAAGTAGCGGAAATATACGGAAATTCGCCTGAAGAAATAGGCGGTATCACTTCTGAAAACGCTTTAAAAGTGTTTGGAATGCTCAAATAACGTTCCGAAGATTTTAAAGTTTATTAATTTTGAGATTTTCTTGTGGATAAAACTTTGAGAATGCAGTGGAAGAACAAAAAAAAGAATACATTTGTAGCTGAAAACGCTCGCGGTTCGCATTTTTTTTGTAATTTGCACCCGATTTCAGAACAGATGTTGATTGGAGAGATGCTCGAGTGGTTGAAGAGGCACGCCTGGAAAGCGTGTATACCCCTAAAGGGTATCCGGGGTTCGAATCCCCGTCTCTCCGCAGGTTGATAAACTGTTTTTATTATTTCTTTCTACTACTTTCCCTGATTTGCAGATTTGTCGGAATGATTACTTGTCTGACTGTTCTATCCCCTTTGATTTGGTCTATTAATAAACGACAAGCCGTTTCTCCCATTTTATAGGTCTGATGTGATACTGCCGATAGTTTCGGTTCTACATAGTTAGCATGTTGTTCGTCTGTATAACCGATGATAGCTATATCTTCCGGAATGCGAAGGCTGTGACTTTTAATAACTTCTATGGCGGCAAAGGCTAATGTGTCATTCATGGCAAGAATGGCATCGGGAGGTTGAGGAAGGGATAACAAAGCTTCCGTTGCTATTTTGCCCTCTTCATAATCTATTTTCCGACAGATTACCAGTCTTTTTCAATGGGAATATGATTGTCACGGAGAGTTTCCAGGTAACCGTGTTTTCTTCTTGTCACAATATCCAATGGTTAGCTCCTCCTATGAAAGCCACTCGTTTACTACCGGTATCCAATAAATGTTGGGTAGCCATTTGTGCCGATTGCACTCCATCTGCTACTACCGAAGAAAACTGGTCGGTCAGGCAAACACGGTCGAAGAGGATGAGTGGCATATTAATATCCTTCAGGGCAGCAAGATGAGTATAATCTGTAGTTTCTTGGGACAGACAGGCAATGATACCCTCTACCCGCATATTGACTAAATTCTCAATATTCCTTTTTTCATATTCGTAGGATTCGTGTGAAGTGGTGATGATGATAAAGTATCCGTTGTCCACTGCCATATTCTCTATCCCGTTCAGGATGGATGCGAAGAAATGGGTAACGATATCCGGTACAACAACTCCAATGATACGCGGGGTATTCTTTCGCAGGCTCATGGCAAAAGGATTGGGACGGTAATTCATTTCTTTTGCCAGCTTCTTGGCTTTAGCGCAAAGCTCACTGCTAATTTCAGGGCTGTCTTTTAGTGCCCTGGATACAGTGGGAATGGATACGCCTAATGCTTGGGCGAGATCTTTTAATGAAGTATGTTTCCGGTATTCCATTTCTTAAGTCAGCTATATTAGATTCATTTACAAAGAAAACACATTCTCCGATAAAAGAGGGTATGGAAGGATGTTTTTTTTACGTAAACCATTACGTATTGTTTTCGCTTCTTATATGCTGTCCTGAAATTATTTCTTACCCTATTTTTGTCGCATCTAAAAACTTTTAAATTTAATTAGTTATGCAATACCATGAAATCGGAAAGACAGGGATGAAAGTATCATCTCTCAGTTTTGGAGCTTCTTCTTTAGGAGGGGTTTTCCATGATGTTAAAGAGAAAGAAGGAATTGAGGCTGTGTTTACTGCTGTCGAATCGGGCATGAATTTTATAGATGTTTCCCCTTATTATGGGCATTATAAAGCAGAGACTGTTTTAGGAAAGGCCTTGAAAGACATTCCACGTGACCGGTATTATCTTTCTACCAAGGTGGGACGTTATGGAAAAGATGGTGTCAATACCTGGGATTACTCTGCAAAAACGTGCGATAGAAGTGTATATGAGAGCATGGAACGTCTCCATATTCGACTTTATCGATTTGATTAATGTACACGATATTGAGTTTGCTGATCTGAACCAGGTTGTTAATGAGACATTGCGGCATTGGTAGAATTGCGTGAAAAAGGAGTTGTCGGACATGTCGGAATCACTGACTTGCAACTTGAAAACCTGAAATGGGTAATTGATCACTCACCCAGTGGTACGGTAGAATCTATACTCAATTTCTGCCATTATTGCCTGTGCGATGACAAGCTAGCGGATTTTCTTGATTATTTTGAATCGAAAGGAATAGGCGTGATAAATGCTTCTCCGCTATCCATGGGATTGTTGAGTGAACGGGGTGTTCCTGCATGGCATCCAGCTCCAGAACCTTTGGTGGATGCTTGTCGCAAAGCAATGGAATACTGTAAAGCAAAGAATTATCCTATTGAGAAATTAGCTATGCAGTTCTCTGTTAGTAATCCTCGGATTGCGACTACATTGTTCAGTACAGCCAATCCGCTGAATGTGAAAAAGAATGTCTCTTTTATTGAAGAGCCGATTGACTGGGCGCTGGTGCATGAAGTACAGGAAATTATTGGGGAACAGCAACGCGTAAGTTGGGCTAATTCTTAAAATATAGCTGTCTATATGGACTATACAATAATTGATGCCCATGCCCATCTATGGTTGCGGCAAGATACGGTGGTGGATGGATTTCCCATTCGTACACTGGATAATGGACGTTCGTTGTTTATGGGAGAAATCCGCCAAATGGTTCCTCCCTTTATGATGGACGGGGTGAATAGTGCAGAAGTTTTCCTGTCGAACATGGACTATGCGCAAGTGGCTGCTGCTGTTATTACACAGGAATTTATTGATGGTATTCAGAATGAATATCTGGCAGAAGTTATTTCTCGTTATCCTGATCGCTTCTTTGTTTGCGGAATGTGTGAGTTCCGTAAGCCCGGGTTTCTGGCACAGGCAAAAGAACTCATTGCAAGAGGTTTCAAAGCTATTAAAATTCCGGCTCAACGCCTGTTACTTACAGAGGGACGGGTGATGCTGAATAGTGAGGAAATGATGCAGATGTTCCGCTATATGGAAGAGCGGGATGTGATGCTTTCCATAGATTTGGCGGACGGAGCAACGCAAGTTCCCGAGATGCAGGAGGTCATTCAGGAGTGTCCCCGGTTGAGAATTGCTATCGGGCATTTCGGAATGGTGACACGTCCGGATTGGGAAGAACAGATACGGCTGGCTCTTCATCCCAATGTGATGATTGAATCAGGAGGAATAACCTGGCTTTTCAATGATGAGTTCTATCCTTTTAAGGGAGCAGTAAAAGCTATACGGAAAGCTGCCGAACTGGTCGGGATGAAGAAACTGATGTGGGGATCGGATTATCCGCGTACTATTACCGCAATCACTTACAAAATGTCGTATGATTTTATAGTGAAATCACCCGATTTGCAAGAAGATGAAAAAAGGCTGTTCCTTGGAGAAAATGCCCGGAAATTCTATGGATTTACTGATCTTCCTGTATTGCCATATATCAAAAACATGTCTGAATAAGAAGATAATAATACCATGAAAAAAATACTTATACGATACCTTTGGCGCTGGTCTTCTGCCTTTTTTTTCCTTTGGGCAATTAGCAGCAATCTGCTCCCGACAATGATACGGCAGTTGATGAAAACCTGTGAACTGAACACCTTTGAGGCGTCATTTACCGAAACTGCCTATTGGCTTGCTTACTTCATTTTCCCGATTCCGATAGCTATGTTCATGAAGCGTTATAGCTACAAAGCAGGCATTATTTTCGGTTTATTGTTGGCGGCATTGGGTGGTTTGCTCTTTTTCCCGGCTGCCATGTTGAAAGCCTATTGGGCCTATCTCTGCATTTTCTTTATCATAGCTACCGGTATGTGTTTCCTGGAGACTGCTGCTAATCCGTATGTTACCGTTTTGGGGGCGCCCGAAACAGCACCACGACGGTTGAATCTGGCACAATCTTTCAACGGACTCGGCGCCTTTATCTCTGCTATGTTTCTGAGTAAACTGATTCTGAGTGGCACGCATTATACACGTGATACTTTACCCGTAGATTATCCGGGTGGCTGGCAGGCTTATATACAAGTAGAGACGGATGCAATGAAGTTCCCTTATCTGATGCTGGCCTTGTTGTTGGTGATTATAGCAGTGGTGTTCATATTTTCCAAATTGCCGCAGATAGGAGATGAAAGTAAGACCCTTCTTCCGGTTCAAAGAAAGAAAAGTTGATTGACTTTGGTGTACTGAAACATTCACACTTGCGTTGGGGGTAATTGCGCAGTTCTTTTATAATGGCGGGCAGACAGCGATCAACAGTTTGTTCCTTGTCTATTGCTGTTCTTATGCAGGACTTCCGGAAGAAACCGCAACAACTTTCTTCGGACTTTATATGCTTGCTTTCCTTGTAGGGCGCTGCATTGGTACAGGACTGATGGTGAAATTCCGTCCGCAGGATATGTTGTTGGTTTATTCCTTAATGAATATTCTTTTGTGCGGAGTGGTAATGATTTGGGGAGGTATGGTAGGATTATATGCCATGCTGGCTATCTCTTTTTTCATGTCTATTATGTATCCTACCAGTTCTCCTCTGGCTCTGAAGGGATTGGGTGCACGACGAAAGCAATGGATGGTTGTCGGCTTTTTTCTTCC
>ENA-OQAA01001522-OQAA01001522.1-human-gut-metagenome-genome-assembly--contig:-NODE-1522-length-11311-cov-7.726574_pt1 | contig 11311 bp, 13 predicted proteins | sample MGYA00242489_ERZ504515 | MGnify/ENA primary metagenome ERZ504515 (study PRJEB26092, sample SAMD00036237) | human gut metagenome | host: Homo sapiens | study: EMG produced TPA metagenomics assembly of...
CAATAAGGTATGGTGCCACCTAGTATTTTCTGCGTGATGCAAAGCCCGGACACCTGCGACGATTTCGGCTACGCCAACCGTCGCCCGGCCCTGTGCGAGACCGTGAAGCTGATGGACTTGGGTGTTCGACAGCTTTCCATTCAGGCCGCGCTGGACACCGACCTTACGCTGGCCGAGATCCCGGTGAAGTATTCCTCCGATACCAGCTCCCTGCAGCTGTATCCCGCCGACAGCATGATGACCCTGCTGCCTTCCACCGGCGACGGCAGCGTGACCCAGAAATATTTCCACCTGCCGGATGCGGTCAGTGCGCCCATCCAGCAGGGCGATGTGGTGGGCACTGTGGAACTGAAGCTGGCCGGTGAGACCATCGGCGTGGTGGACCTGATCGCCGGGCAGGATGTCAGCCGCAACCCGCTGCTGTTCACTGTGGCGCGTTTTCAGGAATTCTTAGGCAGTCTGTATCTCAAAGTTGTAATAACACTGAGTATTATTTCCATCATCATCTACTTTGCGTGGGTCCTTTTGAACAACTGGAACCGCCGCAAGCCCACCAGAAAGATCCGCCGCCGCTGAGCTTTGCACCGTTCAGCCGCATTTTGTGGAAAAGTGATGCAAAAAGCCCCGTCAGCCTTTTCAGGATGACGGGGCTTTTGGTTGCGCCAGCAGGAGTCGAACCTACGATGGGGGAGTCAAAGTCCCCTGCCTTACCGCTTGGCGATGGCGCATCGTGCAAGATATTATACCATATTCTTTGTTTTTCCACAAGGGGAAGGTTCCACTTTTCCGCTTTTGCGGCGGCTCTGTGCCGCCTTTTGCAGCCTGCAATTTGTGAAAAACCAATTTTTTTCATCATAACAACAGAATACGCCCATTTTGTTGCGCTTTTGTTACACTATATGTGGTAAATATAGGATTGAATAAACCTCCTCTTCCCGGCTTTTTCGTCTACTGCCTCATGGCGGGGACATCGAGGTCTGTTCTGGTGTTTCCGTTCCCGGCATGCACCACATCCCAATTCGTCAGGAAAGCGAGGAGTCATATGAAAAAGATCTTGAAAATGCTGGTCCTCGGTCTGCTCAGCGCTGCACTGCTCTGCTGTGCACTGCCCTCTGCCTTTGCCGCAGAAGACAAGGATTCGCAGGTCTACACCATTGGTCTGGATGCCATGGGCGGCAGCAGCTCCGCTGTGGCAGTCACCACCAATCTGAGCGGCAAACTCAGTGCCCTGCCCGCGCAGCCTGCGCTGGAAGGCTACACCTTTGACGGCTGGTATACCGAGCGGTGGGCGGCACAAAAATCAGCACCTCTACGGTGTTTACCGGTGATACCACTGTGTACGCACACTGGACCGTGAAAAATGCCACCACTTCCACCAGCACATCCACGCCCGCTCAGCCGGAACAGACCGCGCAGGAATACGATGACGGCCCGATTCTGAGCGTTCTGACGGTAGCCGGTGCTCTGATCACCACGCTGGCCGTGGCTGCCTTTATTTAAGTCTTTTCACACACTGTATCAATTTTATCAATAGAAAGGAAAATCTCCATGTCTACTATGAAACTGCCCGCAAACTATGCCTCCATCAGCGAAGAGGAAATGGTCTATCTGGACGGTGGTGCCCGCGACGCTTACAACAGCTTCCTGAATGTCGGTAAGGTGTTCAACGCCATTGCCCGCATCTTCTCCGGTGCAAGCTCCATCATCAACAATGTCAACGTGATCTACCAGTCCTTCCTGACTCTGGGCGATCTGCTGAAGAGCTTCTGATCCGGCTTCTATTTTCATCTGTTTTTCAAGAACTGTCTCCGTTGTGGGGACAGTTCTTTTTGTTTTTAACGCATTTTAATCGTTTACATCAAAAGAAACAATTTTTCTTTGGCTTTGGCAAAAAAATGCACGGAAAAGGCATTTTTGTTACGCTTTTGTTACGTATACTGTGCTAACATATAAGGTGGAAGGTCATTCATCAAACTGGCGCTTTCACGCCGAAAACTGATATATCAAATGTGGTTTTGTGGTGCGAAAATTTTCGTATTTGTCGAAAGTTTTCGTTCGCCTAATCCGACCACTTTTTGCGGGAGAAATCGATCATTATGCCAGACCGTGAACTGCGGCACATGCGCCGCACCGAATTAGTCGAGATCATTCTGGCGCTCAAGCAGAGCGAGGACCAGCTCCGGGCAGAAAACGCTGCCCTGTCTGCCCAGCTGCAGGAACGGCAGATCCATATTGAAAACGCAGGTTCCATTGCGCAGGCTGCACTGGAGCTGAATAAGGTGTTTGAAGCGGCGCAGGCTGCGGCTGATGAATACGTTGCATCGGTGCTCGCAGCAAACAAAAACACCGATGCCGCTGCCAGTGCTCTGCGCGCTCAGGCGGAAGCCGAAGCCCAGCAGATCCTTGCACAGGCACAGACCGAGGCTGCGAACCTGAAGGCCCGCACCCAGCAGCAGTGCGACGCGGAAACGGAAGCCGCCGCACGCAAGCGCGCCCAGGCCGAAGCGGACTGCAAGGCAATGCTTGCCCGGACGCAGCAGGAGATCCAGCAGCGCCGGGCCGCTTTTGACCGCCGGGCAGCGAACTGCTGGACGGCTATCACAGCACGGAATTCCTGCCGGAGGAGCGTGCCAAATGAAAGAGCAAAAGATCAGGTTCACGCCCATCCCATCCACAGCAGAGGTGGAAGCAGAGCGCGAACGTCTGGCCTACCGCAGCCGTTATATGCGGGTGCTGCGCAGCACGGTCTACACGCTGCTGGTGGTCGCAGCCGTTGCCGTGCTGCTGGCCACCCTGTTTCTGCCGGTGCTGCAGGTCTCCGGCGACAGCATGAACCCCACTCTGCAGGACCGGGACATCATTCTGCTGGTCAAGGGCAGCGACATGAAGACCGGCGACCTTTGCGGATTTTACTGGCAGAACAAGCTTCTGCTCAAGCGCATCATCGGCCTGCCCGGTGATGTGATCGAACTGGACGAGGACGGTGTGGTCACTGTGAACGGCCAGACGCTGGATGAGCCATATGTAGATGAACTGGCTCTGGGCGAATGCGACATCAAATTTCCCTATCAGGTGCCGGAAAACCGGTATTTCGTACTGGGTGACCATCGGGCCACCTCCATTGACAGCCGCAGCAGTGTGATCGGCTGTGTGGAAAAAAGTCAGATCGTAGGCAAGGTTTTTTTGCGGGTATGGCCCTTGTCCAACTTCTCGTTGATCCACTAAGGAGGTTTAGGAATCATGCGGGATATTGTGAAAGAATATCAGAAAAAGTTCCGTCGGAACCACCAGCGCGCCAGACGCTATACTGCGCTGCTGCTGGCACTGGCGCTTACCACCAGCCTGTTCGTGAACTGGCAGCTGCACGGCGTGGGCATTGCCAAAACGGCCGATTATCTGTGCGGCGAGTTGGAGCACGAGCACACCGCTGCCTGCTATGAAAAGCAGCTGGTGTGCGGCTATGAGGAAGGCGAACCGGAGGACTGGAACGCCACCATGACGGACGACGACATGTCTTTTGATGATACATTCGACATGGATGATGATGCGTTCGGCGTGGATGCAGATGATCCCGGCATTGCAGCCCATTCCGCAGAGCCGGAGTACATCTTTGTGCCCCATGAGCACACCGACGACTGCTACCAGGAAGTGCAGGAGCTGACCTGCCTGGAAGAAGAGCACACCCACGACGACAGCTGTTTTGATGAGGATGGTGTCACCTTCATCTGCGATAAATTCGAGCACACCCACGACGACAGCTGCTACACCACCACCTATGAGCTGGTGTGCGGTCTGGAAGAGGGCGAGCTTGTAGAAGAAGTGAACCCCGATTATGACCCGGTGGCCCTGTTTGAGGAGCCGGTGACCGCAAAGCCCGTGGTGGTCGATCCTGTGATCGAGACCCCGGTGCACCACCACACCGATGCCTGCTACGAGGAAGTGCTGGTCTGCGGCCTGCCGGAGCATCACCACACGGTGAACTGCCTGTCCGACCCGCTGGACGGCACGCAGGACGAGGACGAATGGCTGGCACAGACCGGCACCACGCTAAGCGGCAACTGGGCCGACGACCTGCTGGCCGTAGCCGAGAGCCAGCTGGGCTATGAGCAGAGCGAGCGCAACTTCCAGCTGGACGATGCCGACGGCGAGACCGTGCGCCACTACACCCGCTACGGCAACGACTACGGCAACGACTACGGCCCATGGGACGTGATGTTCCTTTCCTACTGCCTGAAATATGCCGATATCCCCCAGAGCGCGATCCCGCAGGTTTCCAGCGTGCTGTCTTTGCACAGCCAGCTGCGCAGCGCGCTGTACAACAAAGAGACCGGCAGCGGCTATGCCATGGATTTTGACGGTGATCTGCAGTCTGATGCCGCAATGCCCGGTGATATCGTCATTTACAATGGCACCGTGACCAAGGCTGTGGCCGCGGAAAGCCAGCCGTTGCAGGTGCAGGATGATTCCGCCGATGCCGACATTGCCCTGCTCTCCATGGATGCTGCGGCCACCACCGACACCGCGCCTCACATTGAGGAATACACCGTGGATGCCAGCACCGTTGGCATCGTGAGCGATGTGGACGAAGATTTCGGCACCCTGATCGTGATCTCCGGCGATGTGGATGGCAAGGTGGCTAAAGTCACGCTGAATGCTTCGCAGGTGACAACGCTGGTGTCTGTGGCAAATGCGCAGCAGGCCGATTACGGCGTTGCTACGCCGGATTACAAAGTTGAAGATGACGCAGATGCCATTACCACCATCAAAGGTCTGGATGCACTGGATTACCTCACTGCTCTGGAGGTGCAGCGCAAGAATGGCACTGAATACGAGGATACCAACGTCACCACCATTTCGGAGCTTCTGCACAGCAGCCTGACCGTCACAGATATCCCGGCCCAAGCGATCCAGGAAAACGACTACTATGTCCATGTTAAGCTGCCCAAGAGCTTTGATGTGCTGAACGACGAGCTTATCTCCGGCAAACTGGAAGATACCAGCAATTATGACACCTGCGGCAGCTACCAGCTGCTCAAGGGGAATGACGGCTGCTGGTACGCCGTGCTGCGGTACGACCAAAACTATATCAAGCAGAAAGAGGAGGCAGCCGCAGGCGCGGATACTTCCGATGCCAAGGTCACCAGCAACGTTTCCTTCAATTTCCAGTGGAACCAGAGCGAGGTCACCAGCAGCGGCTCTAATCAGATCGAGGTCAAAGAAGATTACGCCCTTGATATCACCATCAACCCGGATGAAACCCCCGATGAGGATCAAAAAGACGATAAGAACTATGACCTTAACCAGAGCGTGAAGGACCCGCGCTACAATGGCAGCGATGCCTACTACCTGGATTACACTGTTACGCTTGTGGTCAAGAACGAACAGGCCGGCCCGCTGACGCTTGCGGACAGCATGACCCTGCCCACCGGCGTAACCGCCGAATATGTCGAAAACTCGCTCCAGCTCAGCATGGAAAACGGCGATACAACGCTCCGCATCACTTGGGAAGATGATAATGGTGAGCGCAAGATCACCTTGGGTTCTGCCGGTTCCCCCATTGCCGCAGGCACCTATTCTATCTGCTACACCGTCAAGCTGAAGGACGTTGGCGAAACGGCTGTTGACGGAGTAATCAATAACATCAAGATTCTGGATACGCCCATCAGCGATGATGCCGAAGAGTCGGTAAAAACCGACAGCCTTGTGATCACCAGTCAGGCCGATCCGTCCGACTACGAACTTCCCTCTACCGGCGGGGCCGGTACCAAACTGTATACAGCAGGCGGCGGCGCGCTGATGCTTGCCGCTCTGGTGTGCGGGGTTTGCAAAAAGCGCAGACGCGAAAGGAGGGCACGTTAAAAAGCCTGCATCCTTCCTGACACGGCGGCAAAATTGATTCTGCGCCGGAAGCAGACCCTGAAAATAGGAATCAGAAAAACTTGAAAGGAGACTTTCGCAAATCATGATGAAGAAAGCAATCAAAAAGCTGCTGGCCGCACTGCTGGCAGTTGCCATGGTGTGCGCCATGGCGATCCCGGCGTTTGCATACGACACTAAGGAGGACATCGACAAAAACCACTGTTACGACGCTTTCCAGATCTTCAAGGGTGATGTTAGTGATGACAATACGATTTCCAACGTTCAGTGGGGCCAAAACATCCCTGATGATAAGGATTTTCTGGCCCAATTGAAGGAAGATCCTACCCTCAGGATTCCGTTTCAAGACGCAAATAGCCTCCAGGAAGTCCTTGATGTTATGAAGGGCTGGACAACTTCTGATGATAACAGCATCGCTTTCGCGCGTTTTGTATGCAACTATATCTACACGGATGCCCATGCAAACTCGACACCCGTCAAACAAGGTGGTCACACCGGTGGCTTCGAACTTGATGAGGCAGGTTATTATCTGATCGTTGATACTTCCTCCTTTAGCAGTAGCGCTGATGGCGATTCCTATCATGCCTACAATTCCTTCCTGTTGAAGGTTAACAAAGCACACTATCACGTTCAAATTACGCCTAAGGTTGTAAAGCCCACTGTTGAGAAGAAAGTCTACGACAACGACGATAATAGCTCTTGGGGTGACAATGACGGTTGGGGCAGTTCCGCTGACCATGCGATCAACGAAGAGTTCCAGTTCCAGCTGATTGCTAAGTTGCCCGAAAGCGAAAACAATGGCCATGCTTACGATTACTATGATAAGTACTCGGTTATCTTTCATGATACCCTGTCCGATGGCATTACTTATGACAGACCCGATAGTGTAGTCATTAAATCCAATGGCAAGACCTATGTTATCCCCAACGATTCTTCGAAGTATACTATCGGTCTTGAAAGTCAAAACTATCTTGTGGTAAAAATTCCTGATGTTAAGGCCTGTGCCAAAGACGCAGGGTTTGATTTGAATGACGGCGCTACGATTACGGTCACCTACACTGCACACCTGAACGAAAATGCCGCTGTCAATGGCTCTGCCGAGAACAAAAACAGCGTACGGCTCCAGTACTCTAATAACCCCAGACCCGACGGCGAATACTGGGGCTACACTCCCGAAAGCGAAGTCTATGTGTACACCTACCAGCTGAACAACACCAAGCGTGCAGAGACGGAAAACGGTACTCCGCTGCCGGGCGCTGTCTTCCAGCTGTACAGCGATAAAGATTGTACTCAGGAAGTAAAGCTCTACAAAGTAGGCAACATCTACTTCCCCATCAAAGACGCAACCGATAAAGCCAAAGACGCTGTTCAGATGATCTCTGGCCAAGATGGTCAGTTCAATGTCAAGGGTCTGGACGCAGGTACTTACTACCTGAAGGAGATCACCCCTCCTGACGGTTACAGTGCCTGCAAAGTAATCCCAGTGACCATCAAAGCAGACCACTCCAGAAATGATCAGGTTAATCTTGAAGGCTCCAACCTGACGAATGATATCGTCAACATAAAAGCCGGCGGCATTACCCTGCCCTCACCGGCGGCATCGGCACTACCCTGTTCTATGTGGTCGGCGGCGGCCTGATGGTTGCGGCCATCGTTCTGCTGGTCACCAAGAAGCGCATGGAGAACAAGTAAGCTCCATTTTCCCCAAGAACCCGGAGCAAAGGGGCCGCAAGGCCCCCGCTCCTATCCTTATAACATTAGGGAGTAGCCCATGAAAAAGAACAAAAGCACCATCATCCTGATCCTCGTCTTTTTCGTGGGTCTATCCGTGATGTTATACCCCACCCTCAGCGATTACGTCAACCAGCTGCATCAGTCCCGTGCTGTGGCCACCTATGCCGAGGACGTGGACAATCTGACCGATGCCGACTACAGCGCCTATTTCGAGGCGGCAGATGCGTTCAATGCGCAGATCGCCGCGACCCGGATGCGTTGTTCCATGCCGACCGGTTCACCAGCTACAACGCCACGCTGGATGTGACCGGCACCGGCATTATGGGCTACATCACCATTGAAAAGATCGGTGTGGAGCTGCCCATCTACCACGGCACCAGCGATGGCGTGCTGCAGATCGCCGCAGGCACTTGGAGGGCACCAGCCTGCCGGTGGGCGGCGAGAGCACCCACGCGGTCATTTCGGCGCACCGCGGCCTGCCCAGCGCCAAGCTGTTCACCAATCTGGACCAGCTGGAAGTGGGCGACACCTTCACCATCACGGTGCTGGACCGGGTGCTGACCTATGAGGTGGACCAGATCTCCATTGTACTGCCCACCGAGACGGACAACCTCAAGGTGGTGGACGGCAAGGATTACGTCACCCTGATGACCTGCACCCCCTACGGCATCAACTCCCACCGCCTTCTGGTGCGGGGACGCCGCATCGAAACGCCGGACAAGCTCAAGCACATCCGTGTAACAGCCGATGCCATCAAGATCGAACCGATCATCACAGCTCCCATCATGGCACTGCCCCTGCTGCTGGTGCTGCTGCTCTGGCTGCTGTTCTCCAACCGCAAACGCAAATCTACAAGAGGTGAAAAACATGAAACGCACTGATCTCAAAAAGCACGCTGCGGCCCTGCTTTTGGTGCTGTGCCTTCTGGTAACAAGTGCGCTGCCTGCCCTTGCCACCAGCGCAAACATCAAGCTGGTGGACAGCAGCGGCAATCCCACTACCGGCACCATCCGCGTTACGCTGTACGACAGCGCCAACGATAAGGCGCTGAGCGGCGGCAAGCTCACTTTGTACCGTGTGGCCGAGGTAAAGCGCCAAAACGGCAACCTGAGCTACGAATACTGCGGCGATTTCTACGGCTGCGGCATTGCGCTGGGTGATTTGACCGACAGCACCCTTGCGGCCCAGCTGCAGGAGTATCTGCACCAAAGCGCCGAGGGCACCACAAAGACCATTGATGCGGACGGCAGCGTAACCTTCCGTGGTCTGGAGCTGGGCCTGTATCTGATCGTGCAGACCGAGGCTTCCAAGGGCTATGAACCGATCAATCCGTTCCTTGTCTCTCTGCCCATGGCGGAGGATGGCAAGTGGAATTATGAGGTGGATGCCAGCCCCAAGGTGGGTGCTTACACCCCCACCAAGCCGGACACGCCGCCTACGCCCCCTACCCCGCCTACGCCCGATTATCCTGATACGCCTACCCCGCCGAACAACCCGGATAACCCGGTCTCTCCCGGTAATCCGGACAATCCCGTGGCTCCGGGCCATCCGGACAATCCCGTGGCCCCGGGCCATCCGGATCATCCGGTAGCACCCGGTAATCCAGACAGCCCCGTTCTGCCGGGCCACCCGGATAACCCGGCAATGAGCGGTCTGCCGCAGACCGGTCAGCTGAACTGGCCCGTGCCGGTGCTGGCTGTCAGCGGTGTGGTGCTGTTTGCATTCGGCTGGGCGCTGGATCGCAAATACCGCACAGTATAATTTTATTCTGATACAACAAAGAGGACCCGATGCATCTGCATCGGGTCCTCTTTTTCGGTTTCTTTTATGCAGTCAGGGTTTACTGCTGCTGTGCCTGCTGCTCGGCGCGCTTGGCTTCCAGCGCCAGAATGGCATCGCGGCGGCTCAGGTTGATACGGCCCTGCTGGTCGATGTCGGTCACCTTGACCACGATGGCATCACCCACGGCCACCACATCCTCCACGCGCTCCACACGCTTGGTGTCCAGCTTGGAGATGTGAACCAGACCTTCCTTGCCCGGTGCGATCTCAACGAAGGCACCAAAGTTCATCAGGCGGGTCACTTTGCCCTTGTAGATGGCACCGATCTCGGGGTCCTCCACAATGGTCTTGATGGTAAAGATGGCGCGCTTTGCGTCCTCCTGATCCACGGCAGAGACGAACACATGGCCGTCCTCCTGCACGTCGATCTTGCAGTTGCAGGTAGCGCAGATGTCCTGAATGACCTTGCCGCCCTTACCGATCACGTCCTTGATCTTATCGGTGGGGATCATCATACTGAACATCTTGGGTGCGTAGCGGCTCAGCTCATGGCGGGGCTCTGCGATCACCGGCTTGATGATCTCGTCCAGAATATACAGGCGGCCCTTGCGGCATTTCTCGAAAGCCTCGGCAATGATGTCGTAGGTCAGGCCGTCGATCTTGATGTCCATCTGGATGGCAGTGATGCCTTGCGGGTGCCGCCCACCTTGAAGTCCATATCGCCGTGGAAGTCCTCCACGCCCTGAATGTCCAGCATGGTCATCCAGCGGTCGCCCTCGGTGATCAGACCACAGGAAATGCCGGCAACGGGTGCCTTGATGGGCACGCCTGCATCCATCAGGGCCAGCGTAGAGCCGCAGATGGATGCTGAGAGGTGGAACCGTTGGAGGAGAGCACCTCAGACACGCAGCGGATGGTGTAGGGGAACTCTTCCAGAGAGGGCAGCACGGGCACCAGAGCACGCTCTGCCAGTGCGCCATGGCCGATCTCGCGGCGGCCGGGGCTGCGCGGTGCGCGGGCCTCGCCCACAGAGTACGGCGGGAAGTTGTAGTGATGGATATAGCGCTTGGTCTGCTCGTCGGTCAGGTCGTCCATGATCTGGTTGTCCTTGGTGCCGCCCAGAGTGCAGGTGGTGAGCACCTGCGTCTGGCCGCGGGTGAACATGCCGGAGCCGTGCACGCGGGGCAGGATGCCCACTTCGGCAGCCAGCGGGCGGATCTCGTTGATGCCGCGGCCGTCCACGCGCTTGCCCTCGTCCAGCAGCCAGCGGCGCACCACGAACTTCTGCATCTTGTAGCTGACCAGATCAAGGTCTGCAGCGGTCAGGTCGGGGTACTCCTCGGCGATGCGGTCCATGATGGGCAGCAGAGCGGCATCGCGCACATTCTTGTCGTCGGTGTCCATAGCGGCCTTGAAGTCGTCCAGATACTTGTTCTGGATGGCGTGGAACACGTCCATATCCAGACCCACCACCTGAAAATCGATCTTCTTCTTACCGCGCTCGGCCACGATGCGGTTGATGAACTCAATGGTCTTTTTGATCTCCACGTGAGCGCCTTGATGGCGTTCAGCATGGTGTCCTCGTCCACCTCGTTGGCACCGGCCTCGATCATCACGATCTTATCCATGGTGGCGGCAACGGTCAGGGCAAGGTCGCTCACCTTGCGCTGCTCCTGCGTGGGGTTCAGCACGATCTCGCCGTCCACCAGACCCACCTGCACGCCGCCGATGGGGCCGTTCCACGGGATGTCGGACACGGCAGTGACCAGAGAAGCACCGATCATACCGCGATCTCAGGGCTGCAGTCGGGGTCCAGACTCATGACGGTCATGGTGATGCACACGTCGTTGCGCATCTCCTTGGGGAACAGCGGGCGCATGGGGCGGTCCACCACGCGGCTGGTCAGGATGCGCGCTCAC
>ENA-OQAA01001523-OQAA01001523.1-human-gut-metagenome-genome-assembly--contig:-NODE-1523-length-11309-cov-1.917278_pt1 | contig 11309 bp, 15 predicted proteins | sample MGYA00242489_ERZ504515 | MGnify/ENA primary metagenome ERZ504515 (study PRJEB26092, sample SAMD00036237) | human gut metagenome | host: Homo sapiens | study: EMG produced TPA metagenomics assembly of...
ATTGATTGTGGGGTAAGGGGCGCGAGTTGCAGTTCCGTAAATCACATCTGAAGTTTTCGCGTTTGAATCATATCTTTATCTCTCACTTGCATGGAGACCATTGTTTTGGCTTATTGGGACTGATTTCTACACTTAACCTTTTAGGACGTACAGCCGAGTTGCATATCCATTCTCCAAAAGGGCTGGAAACATTGCTGACACCTATGCTGGATTTTTTTAATAGGCAGATGACGTACAAGGTCCTTTTCCATGAGTTTGATACGAAAGAACCGATGCTGATTTATGAAGACCGTTCGTTGACGGTTACTACTATTCCTTTGCGTCATCGTATGCCGTGTTGTGGCTTTTTGTTTGCAGAAAAGCGGCGTCCTAACCATATTATCCGTGAAATGGTCGATTTCTACCAAGTGCCGGTATACGAATTGAATCGTATAAAGAATGGGGCCGATTACGTGACACCGGAGGGAAAAACTGTTTCCAACAACTTGTTGACCCGCCCTTCTGCTCCGTCCCGCAGTTATGCTTATTGCTCGGATACCATCTATCTTCCTTCTATCGTAGAGCAGATAAAAGGGGTTGATTTACTTTTTCATGAGGCGACATTTGCGAATGAGGATGCGCCACGTGCCAAAGAAACATTTCATACAACTGCTGCACAAGCGGCTGAAATAGCCAGGAAGGCTGAAGTGAAGAAGTTGTTGATAGGACATTTTTCGGCACGATACGAAGATGAAAATATCTTGCTTCAAGAAGCATCCGCTATTTTTCCGGATACTCAGCTTGCCAAAGAAACACTTTGTGTATCGGTATGAATTAAACTTTTCGTATCTTTGGCAGTCTAAAACAACAAATGCGAATAGAAATTTATGACCCCTTCCTATAATGAACGCGAAGTGTTGGCTCTTCTACAAGAAGAAAGCACACAAAAGCGGGGATTTGAGATGATTGTTACCCAATATAGCGAGCAGCTGTATTGGCAGATTCGTCGTATGGTCCTCTCTCATGAAGATGCCAATGATTTACTTCAGAATACTTTCATTAAGGCATGGACTAATATAGATTATTTTCGGGCAGAGGCTAAACTCTCTACCTGGCTCTATCGCATAGCTTGAATGAATGCCTCACTTTTCTGAACAAACAACGGGCTGCTTCCACAGTATCTTTGGATGATCCCGAGGCAGATGCACTTCAAAAGCTTGAAAGTGATCCTTACTTCTCCGGTGATAAAGCAGAGATGCTTTGCAAAAAGCCTTGCTTGCCTTGCCGGAAAAACAACGTATGGTGTTTAATTTGAAGTATTACCAGGAAATGAAATACGAAGAGATGTCTGATATATTCGGTACTTCCGTAGGTGCCTTGAAGGTTCTTATCACCATGCCGTGAAGAAAATAGAAAAGTTTTTGGGTGAGGAGTATTAAACCTTTGCTACAAAACAATGTCTAATTAAACAGAAAGGAGAAAGCTTATGAAAGAAGAAGATAAAATACTGAAAAAGATAGGGACGGAAAATCCTTTCCGCGTTCCTGACGGCTACTTTGAGAATCTTACTTCAGAGGTAATGAACCGGCTTCCCGAAAAAGAAAAACTCACTGCTGTACAGACAGAGCCTACAATGTGGCAGAAGGTAAAGCCTTGGTTGTATATGACCGCCATGTTTATAGGTGCGGCATTGATTATCCGCGTGGCTTCTTCGGAGCATACTCCATCTGTAGAGCGTATGGCTGCTGATGAATACGGAACAGAATGGAATATATTAATATGGCCGTAGAGAATTCCATGCTGGATGATTATTCATTGTATGTTTATTTGGCAGACTCTGATGCAGAATAAGGTAACAACACTCAACTATTTAAAAATGAAGAAACTAATTGTTTTATTGGTTATGATATGTGGCATTATGCCTCTGCTTTGGGCTAGCGATGGATGTGACCAGCATCTGTCACCTGAAGAGTTTCGTGCCAAACAAAAAGCGTTTATAACGGAGAAAGCCGGACTGACGAGTGAGGAGGCAGCCAAGTTCTTCCCATTGTATTTTGAATTGCAGGACCGGAAAAAGCAGCTAAATGACGAGGCTTGGAAGTTGCTTCGACAAGGGAAAGATGAAAAAACAACCGAAGCCCAGTATGAGGAAATTATGGAAGGTGTATATGATGCCCGTATCGCTTCTGACCGGTTGGACAAGACCTACTTTGATAAGTTCAAGAAAATATTGCCTTGTAAAAAGATTTATCTGGTGCAAAGGGCTGAAATGCGTTTCCACCGTGAATTACTGAAAGGCATGCATAAAAAGGGGGATGCTTCTCCACGAAAAACACAAGGAAAAAGATGAATAGTGAATGAATACAAATAAGGAAGGTTGCCACAATGATGTGAGCAACCTTCTTTTGTTAATGATAGATACCTCGCTTTAGCCAGCTAAACCTGACCTTTAGAAGAATCATCTTGTTTGCTTTCTTTTTCCAATGCTTTCGCTTCATTCCATAGCTTATCCATCTCTTCCAGCGTCATGTCATGGAGGTTTTTGCCCTCCTTGATGCTGTGCGCTTCTACATAGTTGAAGCGGTTGATGAACTTCTGGTTGGTCTGTTCCAGCGCATTGTCCGGATTGATTTTGTAGAGGCGGGCAGCGTTGATGAGGCTGAACATGACATCGCCGAATTCAGCTTCAGCCTTTTCTTTATCCATGTGGGCGACTTCAGCCTGGAATTCTTGGATTTCTTCTTTTACCTTATCCCACACTTGCTCGCGTTCCTCCCAGTCAAATCCTACATTGCGTGCCTTGTCCTGGATGCGGTAGGCCTTGATGAGCGAGGGTAGGCAGCGGGTACACCGCTCAGCACTGTTTTGTTCCCATCTTTTTCCTTCAATTTTAGCTGTTCCCAGTTTTCAGAAACCTGGCCTGCGGTTTCGGCCTTTACATCGCCGAAGACATGGGGATGGCGGAAAATAAGTTTCTCACAAAGACGGTCGCATACGTCTTTCATATCGAAATCACCGGTTTCGGAGCCTATCTTTGCATAAAAAGCCACATGCAGCAGCACATCGCCCAGCTCTTTGCAGATGTCATTCTTGTCATCGCGTATCAGGCGTCACAAAGTTCATAAGTCTCTTCGATGGTATTGGGGCGCAGGCTTTCGTTGGTCTGCTTGCGGTCCCAGGGACATTTCTCGCGCAGCTCGTCGAGTATGTCGAGGAAGCGGCCGAAGGCTTCCATTCTGTTCTTTTCTTGTATGCATGATTTTGAAATTTAGTTTTTCCATTCTTCGTATGAGATAAGCAAGCCTATTACTTCCGAATAGTTCTTGCGTTCCGCTTTGAATCTTGTTTCCTTTAAGGTACAAGTCGTAGATAAAGTTCTGGATGTCTCCGATGAGCGGACTGTATTTCTCCATCCAGTATTGCTGGTTCTTTTGGGCCAGTTCTATGATTTCAGGACGTATCCGGTTGAAAAGTTCTGCGTATTCTTCTTCGCTCATCAGTCGGCGGGCATTGCCCAGCACATGTGGGAGTACGGAGAAATACCCACTGAAACGAATCTCTTTCACCTGCGAACGGGTGCAGACCTGGTAAGCGTAGAAGTTGGCTTCTGCCTCGCTGGTGATGCCCAGCAGGTGGGCCAGTTCGTGGGTGTATGTCGCAGGATATTGCGACGGAAGCAAATCGCCGTTCAGCGTGAATTCGCAGAAGAAGGGTCCCATGCTTCCCGTAACGCCGACCATGGAAATGAATGGAGTGAAAAGCATGGTCTTCACGCGCGGAGAGGAGTGGGGAGGGCGGTGTACTCCCAGCGTATCGCTGATTTGGTTGTATCCGCGTACGCTTTCCCGGCAGACCAGCGGCTCGTCAATGGAGGTGATGTCCGTATAAGAAGCATTTAGCTTGTCTATATAGTTGTCTACAAATGACTGAAAGATTTCGGGAGTATAGGCAGTATAAGGAATGTTTGTCCTGCCATAAAAGTCCTTTTGTGAGTAGTTCAGTCCCCATGCCAGATAGAACCATACATATATCCACAGCAAGTATTCCATTTCGTTCAGCAGAATCTGTTTCCACTTCTTCTTCTGGATATAGCGTGCCCTGATGGGATTGAAGAGGAGCCCGATGATGCTGAGGAAAATGAACAAGTCGCCTACGGCAAAAGGTATGAGTTTTGAAAAGGAGGACAGAATATGGGAAATTACCGGATATACGGACTGTGCATACACTTCTCCCAAGCTTGGAATGAGCTGCGTTGCCCATACGACAGACAGTAATACAATTAATATGATATATCGGATTTTTAGCTTCCCCCTCATTTTATATACTGTTTTGTAGGGACAAAAATATATATTTAAATTTTAATTCATTAATTTTGCGCCCGTTATTCGCAATAAATTAATTATAGAGATTTAAAAACATGGAATTAGCAAGTAAGTACAATCCCGCTGACGTGGAGGGAAAGTGGTACCAGTATTGGTTGGACCACAAATTATTCAGTTCGAAACCCGATGGTCGTGAGCCTTACACCGTCGTCATTCCGCCTCCAAACGTCACCGGTGTGTTGCACATGGGACACATGCTTAATAATACCATACAAGATATTCTGATACGCCGTGCCCGCATGGAAGGCAAGAATGCCTGCTGGGTGCCGGGAACCGACCATGCTTCCATTGCTACCGAGCCAAGGTGGTGAACAAGCTTGCCGCACAAGGCATCAAGAAGACGGACCTTACCCGCGACGAGTTCTTGAAGCACGCCTGGGAATGGACCGATGAACACGGCGGCATCATCTTGAAGCAGCTCCGCAAGCTGGGCGCTTCCTGCGATTGGGACCGTACGGCTTTCACTATGGACGAGAAACGCAGTGAAAGCGTGCTCAAGGTCTTTGTCGACTTGTATAACAAAGGTCTGATTTACCGCGGTGTCCGTATGGTGAACTGGGACCCGAAAGCACTGACCGCCCTTAGTGACGAGGAAGTAATCTATAAGGAAGAGCACAGCAAGCTGTACTATCTGAAGTATATGGTAGAAGGTGACCCCGAAGGACGTTATGCAGTGGTTGCCACCACCCGTCCCGAAACCATCATGGGAGATACCGCCATGTGCATCAATCCGAATGACCCCAAGAACACTTGGTTGAAGGGCAAGAAGGTGATTGTTCCGTTGGTAGGACGCGTTATCCCGGTCATCGAGGACGATTATGTAGACATCGAATTCGGTACAGGTTGCCTGAAGGTAACCCCTGCCCACGATGTGAACGACTATATGCTGGGCGAGAAGTACAACCTGCCGAGCATCGACATCTTCAATGATAACGGAACGCTTAGTGAAGCTGCCGGCTTGTATATCGGTATGGACCGTTTCGATGTGCGCGAGCAGATTGAGAAGGACCTGGCTGCTGCCGGTCTGTTGGAGAAAGTGGAAGCCTATACCAACAAGGTAGGTTTCTCCGAACGTACCAACGTGCCATCGAACCGAAACCTTTCCATGACAGTGGTTCTTGAAGATGCAGCACTTTGCCGACATGGCTTTGCCGCCGGTGATGAATGATGAGTTGAAGTTCTATCCTGCCAAATATAAGAATACGTACAAGAACTGGTTGGAAAATATCAAGGACTGGTGTATCAGCCGCCAGTTGTGGTGGGGGCATCGCATTCCTGCTTATTTTTTGCCGGAAGGTGGTTATGTAGTGGCTGCCACTCCCGAAGAAGCCTTGGCGTTGGCAAAAGAGAAAACAGGTAATGCCGGTCTTAAACAGGAAGACCTTCGTCAGGACGAAGACTGTCTGGATACTTGGTTCTCTTCCTGGCTGTGGCCTATTTCTTTGTTTGACGGTATCAACAATCCGGGCAATGAGGAAATCAGCTACTATTATCCTACCAGCGACTTGGTGACCGGTCCGGACATTATCTTCTTCTGGGTAGCCCGTATGATTATGGCAGGTTATGAATATGAAGGAAAGATGCCGTTCAAGAACGTTTACTTTACGGGTATTGTCCGTGACAAGCTGGGACGTAAGATGTCCAAGTCGTTGGGTAACTCTCCCGATCCATTGGACTTGATAGAGAAGTACGGTGCCGACGGTGTGCGTATGGGCATGATGCTTGCAGCTCCTGCCGGAAACGACATACTCTTTGATGATGCGCTGTGTGAGCAAGGACGTAACTTCTGTAATAAGATATGGAATGCTTTCCGCTTGGTAAAAGGTTGGAGAGTGGACGACCAGAAACCGGTTCCCGAGGCATCGCGCCTGGCTGCTGACTGGTTTGAATCCAAACAGAATGAAGTGGCTGCCGAGGTGGCTGACCTTTTCAGCAAATATCGTTTGAGTGAAGCTTTGATGGCTGTCTACAAACTGTTCTGGGATGAGTTCTCTTCCTGGTATCTGGAAATCATCAACCTGCTTACGGTGAAGGCATTCCGAGTAGTATCCATGACTGTACCCTGCGTTTCTTTGATAACCTGTTGCACTTGTTGCATCCCTTTATGCCGTTTATCACTGAGGAAATCTGGCAACACCTCTACCGTACAGAAGAGGAGATTGAAGAAAGACAAGCCAGCTTGATGGTGGATAGGATAACGATAGACACTGTGGCAGACAAGGAGTTGCTTGTCCGCTTTGAAACGGTGAAAGAGGTTATCAGTAATATCCGTTCCATCCGTTTGCAGAAGAACATTGCCCAAAAGGAAGCGCTTGAGTTGCAGGTTATCGGCGAGAATCCGGTTGCGGCATTCAATGCGGTTGTTATGAAGATGTGTAACCTTTCGTCCGTCAATGTAGTGGAGAATAAGGCCGACGGCGCTGCCTCCTTCATGGTGGGTACCACGGAATATGCCGTACCTCTGGGCAATATGATTGACGTGGAAGCTGAGATAGCCGTATGGAGGCTGAACTGAAGCACAAGGAAGGATTCCTGCAGGGCGTGCTGAAGAAGCTGGGTAACGAGAAGTTTGTGAACAACGCTCCTGCCACAGTGCTTGAGATGGAACGCAAGAAGCAGGCAGATGCCGAGAGTATCATCAAGTCTCTCAAGGAAAGTATTGCTGCATTGAAAAAAGCATAATCTGCCATAGCATAAAAAGAAGCTGTCTTAAATATAGAACTGATATATTTAAGACAGCTTCTTTTTTAAGGATATGGATTAAGGTTGTCTGAACAGTTCTGCCACGCACCACAGCAGGCGTGCGGTAGTGTGAGTCCAAATTTCCTTATAGGTACAGTTGTTCTGCATCGGGAAGTAGGGTTTCGTCCTCATTTTCGAATGTTTCGATTCCTACGGGCACGGCTCCCACAACATTTCCGGCGTATGCCCCGTAAAGCGGCGGATAGTCATATCCGTCTCCATAAACGGTACTCATGGCAAACGGGTTGTAGCCTAATATGTATTCTACCTGGCGGGTTGCAATATCCCTTAACGCTTTGTCGTTGAATAGGCGTGCAAGAATAAAGGCTGCTTTGGCTTTGCCCATGACAACGGCGTGGAATCCCCTGAACTGGTAGGCAACGGGGAAACGGCGCAGGTAGAAGTTCTTTGAGAGAGGGATACCGTTGCGCACTTGTGCATTGTATTCTTCCAGACTGGGAAGCCCTACCTGCTCGCCTTCATGGTACAGATTCTTATAATCGGTATTATCCACCTCGTATACGGTCGCTTGGCAGTATGCCATACGGCTCAATCAGTTGTGAAACCCCGCGTAGATAGTCTGCATAGGCTTCACAAGATGCCGTGCCACAACGGGGCGTCCGGATGGGTGGGGGCATCTGTCAGTAGCATCGAGAGTCCTTCGGCCATCAAGTGCTCTTGCTTTGGTGATAATAGGCCAGAATACGCTTTTTCCGGGAAGATTCATAGAAGAAACCTCGAGGGGGATTTTCCAGTCGGTACGCTTTTCCAACTGTTGGCCTGCCATGACGGTACGTGCCAGCCGGGTTGCCCAGTCCAGATAGTAAACATCTTGTGTAAGGCGGTACAAACGCATGGCTGTGACGGTGGAAAGGGCATAAAGTTCGGTTTCGTTCTGTTCCGTCCTTTGTGTATCCAGCAGGTCGATGGCGAATTGGAAATCCTCAATGGCACTGTTCCGGCACCACCGTGCAAATACCGGGTCTTTCTTTTCAAAATGAGGGGCGGCGAGTGCGCAACTGGAAGCGGCTTTCAGATTGTCCGTAGGTGTATTTCGTGCTTCTGTCTGCATGTCGTCTTTGTCACCACGGATATTCTTTGTCCAAATGCCGATAATCAGTCCGCCCAGTCGGTAGCCGTCACCGAAGCGGGTACGCAGAATCCAGTTCACTCCCCAGCGTGCCTCTTCCAGCAGGCGTTCGTAGAAGATACTGTCTTTGCCTTGTACGGCACCGGCCATTTCGAGGAGGGCGATGCACGATTCGGCTGTATTTCCCGTTCCTTGAGTCAGGTCGGCTGCATCGTGCCATCCTCCGGCAATGCTCATGCTCCGTCCGTCGGATGATAGGCGAATACATCCTGATGGCATTCCTGATGAATGCCGGGCTGGTCGAAACCGCAACGTTCGGAAAAGAAGAAGTTCAGCGTGTGCCAGGCGGTAGACAGGTAGGCATCATTTCCGATGGGGAAAGGCTTTGATTGTACGTCGCCGATGGAGAGGAAGTATTGTCCGGGCGTATTGAAACTGCTGAAGTCCAGCACAAGAAATCCTTTGTCCTGCTTCTTGTCCTGCTTCAGAGGACTGGCCGTACCTTGATAAACGGTTTGTCCCGTGGCGGCATCGTGCAGGCTGAAAGTCCTTTCCGGCACGTGCTGCACCAAAGCCTGCTTGCGTGCTCCCGGCTTGTATCCGCTGTGGCAGTAGGCCATTGCATCTTTTCGCAGGTCGAATCCCCGGCTGTTTTCCGCTTCTACCTTTTCGATGCGCATGTCGTCTATGTATAGGCTCATGTGTTCGCTGGCTCCTGCAGGAGCACCTGCCAGCGTGATGTTTACCGAAAAGCCGGTGACACAGTCACGGTATAGGTCCGGTATCTCCCATATGATGTGCTGCCATTTGTTGGGATAGACAGTCTCGAAGTGTTGTCCTTCAAAGCGTCCGGGAGTCGGCATGATTTTCTCTCCTTCATTGTATAGGGTGAATCCGGCAAAGGTCAGATAAACGCCCGGTGCATCCACATATACCCAAACGGAAAAGCGGTTGTATTCCCGCAAGTCTTCCCGGTCGAGGGGACGGATAATCTCCGGGGTGGCGTAATTCCGGTTTGTTGGATTCTTCTTGCCCAGGGAGGCAGGAGTGTCCAGACGGACACTTCCTTTGCCTGAGACAGTGACTTTACGGTCCACATGTATGGTTCCGGGTCCGGTGTGGCGCAGAGCGCCGAAATCTTCGGCCAGGGGGAGTACCCTGCTTTTCAATACCTTTTTCTTTTCCCACCGCGTCAGTCCGGCGTGTGCGGGATTAGCTTTCATTATGCGGTGCACATGATTGCTTTGCTGTAATTGTTTCTCCAGTTCCGTATCGGGTTTCCACGGAGCTTGTGCTTGTGCCTGCATGCAGCAGCATGCCAGCAGCAGTGTTCGGATGATGTATTTCATGGTATTCAGTGTTTGGTTTCAGGGTAAGCATGAAAAGGAGCCTTGAACTCCGGACGTAATGTATAAGTATCCTTCAGTGGGAAATCTGTGGGAACTTCTTGGGTGACGGCGCCGGTGGCAGCCCATTCGCATCCCCGGAGTAAAGTCACCTGGAAACCGGTGCAGCGCATGGAGTAAGTCATGTTCGGGTCGTTGCCGCAGTGCCCCAGGAGGTCGACGAATATGCGCCCTTTCCCGTAGCTACTGTCCACATCAACGGTTCATGCCGTCCGCGTTCGTAGGCGGTTGCCAATATTTCCATGTTTCTTACCGGACCGCGTAGGCGGGTATATATCTCGTCCTTGAAGTGTTTCCATTGAGGAGGCAATCCTTGCAGGATAGATGATGGGGGGGCGCGGTGTTCTATGACGGTTTCGTGCTGCAAGCCGTGGTAGCCGGCATACCCCGGAGAGTAGTCGTAGACGTATTGTCCGTCTTTCCAGTACAGATACGGACCGTCCTTTTCGTTTCGTCCGTCCCATGCCCCCATGCCTATTATCTCGTTGTATTCTTTCCAGTCGGCCATCGGGACGACGGAAGAATGTATCACTACCACACCGCCTCCATCGGCAACGTATTTCTCGAAATTCTTGCGTACGGGCTCTGTCCATGTAGCTCCGCCGTAGTTGATGACGATTAAATCATATTGGTGGAAATCGGGTTTGAAGGTAGCGATGTCTCCACCAAAGTCGGGTGTAAAGGCGAAGTCCACTTTGAACATTCCGCTGTTTTCCAATATCTGCTTCATGGCTTCGCAGGCGCCTTGCCAGTAATGGCTGCCGTCCTGCCCGGCTATCATCATGGTTTTGATTACTTTCTTTTGCTGTGCGTGTGTGTGCGAGGCAGCTCCTATATAAATAAGGAGTACCAGGATAAGTGTCAGTCTTGTTTTCATTTTCCGGAAGATTTAAAGTTTTTGCCAGTAGGGTTCCATTCTATACGGTCGTAGCAGCGTGTGGTGCGCAGATTGTAACCTTGTTCGTCTACGCTGAACTTTCCGTCTTTGAAGTAGGATATGTAGAGCTCGGAGATGCCGTCCTTGTTGCGGTCTTCTACAAGGAGATTGTACTTGTCGGTGACATAAATCTCGTCGGAAATGTATTGTATTTCTTTGGTATAGTTGTCTACGATTGCATAGTAGGCCTTGAAAAGGTCGAAAGTGGGGTAGTGCCCGTTGTCACGTCCGAAAAGCATTACTTCTTCAAGGGCATCGTCCCCGTCCATATTGGCAAATACGGATTGCTGAAAGGAAAATCCCGGTTTTTGTACTTGTGGAGGGATATTGTCCCATCCTTCCTGATGGCTGTCACTGAAAATTGCGCTTGTGCATGGATGACGTACACCAGCGCCGACAATAGGATAATCAGTTTTCTCATTGCGTGCATTTTGAGGTTATGATAATAATAGGGTTACTTCTTGCTTATATGACCGGTGGCCCGGAGTTTTCCCTAACTTTTTTTTAGAATAATTAATGAACACGGGATGTATAGGGACTTAGTGCCTCTCCCATCAGGACTGAACCGGTCTGACCCGTATACTGAGAGGTCATAACATCCGCATCCTTTCCATTAAAACACCCGGATGTTTTTGGGTAATACACCCGGATGTTTTTGGGTAATACATCCGGGTGTTTTGGGTGAAAACATCCCCATGTATTGGGGTAAAACATCCGGATGTTTTGACCTCTCAGTTCTATACTCTTTAGGGCTAAGTCCCGGTGTGTAGCCG
>ENA-OQAA01001524-OQAA01001524.1-human-gut-metagenome-genome-assembly--contig:-NODE-1524-length-11304-cov-2.399660_pt1 | contig 11304 bp, 16 predicted proteins | sample MGYA00242489_ERZ504515 | MGnify/ENA primary metagenome ERZ504515 (study PRJEB26092, sample SAMD00036237) | human gut metagenome | host: Homo sapiens | study: EMG produced TPA metagenomics assembly of...
GGCGCTTGTCAGGCATCATCGATTTCAATAAAGCGGCGGTAGACGCCGACAAATTGTACTCCTCGCCGGGGACTTTCCACTGCGGCGGATGCCGGTATCGCAGCCCAGCCAAGAAAGGTACGGCTAACCTTGCCGGTCGTGGGGATCACCGGCGGCTTGTAGGGAAACTGGTAGCGGATGTTGACATAAAACGGCTTATCGTACCCGCGGAACTGCCAGCAGGACGGAACATCGAGCTATCAAAATGCACTGCATCGGTGTCAAGTTCAACCGGTAGTTCGGCGGGCGGGGTAGAATTTAAAATCCCATTCCCCGTTCAGGCATTGGACTTTCGGCGATGCATAGCGCTTCTGTTTCGGTGCTACGGCGTCCGCAGCGGCGCGGCCGGGGTAGGGGATAAAGTAGCTGCGTGCGGGCAACTTGTTGACCGCGAAGGTGGCGAAATCGTGGTAGTTGGTGGTGTTCAGCCGGTACTTCATTGCGTGGCTCCTTTTTTTCGTTCGACGATGGCGGCCTGCTCAGCGGGAAGGTTCTTCTCAACGGTCCACAGGAACACCAGCACGGCGCACAGTGCATAGGCAGCCGTTTCCACCCAGATATAGCTGACGGAAATGGCCGTGTTGACAGCTGCGGACTGGCCCAGCGTGTTCAGCGCCACATCTGCGCTCTGGTCATAGCCGCTCGCGTTCAGGATACCGCTGAAAATTGCGTTGCACACGGGGGTGGCGGCCACCATCAGCGCACTGTAGACCGACATGGTCAGGCCATCGGTGCGGATGCCGCGGGTGTATTCAATGTGGTCGATGACATCGGCCAGCATGGCAAGGATCAGGTAGCAGGCAGGGAGGAGCCAAGCATTTGAGCGCAATGCCGATGGCGACAGGAATGATATTGCTGCCGCCAAGGCCCGCGATCACGCCGCCTGCCACGCCGATGGCCATGCCCACCAGGCAGGTCAGGCGCTTGCCAAACTTATTGGCCAGTGGCACCACAAAGACCGCGGCAACGGCCATCGGGATGGCACCCAGCACGGCCAGCAAAGACTGTGACATGCCCCAGGCATCGCCCAGGCTGGCGGTATTGAAAAAACTGTTATCCAGCACCCACTGGCAGAAAAAGGTCATGGAGCCGTTTTTCATAGCGCCGCCCCACTGGAACGCCACATAGAACAGCATCGCCAGCCACCAGCTCTTTTCACTGGTGACAGCCTTGACCTGCTCGCCGAGGGAAGCGCTGCTTTTTTCGGCCTTTTCCGCGCCTGCTGATTCCTCGGTCACGCGCTCCCGCGTGAACCGGAACTGCAGAAGGATCGTCAGCGCCGTAAAGATCGCCACACCCAGCATGGCAACGAACCAGAGGTGCTGGTCCTCTTTCAGCGCCATCGAAACGAGCGTGGGGAAAATCATGGAGCCAACGCCCATCACGCCCAGGCTGGCAATGTTCGTCAGCGAGGCCAGCGTGGAGCGCTGTTTGCTGTTGCGGGTGGAAACCGGCACCAGCGTGGAATTGGCTGTGTTGTAGATGGGGAACCCCACGGCGTAATACGCATTGTAGGCAATGGCGATCCAGATCATCCGGGCGGTGCGGTCCGCAAACGGAACAATGAACATCAATACGCTTGCAACCGAAAGCGTCAGCGCAGAGAGCAGGATCCAGGGCCGTGCCTTGCCCGCAAGGGTGCGGGTACGCTCAATCAGCTGGCCCACCACCAGGTTGGCCGCAACGATCAAAATTGTGGAAAGCAGCTGCAGGGTCGTCAAAAAACCGAGGTCCAGCTTCAGCACGTTGGTCAGGTAGTTTTGCAGCTGGCTGGTAAAAATCCCCGAAGCCAGCAATGCCCCAAAGGGACCGATCAGGTAACCGAACAGCATCTCCGGCGGGCGGACATCTTCCGATGTGACCTGCGGCCGCAGGAGCGGGCTGTTCCATGGCCCGTTTTTCGTTTGATTCATAAGGAAGTTCCTTTCATTCCATAAAACGCTTGAAAAAACCGCATTCTTCCGTGTTGCAGTTTTGTGCCGCCTCTGCGCGGATATTGCAGTGGAAAACATGCCCCAGCTTTTGTGTTTCGTCACCGTAACAGCGGTACACACAGGGCACACCGCAGCGTTCCAGCGCTGCGGTCATCAGCGTGGCCTGCTCCTTCAAAAAGTCGTTGTTGGCGGTCATGACAAAGCAGGGCGGGTAGCGGCCCGTTACATGAGCTGTCACATCCATGGCATGCGGTTCGGCATCGGTACCGCCGTCTGGCAGGATGTCCGGCAGCAGGTGGGCGATCAGCCTTTTTGCCCGCGGGAAATGCAGTATTGCCCGCAGTTCAGCGCAAGGGCCGTCGCACAAAGCCGGGCGGCGGGGTAACCGGAATATTTGCAGCTGCCGGGTCAGCGCACCGCGCTGCGTACAGCCCCAGAATGTTAGCCCCGGCCGAATCGCCCACGGCGAAAACATGGCGAGTATCAAAATGATAATCCACCGCGTGGGCCATTACCCAGTGAAACACCGCATCGGTATCCTGCAAGGCGGCGGGGAACTTGTGCCGCGGGGCCAGCCGATAGGAAAAATTCACAACGGCAAAGCCATGCTGGGCCAGGCTCATACAGTAATGTTGATAAAGGTTTTTATCGCCATAGACCAGCCGCCGCCGTGAACGCTGACAATCACGGGAAGTGCGGTGCCTCCGGCGTTTTTGGGGCGGTAAACGTCCAATGTCTGCCAGCGCGGGTCCGTGCCATAGGGCAGATTATCAAAACGAACAATGTCTTTTGGCGCCTGCAAACCGCGGTCCCGTATTGTATCGCTGATTTTGAAGCTGGCTCGCAGGCCCAAGCCGTACAGAGACATACGTTCACTCCTTGCAGGGGATGCAGCAGGCAGCATTGTGGGTGCCGTCCGCGGCGGTCAGTTCCACGGTATCTGCATCAGCATCCGCACGGACCACGGCCAGCGCTTCGCCGAAATAGGTATCGGTGGTATCGGACAGATAGCCGCGTTCGCTGTAGGCACAGGCGCTGCCCAGCCCCAGCAGGGTTCCGCCGCGGACTTAACGGTAACAGTGCCGCGCTCCAGCGGCTTCACCGTGCCGTTTTCATCGGTGTATCGCAGCTGGACAAACGCCAACCCGCCAGGGCGGACGGTTTCTTCTTCCGGCACAAGGCAAAGCCGGGTCTCGGTGTTGGCGGTATGCAGGGCCGTGCGGCCAATCTCATTCCCGGCTGCATCATAGCTGACTGCCTCAACGGTGCCATCTTCATAAGTGCAGGAAAAGCGCACAACGCAGTCGTTTTTTGGCGCAGCTTCGCCCACGGTTTTGCCGTTGATTTTCAGCGCCACTTTGGCGGCGCGGGCATAGACTTCCACCATGGCAGGTTTTCCTTCACAACCGTGCCAGCTCCAGCTGGGGATGGCGTGGGACATGCGCCACGCGGAAGGGGAGTGCTTTTCTTTGGTGTGGTTGACAGGCCAGACGGCCAGCAGCGGGCCTTTTTCCCGCTCCAGTGCCACACGGGTGTACAGGGCTTCGCCCTGCGTGCGGCCAATCAGGTCAATGCGGCCTGCCCCGGCCGCGATCCAGCCCGGCCCGTGGGAAAAATCCGGTACATAGTCCGGGTATTCCCACGCGCCGATGCCGACCTCACCCAGGTAATCCATACCCGCCCAGACGAAATCGCCCAGCAGGCGCGGTTCGTGCTTGGCCAGCTCATAAAAACGGTAGGCATCGCTGCAGAACGTCTCGCTTCCGACAATCAAGCGGTGCGGGTATTTTCCAGGTCATGCTTATACCGGCGTATGCCATAATTGTACCCCGCGGCGTCCATATTTGCAAAGGCATCTTTCGTTTTCCAATCGCAGGGCGGCAGGGATGCCCCCCATTTCATAAAGTCCGCGCCCATGAAACCCGCCAGGTTGTTGAAGAACTCGCTGCCGACGGCCTTTTTCTTGGAGGCCGCTTTGCCGGCCGCTGCGCGCTTGGCGGCAGCTTCGGCCTCTTTCTTCGCCTTGTCATCGCTGTAAACACCAAAGCCCATTGAGGACAGGAAGTTGAAGAAGATGTTCACCCCGCAGGTCACGGGACGGGTGCTGTCCAAACTGTGCATGTGCTCGGTCATCTGCTTTGTCAGCGCAATGCCGCGGGTCTGGGCCGTCTCGGCCACCTCGTTGCCGATGGAGTACATGATCACTGACGGATGGCTGTAGTCCTTGCGGACAAGGGATTCCAGATCCTGCCGCCAGTGGTCGGGCAGGTAGCCCGCATAGTCATATTGGGTCTTGTGGATGTACCACATATCGGCGTATTCATCCATGACCAGCATACCCAACCGGTCGCAGGCATCCAAAAATGCCTTGGAACAGGGGTTATGGGCACAGCGCACAGCGTTGTAGCCCACCTTTTGCAGCAGCCGGACTTTGCGTTCCTCGCTTCGGGGTAACAACAGGCACCCAGAACGCCGTGGTCGTGGTGGACACAGGCACCGAGCAGGATGACCCGCTTGCCGTTGAGCAAAAATCCGTCATCGCCCCAGGAAAGGGTCCGCACGCCGAATGTCGTCTCGGCGCAGTCATCGCCAAACATGGCTCGGCAGCGGTAGAGTGCAGGGGAATCGGGGCTCCAAAGTTTGGCATTGGGGATCTGCACCCGCAGAACAGCTTTGCCGTTGGATTCTGCCTGCGCCGTGGCCACGGTCTGCTCACCATCCAGGATGCAACCGCCACCGCGCCGCTGGCTGTTCGTCTGCACGGTCACTTCCACCTCCGCGGGGTCAATGCTCAGCGTGCGGACCTGCACACCATCGGCAGGATGTGCCGTGCGGGGGCAGTCCACAGGGTGACGGGGCGGTAGATTCCCGCGCCGGAATACCAGCGGGAGTTAGGCTGATCCGCATTGTGGGCAATAACTTCTAGCACATTGTCCCGGCCGGGCAGCAGTTTGCCCGTAAGGTCCGCGTAAAAATCACTGTAGCATAGGGGCAAGATGCGATTTTCTCACCGTTCAGGTGTACTTCGGCGTTATGGTAAACGCCCTCAAATTCCAGCACTGCGCACTGCGCCGCCTGCGCGGCATCGGGGGTGAAGTGCTTTTCATACAGATAATCGTACCCCGCAAACCAGCCTGTGTTGGTGCCGCCTGCCGAGGTCTGGCTGCGCTCCTCGGCCAGCATGGCATCGTGGGGGAGGGTAACGGGCATGCCGGGGGCGGAGCTGCCCAAATGGCGGCAGGTCCAGCCGGTGTTAAAACTTGTTGCTTTCATGTTGTGCTGCCTTTCGGAATGTTGCAGGTATTACCAAAGAAAAACCGTCCGGGACGCATGCCCCGGACGGCTTGTAAGTACGGAGCCTATTGCGGCTTACTTACTTTTCTTGCGCAAGTTGGATGATGATGGCGGTAACGATGGCGACCAGGTTCAGCACAGCCATCGTGATGTTCATACCGGACAGTTCCGGCATGCCAACCATCTTGATGCCGTTGAACGCTTCGGCAACGTTCCAGATACCATCGGAAAGAACTGTCATCATGGCGTAAGCAGCAGGGTGGCGGCAATGATGCCGGTAAAATCGGTCCAGACTTTCTCACCGAAGAGGAGAGAGACCTCGCAAACGGCGGCTGCACCCAGGGCAATGGGGACCAGGCTGTTGACCACGCCGCCCTTGGAGCCGTAAATCAGCACAGCAACCAGCGTTGCAACGGTCAAAATCAGGGTCAGTGCGGCGGTATAAAAGCCAAACGCTTTGTTTTTCACAATGCTCGCTCCTTTCTTACTGTTTCTTGGCCTTTTTCTTGGTCTTGCTCAGAACCAGCAGGACAAAGAATACGGCGGTCAGGATGCCGGTAACGGCGATTTCGGCGGTGATGGCGGTCTGCCAATACGGTGTAACATGTTCAATGACGGAGTTGGATGCCGTGCCGTTGGTAACGACCGAGCGGCTGATGGCGTACTCCCAGCTGATAGCGGCTTCGGTCAGCAGCTCCAGCAGGTGGCCGTCATCGGTATCCTTTGCTTTCTGCAGGATCCACTGACCGTGGCCACCGACACCGTCCAGGCACCATTCCTGCGTGCCTGCATCCAGAACTTCGGCTGCATGGTTCTTGTAGCCGCCGTCCACATACTCGTCAAAGCAGGGGCAGCGTCGGTATCAATGGCACCGTTCCAGCCCCACTCGTTGCGCAGGATCGTGGTGTTCATGGCATAGCTGGCGGAGTACCACTTCAGGCCCAGACGCTCGAAGGACTGCATCAGGCCGCCTGCGTTGGCCACGCGGATGCTGCCCTCAAAGGCTTTCAGGTTGCCCTCGCGGAACGCCTGTTCATTGAAGAAGCAGACAAGACCTTCGCGGTAGAATTCCTGGTCGTTGCCGACAAAGTGCTTGGGGCCAGCGTGGGAACCGGTTTTCTCCATGGCTTCCACTTCCACAGCGCCTGCCAGGTAGTTCAGGATGGGGCATTCGGACATATACTCAAAGTTACGGCCGCCGAACGGGGTGCGGTGCAGGTCGTTGCCGATGTTGTAGTTGATCATGTAGCCGGACCACATGCCATCCTCGCCCATCATGGTGCCGCGGCCAGCGTACAGGTCGGCGTTGAAGGTACCGGCCAGGACAACGTTGGAGCAGTAGCGGGTGGTAACGGGGTTGACCTGCCTCGCCGTTGAACTCAACGGTCAGGGGATAGGTACCGCCAACGCTGTCGCAGCCATCGCCAACGGCAAAGGCCGGGCTCAGGTCGCCAACAGCGGGGCTCTGGAAGCTCTCAGCGGTGGCATTGGGCAGATCTTCTGGCTGGAGCTGATAGATGAATTTCAGCCAGGTTTCGTGGTCAGACAGGGGAACATCCTTCATCATGCAAGGTTCAGGCCGGAATCAACGCCGAAGTTGGCAGCAACTTCCGAATAGCTCGGTGCTCCTTCGGGTTTCTCGTACCATTCGCCAGTCAGTATATTCATCATTTCCGGCGTGGCTTCCACGGTGGTCTGCTCGACCGGGTAGGTAGCTCCCAGTCGCTGCGGGACAGGTAGGTGCCTGCACCATCGACCCAGTAGTTCAGGTCGGCATCCGCAAACTGGTTGGAAACGATAGCGCCGTTCTCGCCGGTGCGGTACTTGTCATCGTCAAAGCTCTGCTTGAAGCTGTAGGTCTTGGCGGCAGTGCCCTCGCAGTCATGCCGTTGGCTGCGGTGTAACCTTCGGCGGCCAGAACATTGTTCAGTGCATCATGGGAATCTTCGCCAATGGCCAGGTAGTAATCGCCATCGGACAGGATGTAGCCGCCTGCGCCGTCATGGGCGGTGGTATCATAGCTGGCCAGCAGGTACTTGTCCACCGTGATGGTGACTGTTTCGGAAGCACCGGGGGCCAGTTCCTGCGTTTTGCCGAAGCCTGCCAGCTGGATGGCGGATTTCTCAACGCCGTGCTGGCGCTCGTAATCGCCGTAAGGGGTCTGTGCGTACAGCTGCACAACGGACTTACCGGCATATCGCCAGTGTTCGTCACGGTAACTTTCGCGGTGATCTCGTCCTCGCCCACATCCACCGCTGTCCAGCTTCTGGTCAAACGTGGTATAGGACAGGCCATAACCGAACGGATACTGCACTTCATCGGCGTAATTCCAGGAAGAAGCACCTTCCAGTGCGCCAACAGGAGCGGTGGCGTTGCCCTGGCCCATAACGGCATCGGCGTAACGGGTCTCATAGTAACGGTAGCCAATGTAGATGCCTTCGGCCTGGAAGGACATGTACTCAGCGTTCTCATCCTCACCGATCGTGGCGTTGATCTCGGCCACGTTGGCAAACTGCGGGGTACGGGTGCCGGAGTTTACAGCGGCAGGGGAGGAGAGGGAATCGGTCGCGTAAGTATCGGTCAGATGGCCGGAGGGATTGACCGTACCTTTCAGGATCTCGGCCACGCCCGTGAAGCCCTGATGGCCCGGGTAACCAATGAACAGGATGGAGTCCGCATAGGGGATAATATCCTGCACTTCCATCTGGTAGGGGCTGTTCAACAGGACGATGACCTTGTCAAAGTCTTTGCGGACCATTTCCAGCAGGTCGCGCTCGTCCTTGTGCAGGGCCAGGCTGCTGATGGTGGAACCATCGGTGTCCACATCGTCCATCAGCAGGTCATGGCCTTCGCCGCCCTCACGGGCAAACACAACGATGGCGGCATCTTTGTAATCATTGGCCAGGTGTTGGCTAGGCCCTGATAGAACGCCTTATTTTCCTCTGTGTTCGTTGCGTGCCGGTAACGGAGTAGCCGCCGCCCCACTGTGCGGCGGGCCCCTGTGCGCGGGTGGCGGTGCCTGCGGCAATGCCATCCCACAGCTGGGGGTTGACCTCAAAGCCCTGGGCTTCCAGCGCGGTCTTGAGGTCAATGGAGTTCAGCGCGCCGTTCGTAACCTTGTTGCCGGCGGAGTTTGCCTGGTAAGCGGGGTCAACGGCGGCGTGGCCGAACACAGAAATGCGGGTGGCGTTCGTCAACGGCAGAGTGTTGTTCTCGTTGCGCAGCAGGGCCGCACCCTCGCGCATCTCGTTGACGTTCTGTTCCAGCGCAGCGGCAATGGCGGCGGCCTGTGCATCGGGGTCGTCAAAATCGCCAAACTGGCTCTTGAAGTAGGTCGTGTCGCCAACTTCGCCCGTCTGGACGACCTTGGTGGCCGTGGTGCCCAGCGCGGTGTTGATGTAGCTTGCATTGGCCGCGGCAAGGTTCTGACCAATCAGGCCGACCACAAGCAAAGCTGCGGACGTAGAGGTAAGACCTGACCAGAGTTTGGATCTTTTCATCTGTTTTTCTCCTTCTCTTTGATTCCTGCACATCGTTTGTCCAGGTTCGTTGTACTTACTATACCATCCTTTCTATCCGCGGGCACATTTTTTCCCCATGTGCATGGTTTTATTTCGTAAGTGATGCAAAAGTGACAAAAGAATTGCAACGACTCGGGAGATAACATGTTAATGTGTACAATCACGTTGGATTCGATTTGTACAAAATGCGCAATACACGCCAATGTATCGTTCTGCAGCAACCGAACGCGGGAAACAGCCGATTGAAATTCCGGCAAAAGCTGTGCTATACTGGCAGTAATAATGGATCAGGAGGGCTCCGTATGGTACGAATCAAAATACTGGAAGACGATCCCGCAGACCGCGATACGCTCATTGAGTGCCTGCGGAAATATGAGCGGGAACAGGGGCAGAGCTTTTCCATCACGGCCTATGACAATCCATCCGATTTTATGGACAATTATCATATGGATGCCGACCTTATCTTTATGGATATTGAGCTGCCGGGCATCAACGGCATTGAGACTCCCACCAGCTGCGCGTTGCGGACCCCGTGGTAGCGCTGGTGTTCATCACGAACATGGAGCAGTATGCCATCAATGGGTACGAAGTTGACGCGCTGGATTTTGTCATCAAGCCCATCAATTACTACCGCTTTTCTTCCATGATGCTCCGCGCGCTGCGCAACCTGCCTGTGCGGGATGAAAAAGAGGTCATCTTACAGGCGGCGGGCACCATACGCCGGATGCGCATTTCCCAAATATATTATGTAGAGATACAGGACACCTGCTCCTGTACCACACGGACATGGGCCGCATTGAAGCCTGGGGCAAACTTTCGGATGTGGAGGCTGAACTGGACACTTACAATTTTGCGCGGTGCAGCAGCGCACATCTCGTCAACATGCAGCATATCACATCGGTATCCAAAACAGAAGTCATCGTTGGCAGCACCAAGCTGCCCATCAGCCAGCGCAAACACAAGGCGTTCTGTGACCGTGTGATTGCCTACCTGAACAAGACCTCTTGAAAGCCGGGGTGAGTTTTTGTGGTATCTCTTGCCTTTATCCGCAGATTCCTTTTTAATGTAAAGTTTTGGGATATTTTCGTGGCGTTTTTGCTGGCAACCCTTCCGTTTATCTTTCGCTGCAGCCGCCGCCCGCATTTTGTGCGCTGGGCCATTGCCTGGCTTGTGCCGATCCGGCTACTCTGCCTTTTCTTTGCCCACACCTATGGCGGCAATATTGCAGTGGAAGCGTTCTATTCGGCCATTCTTCTCCTTTTAATGATCGGCGGGCTGTTGTGCTGTTTTGAGGAAAAGCTGTCCAACGTGCTGTTTTATTTCAGCTCCGGGTTTGCAACATGGTACATTTCCGACCGGCTGTTCCTCGTTATTGCCTCCATTTGCCGGTTGAACAGCAGCCTTGTTCCTTATTTTACTGAGCGCACGCCCTCCCATATCCTTTTATATATCACCTGTTTTTTGGTGGTATATCTGTTTATCTATTTCACCGTGGGCAAAAAGATGCACGCTCTGGGGGACAGCGAGATCCCCATGCAGAACGCGCTGCTGTTCTTGCTGCTGGACTGTATGCTGACGCCGATTTTTTATTTTGAGAGCGGTGCAATCTCCCAGTACAACATCTTCTTTTATAATCTTTTGAATATTGGCGAGATTATTTTTTACATATTTATGCTGCTTTTGCAGGTTCAGATGCTGGCCGCCGCCAAGGACCGCGTAGAGATCAGCACGATGAAAAAGCTTTGGGTCGAAGAGCAGAAGCAATACCAGCTGGTGAAAGAAAATATTGACGCCATCAACATCAAATGCCATGACTTAAAGCACCAGATCCGCAACCTGCGCACAACGGGCCAGGTCGATCCGGCATACTTGGACGATCTGGAACGCTCGGTGTCCATCTACAACAGCGCCGTGCGCACAGGCAACGAAACGCTGGACATTGTTCTGACCGATAAGCGTCTGCACTGCGCATCCCACAATATACAGTTCACCTGCATTGCCGATGGCAGCGGCGTGGCCTTTATGGAAACGATGGACATTTTCTCGCTGTTCGGAAATATTCTGGACAACGCTATTGAATGCGAATCCCTGCAGCCGCCCGAAATGCGGTTCATTCACCTTTCCGTGCGGACAGTCAACCGCATGTTGACCATCCATTCCGAGAACCACTTTGAGGATTCTCTTCAATTCAAGGACGGCCTGCCCGTAACCACAAAAGCGGACAAAGATTCCCATGGCTATGGCATGATGAGCGTCCGCCACATTGTGGAAAAGTATAACGGCAGTTTTCCATCTCCACGCAGGATAAGCTGTTTCAGATCGATATTATCATGCCGATACCATGTGATGATATCAGACCCAGTGCAGGATAAAGTGGCTGTAGAAGTTATGGCAACACCGCACAATTCCCGCCTGACGGCTTAAGCACCGCTTCGGCGGCTGCGGCACGGCATCTGCGTTGCCAAAATGCTCGATAATGTCGGGTTGCGGTACCCGCATCGTACATCGGGGACAAA
>ENA-OQAA01001525-OQAA01001525.1-human-gut-metagenome-genome-assembly--contig:-NODE-1525-length-11302-cov-1.911051_pt1 | contig 11302 bp, 11 predicted proteins | sample MGYA00242489_ERZ504515 | MGnify/ENA primary metagenome ERZ504515 (study PRJEB26092, sample SAMD00036237) | human gut metagenome | host: Homo sapiens | study: EMG produced TPA metagenomics assembly of...
GGGGCTGTGCTGCTATCGGCAATAGGCAGTAAAGTGTAAGGACCGCTGATAGGATGTTTCTTTTCATGATACTTAGATATTTGGTTTAGTAACAGAGACAAATATAAATTCTTTATTTTATAAATCCAACAAATCCTTTAGTTTCTTGAAAGATAAGCGGTGCAGGTGTTTTCCGTTCTCTGTATATTGCCGTATTTTTGTTTTTTGCTCTGAACAAATTTTGCCATATTTTGCTTTCTGCTCTAAACAAATTCGTATCTTTGTGCTCCAAATTACTAACACCTCTGTTTCTATGCAAGAAAAGATATTATTCTTGATTTCGGCTCACAGACCACGCAGCTTATCGGTCGCCGTGTTCGCGAGTTGAATGTATATTGTGAAATTGTGCCTTACAACAAATTTCCTCAGGGAGATGCGAGTGTAAAAGGAGTTATTTCTTTCAGGTAGTCCATTTTCCGTATATGACGAAAGTGCGTTTAAGATAGATTTAAACGAAATCCGTGGTAAATATCCTATATTGGGAATCTGCTACGGTGCACAGTTTATAGCCTATACCAACGGCGGTAAGGTTGAACCTGCGGGTAGCCGTGAATATGGACGGGCGCATTTAGCTTCTTTTGATAAAAACAATGTGCTTTTTAAGGGAGTAAAGGAAAATACTCAAGTGTGGATGAGTCATGGCGATACTATTACTGCTATTCCTGAAAGCTTCAAGACTATAGCTTCTACGGATAAAGTGAAGATTGCCGCTTATCAGGTGGAAGGAGAGAAAATGTGGGGTGTACAATTCCATCCGGAAGTATTCCATAGCGAGGACGGTACACAGATGCTGAAAAACTTTGTAGTGGAAGTCTGCGGTTGCAGGCAAGACTGGAGCGCAGCTTCGTTTATCGAAACTACGGTTGCCCAGTTGAAGGAACAATTGGGGGATGATAAAGTCGTGCTCGGTTTGAGCGGTGGCGTTGACTCTTCTGTTGCTGCTGTATTGCTGAATCGTGCTATCGGAAAGAATTTAACTTGTATTTTTGTGGATCATGGCATGCTGCGCAAAGATGAATTTAAAAATGTATTGCACGATTATGAATGTCTTGGTCTGAATGTTATCGGAGTGGATGCAAGCGCTAAATTCTTTGCGGAATTGGCAAGGAGTGACCGAACCTGAAAAGAAGCGTAAGATTATAGGTAAGGGTTTCATTGATGTATTCGATGAAGAGCTCATAAGATTAAAGATGTGAAATGGCTGGCTCAAGGAACGATCTATCCGGACTGCATCGAGTCGCTTTCTATTACCGGAACTGTAATCAAGAGTCATCATAATGTAGGTGGACTTCCTGAAAAAATGAATCTGAAATTGTGCGAACCTTGCGACTGTTGTTTAAAGATGAGGTTCGCCGTGTAGGACGTGAGTTGGGCATGCCGGAGCATTTGATTACCCGTCATCCTTCCCCGGTCCGGGATTGGCTGTTCGTATTTTGGGTGATATAACTCCGGAAAAGGTGAGTATCCTGCAAGATGCGGATGATATTTTTATTCAGGGATTGCGCAATTGGAAAGTGAAAGATGCCGGAGGAAATGAGACAACTCTTTATCATCAGGTATGGCAGGCAGGGGTTATTTTACTTCCTGTGCAGTCTGTAGGCGTAATGGGCGATGAACGTACATATGAACGTGCGGTCGCTTTACGTGCTGTTACTTCTACAGACGCAATGACTGCAGACTGGGCGCATTTGCCTTACGAATTTTTGGGCAAGGTTTCCAATGACATTATTAATAAGGTGAAAGGTGTAAACCGTGTAACCTATGATATATCGTCAAAACCGCCTTCCACAATTGAATGGGAGTAAAAACGGTTGCTGAAGATATATTAAAGCAAAGATTATGAAGTGAACCCCGAAAGTTATTTAATTTTCGGGGTTCATTTCATTTTAATAATCTTCTTGAAGATATTTGCATTTTATGTACTTGGTCAGTTTATCAAATTTTCAACATTAGGCAGTATGATTTCCCCGCGGTGTAATTCAACCAATCCTTTTGTTTGCATAGTATTGAGGGCTTTTGACACTCCTGTTCGGGTTTCGTTGATGATTTGAGCCAAATCCTCCATTTTTATTTTCAATATTTTTTTCGCCCGACAGCCGTTCTGTATGACTGAGGATGAAATGGATAATGCGGCTTTCGGGACTATTGCCGAATACAGCCCATAAGCGGTTGTGCAGCATTTGAGTGCGGTTACTGATGATATTCATGTAATTCAAGCGGAATATTTCGTAGTTGAAAAGCTCTTTCACTACAAATGCTTTGCTGATGCTGACCGTATGCACTTCGGTTCTTGCCCGATATGTAGAAGCATAATGCGTTTTCATGCCGAATATGGAGTGAGCCTCAATCAGGAAAGGGGCTGGAAAATATTCGGTGAAGCAGTAAGAAGAATCGGCGGATGATGTGGAAGATGCAATTTCTCCTTTTAGGACGAAGACCAGTTCATGACAGGCGCCCCCCTCTTTTAAAAGAAGCTCACCTGGCTTATATTTTGTGAAGTACAATTTGACCTTTTCCAAAATACGGGTGAAGTCTTCTTGGGCAAGTCCTTGAAACAGGGGTAATTGTAATAACGTATCAAACATTGTTTCCATATCATTCTCATCTTCTGGTTTAAGAACAAAAGTAGATATAATCGAACTCTGCCGTAAACACTTGCCCTTTCTTTTTTTTTTTATTATTTCTTAAACGTGCTACTCATTCACTTTTAAGAAATTTTGCGAAATACATAAAAATAGATTATTTTTGTAGAAAAAAGGAGGGACATATGTTTTCAGCATTTAATTGGCAGCAGATGACCAGTGCTTTTATCGTGCTGTTTGCCGTGATAGATATTATAGGCTCTATTCCTATTATTATCAATTTGAAAGAAAAGGGGAAAGATGTAAATGCGCTGAAAGCTACATTAATATCGTTTGCCTTGCTGATAGGATTCTTTTATGCGGGTGATATGATGCTGAAATTGTTTCATGTGGACATTGAGTCATTTGCGGTGGCCGGTGCGTTTGTTATTTTTCTGATGTCGCTGGAAATGATTCTTGATATTGAAATCTTTAAAAACCAGGGGCCGATTAAAGAAGCAACGCTGGTTCCGCTGGTCTTTCCGCTATTGGCAGGAGCGGGAGCCTTTACAACTTTACTCTCTTTGCGTGCAGAATATGCCAGTATCAATATTATCATTGCATTAGTCTTGAATATGATATGGGTATATTTTGTTGTCAGCATGACCGGAGGTAGAACGTTTTTTGGGTAAAGGCGGCATTTATATTATCCGTAAATTTTTTGGCATTATCCTGTTAGCAATTTCAGTGCGTTTGTTTATGGCAAATATTTCATTGCTGTTGGACAGCTTTCGTCATTAGTTCTTCTTTTCTTTTTCCTGTGTAGAAGGAATTGTAACAGCTTTCCATAAAGAAAGATATTGAAAGGCATCATAGGGCAACTTACCGTGTGTTGAAATTCCCGGTCTATCCCTGCTTCTAAGAATCCAAGCGTGATGAAGCGAATAAATAAAGATAGTGGTATACCATCGCCAGAACTATTTGTAGCCCGTCATGCTTCCTATATTGTACAGGGATTTATCATTTTCGTACAATGCTTTGGATTATTTGCTTGAAAAGCGAAAAAAAAAAAGACTTTTTATTTTGCGTGTAGGCTTTAATTCGTATTTTTGGGCATTGCTACAAGCTTTGTAGCGCATATACCTGAAATAATTAACCTTTAAATAATGCACAACTATGAGTTATTTACGATTTGACAAGACCTTGATGGTTAATCTGCAAGAATCTTTGCCAAGGGAGATACTTCGGACTAACAAATCAGGAGCCTATCATTGTACAACGATTGTAGATTGTAACACACGCAAATATCACGGCTTGTTGGTAATTCCCGTTCCCAACCTGGATGATGAAACCATGTGCTGCTGTCTTCTTTGGATGAAACAGTGATTCAGCACGGTGCAGAGTTTAACTTGGGATTGCACAAGTATCAGGGAAATAATTTTAGTCCGAACGGACATAAGTATATCCGTGAGTTTGATTGCGAGCATATCCCGGCAACTACTTACCGTGTGGGAGGCGTTATTCTCCGCAAAGAGAAAATTTTTGTACATCATGAGAACCGGATACTGATTCGTTACACCTTGGTCGATGCCCATTCGGCAACAACACTTCGGTTCCGTCCCTTTTTGGCATTCCGCAGCGTACGCGAATACACGCACGAAAATGCACAGGCAAGCCGTGATTACCAACCGGTGGAAAACGGTATTAAAACCTGTATGTATCCCGGTTATCCGGAACTTTATATGCAGTTGAACAAAAAGAACGAATTTCATTATCAGCCGGATTGGTATCGTGGCATTGAATACCCGAAAGAACAGGAACGCGGTTACGATTTTAATGAAGACCTGTATGTACCCGGTTATTTTGAAGTAGATATAAAGAAGGGTGAAAGTATCGTTTTCTCTGCGGGTATCTCCGAAATTTCACCGCGTAAGCTAAAGCAGACTTTTGAGGCTGAGGCAGAAGACCGTACTCCGCGTGACAGCTTTATCACTGTTTGAAAAATTCTGCTCACCAGTTCCACAATAAACAAGGAGAAGAACATTATGTACTTGCAGGCTATCCCTGGTTTAAATGCCGTGCGCGCGACTTGTTTATCTCTTTACCGGGCTTAACTTTGGCCGTGGACGAGCAAGATGAATTCGAGGATGTTATGAGAACGGCGGAAAAGGCTATCTATGCTTTCATTGAGGATAAACCGGTTGGTTATAAAATATATGAGATGGAACATCCTGACGTGCTTTTATGGGCAGTATGGCTTTACAGCAGTATGCCAAGGATACATCGCGCGAACAATGCCGTTTGAAATACGGCAGGTTATTGGAGGATATTATGAATTATATCTGCGCTCGTAAGCATGATAATCTTTTCTTGCATGAAAACGGTTTGCTTTACGCAAATGGCAAGGAAAAGGCAGTTACCTGGATGAACTCTACGGTTAACGGGCATCCTGTAATCCCTCGCACGTATATTGTTGAGGTGAATTCGCTGTGGTATAATGCTTTGCGTTTTGTCGCGGACATTGTGCGTGAGGGTGGAAATGACATTCTTGCAGACAAATTGGATGCTCAGGCAGAAATAACAGGAAAATCGTTTGTGGAAGTTTTTCGTAATAAGTACGGTTATCTGTTTGATTATGTAGACGGTTATATGATGGATTGGAGCGTTCGTCCCAATATGATATTTGCTGTTGCTTTTGACTATTCTCCATTGGATAGGGCACAGAAGAAGCAAGTACTTGATATTGTGACAAAAGAATTGCTGACTCCGAAAGGTCTGCGTACATTGAGCCCTAAGAGTGGGGGATATAATCCCAATTATGTCGGTCCTCAGATTCAGAGAGATTACGCATACCACCAAGGCACAGCCTGGCCGTGGCTTATGGGCTTTTATATGGAAGCGTACCTGCATATATATAAGATGAGTGGTATTTCGTTTGTAGAGCGGTATCTGATCGGTTTTGAAGATGAGATGACGAGCCATTGCATAGGTTCTCTGCCCGAGTTATTTGATGGAAACCCGCCGTTTAAAGGAAGAGGCGCGGTATCGTTCGCCATGAATGTGGCGGAGATTCTGCGTATCTTGAAATTGTTGTCTAAGTATAATTTATAGGAGGAGGAACGAAGATGAAAGTTTTAATGTTTGGTTGGGAATTTCCTCCCAAAATATATGGTGGCCTTGCAGTTGCATCATACGGAATCACGAAGGGTTTGAGTCAGCAGGGAGATGTGGAGACTACTTTCTGTATGCCTAAGCCTACAGGTGAAGAAGAGAAATTCTTGAATATAATCGGTATGAACCAGGTGCCTATCGTGTGGCGTGATGTTGATTACGATTATTTGAAGTCTCGTTTGTCGACAATGAGTCCGGAGCAATATTATGCTTTGCGCGACCATATTTACTCGGATTTCTCCTATATGCACGTCAATGATCTTGGCTGTATGGACTTTGCCGGCGGTTATCCCGGAAATTTGCACGAAGAAATCAATAACTTCTCGATTATAGCCGGAGTTGTGGCACGTCAACAGGAATTCGACATTATTCATGCGCACGATTGGCTGACATATCCGGCTGGTGTACATGCGAAGATGGTGAGTGGCAAACCGCTCTGTATCCATGTGCATGCAACAGATTTTGACCGTTCGCGGGGGAAGGTTAACCCCACGGTCTATTCCATGGAAAAAAACGGAATGGATTATGCCGACTGCATTATGTGTGTGTCGGAACTTACCCGTCGTACTGTTATCAACGAGTATCATCAAGATCCGAGAAAGGTATTTGCCATGCATAATGCGGTGTACCCGCTTTCGCAAGAATACCAGGATATTCCGCGTCCTGAACATTCGAAAGAGAAGGTCGTGACTTTCCTCGGACGTATCACTATGCAGAAAGGTCCGGAATATTTTGTGGAAGCTGCTGCACTGGTGTTGCAACGTACCCGCAACATCCGCTTTGTGATGGCCGGTTCGGGTGATATGCTGAATGCCATGATTAATATGGCTGCCGAACGTGGCATTGCAGACCGTTTCCATTTTCCCGGCTTTATGAAAGGTAAGCAAGTGTACGAAGTTTATAAGAATAGTGATGTATTCGTTATGCCTTCCGTTTCCGAGCCTTTCGGTATCGCCCCGTTGGAAGCCATGCAGTGCGGAACTCCCTCTATCATTTCCAAGCAGTCCGGATGTGGTGAAATCCTCGATAAGGTAATTAAGACCGATTATTGGGATATTCATGCTATGGCGGATGCCATTTATTCCATCTGTATGAATCCGTCTTTATTCCATTATCTTCAGGAAGAAGGAAAGAAAGAAGTGGACGGAATTACCTGGGAAAGGTGGGCTTGAGAATCCGTGCTCTTTACGAGGATGTGTTAAGAAACTATGGTAAATAATAAAACAACAAATACTAATGAGAACTATCTGTCTTTATTTTGAGATACATCAAATTATACATCTGAAACGTTATCGTTTCTTTGATATTGGTACAAACCATTACTACTATGATGATTATGCCAATGAAACAAGTATTAATGAAGTTGCCGAACGTTCGTATATTCCTGCACTGAATACGCTTATTGGAATGGTGAAGGATTCGGGTGGTGCGTTTAAAGTGGCTTTATCCATCTCAGGTGTGGCATTGGAGCAACTGGAAATCCATGCACCTGCTGTAATCGACCTGTTGCACCAGCTCAATGATACGGGATGCTGTGAGTTCTTGGCTGAACCGTACTCTCATGGACTTTCTTCTTTAGCTAATGAAGATTGCTTCAAGGAAGAGGTGATGCGTCAGAGTGCTAAAATGAAACAAATGTTTGGCAAAGCACCCAAGGTGTTCCGTAACTCCAGTCTGATTTATAATGACGAAATTGGTGCCATGGTGGCAAGTATGGGTTTTAAGGGAATGCTGACTGAAGGGGCAAAACATGTGCTTGGCTGGAAGAGTCCGCACTATGTGTACCATTGTAATATGAATCCGAACTTAAAGTTACTGTTGCGCGATTTTAAACTGTCGGATGATATTAGTTTGCGTTTCTCGAATTCCGAGTGGAACGAATATCCGTTGTTTGCCGATAAGTATATCAGTTGGATCGATGCATTCCCGCAAGAGGAGCAGGTTATCAACATATTTATGGAGCTTTGTTCATTAGGGATGTCACAGCCTTTATCCTCCAATATTCTGGAATTCCTGAAGGCATTGCCTGCATGTGCTAAGGAAAAAGGCATTACTTTCTCAACTCCTACCGAAATTGTTACCAAGTTGAAATCCGTTTCACAATTGGATGTACCTTATCCTATGTCGTGGGTGGATGAAGAAAGAGATACAAGTTGCTGGTTGGGTAATGTAATGCAGCGTGAGGCTTTCAATAAACTGTATAGTGTGGCCGAGCGTGTACATATCTGCGATGACCGCCGCATCAAGCAGGATTGGGATTATTTGCAGGCCAGCAACAATTTCCGCTTTATGACGACCAAGAATAGTGGAGTAGGGTTGAACCGAGGTATCTATGAATCACCGTATGATGCTTTTACTAACTATATGAATATTTTGGGAGACTTTATCAAGCGTGTTGATTCTCTTTATCCGGTGGATATTGATAACGAAGAGCTGAATGCTTTGCTTACTACAATCAAGAATCAGGGGGATGAAATAGAAGAACTTCATAAAGAGTTGGAAAAAGCGCAGAAAAAGTTGGAAAAGGAAAAAGCTGCTGAGAAGAAAAAAGAGGTAAAGGCAGTTCCTGCTAAGGCTGTAGCTAAACCTGCTGCAAAAAAGGTTGCATCAAAGAAGACTGCTGCGAAGCCTGCCAAAGAATAAAGTCTGACTTGAAATAATGTGAGAAGTCCTCTGTGCTTTGTTAAAGTGCAGAGGACTTCCTTTTTGTATCCGATGTCGTACGGGTATCAACTTTATACCACCTTTGGTAGGAGAAGTACCAGGCATTGGTACGACAAATTTCAAAGGATGGTACCTTTCGTACCAAGCGTTAGTATCTCTTGTACCAAATGTTGGTACGGAAGATACCATGTAGAGGAAAGCAGGAATAGACAGTGTCTTTTTTCTTTTTACATGCGGCGTACATGAATCTTGGAAAGAGAGTTTTTTGAGTAGACAGTTGCTTATTTGATTACTGTATAACAAAATAAGCCCCTCAAGAAAATCCGTCTTGAAGGGCTTATTTATTTTTGTTTTTATGAAGTATCTCGCTTTATTTATTGAAAGAAGTATATGTAACTTCTATTTGCAAGTTGTTTCCGCCATAAGCCGGGTCTCCGCCTTTTAGCTTGGCATACGTGGGTTTCAGGTCATGCTGGATGCTGATTATAGAAGGATTGGTGCTGTTTGTATCATACGTCACAACTACGGGGATTAACACAACTTTGTCCCAGTCTGCTCCTTCACCGCCTTCCCGACTCCATTCTGCTTCCCATGCTGCTTCATCCCATGATACTCCTGCCGCTTCTTTCGCTTTCTGTTTGGCGGCTTTTTTTTCGTTGATACATGTGGAGACTAAACGGGCTATATTCTTAAATGTATATTGGTTTGTTTCTACGCTGTTATGAGTGGCAACGAAAGAGGTTACGTTATTTGCAAGCTCATTGTTAACAAAGAAAGTATCCATGTCTTTCTTACGTAGTAGCAAGACTGTTTCTGGTGTGCTCATGCTAAACTCATATTTGTTATTATTTTCTTGAGCATAGTTTGTGAAAGTCAGCTTAACGGAATTAAGCGTGTCGGTTGCTAATTTTTCGGAGATATCCTTATAAGGCAAAGTTGCTTCTGTGAAGATTCCAGCCGGTGACTTGAGATAGCTCCAGCCAGTTTCCTTTATTTTTGCTTCCAACAACTCTTTGTCAGAGTTATCAAATTTATTGGCTTGGATTACTTCTTTTGTGGAAGCAAATACTGTAGCTGTGGCAAGGTACACAGAATCTGTGCCTGCTTCACCATCTTTATCAGTGATTTTTTTTGTTAACTTAACCCCTAAACTGTCTACATAGTGGAATTTAAATTGCATTTGTAAATCTACGCGATCTACATAAAGGATATTTCCAGTGTTATAATCAGGTTTTAAATATACTCCTTTGAATACATGATTGATGAACTCTTCTGAATTTGCAAAATAATCTTTATGTTCCCGGTTCATTTTCAAAATTTTTATTGCCAAACTCTTTATCCAATGGGAAAGTAATATTGGGATAATAGAGGGAATTTCCATTTGAATCGGTTGCATTCCTCACCGAATCAGGCACTGAAGTGTCATAAGCTGTATATGCTTTTCTGCCTAATGGCTGTTGTTCATGATATTCTTCTGCTTCAATATGAGTGTATCTGTATTTTTCAGGGTCTTTACGTGCTTGAAGCCACTTGTCGTTTAGTTCATATGCACTCATTCTGCAAGCAGTCAAAGAGTCACCGAACCAACTGGAATAATAAACAACCAATTGAACTTTTTCAACTTCATCTTTTACCATTGTGCCTGTACCGCTTTTTCCATCTGCACTTTCTTTGTACACTTCTGGGAAAGTAAAGTTCTCTGTACAATAAAGTTCCGCTAAAAAGCTAGCTTCATAACTTCCAAATCCTTTGGGATCAGCATCAATAAACTTACCGATATACCCTGTACTCGTCTTGGCATAAACATTTTCGGCACGGATAGATTTGGTGGTGACATCAAAAGTCGTAGTTGTGGCTGAAATACCGTCAGAATCAGGTAACATGCTCATGCCCAATGTGCCGGTATTGTCATCGCATCCGTAGAAAGCCAGAATTGCAAAAAGCAATATCCCTAAATATTTTACTTTCATAATTCTTCGTATTGATACTTTATTTTTATTCTGCTCCCCAAACCTGGTCGTAGAAGTCGTTGCAGGCATCTGCAAAGATTTCGGGAGATTGATAGCCTAAGACAGGCTTGCCGATTTGGCGGGCATATGCTATCACTTCCTCATTCACGTGTTCGCTTTGCTGGATGACACCGTCGGAATAGTCCACCGCCAGTTTGCAGAGAGCTGTATAGTCCACCGGCTCTTTCAAATCGGCAACGTCTTTCTTACTGATACCCTTCAGAAGAAGCTTGCTGGCAAAATCGGGATGGAACGGTTCCTTGAAGTCATTGTCATAAAGTGAAAAGACAACTTTTGCATCTCTGAATGACGGTTCGTCTTTATACGCTTTCTTGATATACAGCGGTGCTAATGCAGTCATCCAACCGTGGCAGTGGATGATGTCGGGACACCAACGCAGTTTCTTGACTGTTTCCAATACACCGCGTGCATAGAAAATAGCGCGTGCATCGTTGTCTTCATATTCAACGCCGTTCTCATCAACCACTTGCAGGCGGTTCTGAAAGTAATCGTCGTTGTCGATAAAGTAAACTTGCATGCGGGCAGACTGTATGGAAGCTACTTTAATGATAAGCGGATGGTCGGTATCGTCAATGATAAGGTTCATGCCGGAGAGACGTATCACTTCGTGCAATTGGTTTCTGCGCTCGTTGATGTTTCCCCATTTGGGCATAAACGTTCTGATTTCTCTGCCTTTTTCTTGGATTGCTTGCGGCAGGTTTCTGCCAACAAGGGACATTTCGGATTCTGAAACGTAAGGGGTAATTTCTTGGGTTATAAATAAAACCTTGTTCGCCTTTGTCATAATAACAATGTTCTCAATTATTCTGCAAAGATATAAAAAAATCGGGCAATAAA
>ENA-OQAA01001526-OQAA01001526.1-human-gut-metagenome-genome-assembly--contig:-NODE-1526-length-11298-cov-1.818369_pt1 | contig 11298 bp, 18 predicted proteins | sample MGYA00242489_ERZ504515 | MGnify/ENA primary metagenome ERZ504515 (study PRJEB26092, sample SAMD00036237) | human gut metagenome | host: Homo sapiens | study: EMG produced TPA metagenomics assembly of...
TATTAATTTTTTAACAGTATCAGTAAACTTCGCAAGAAAATGATACTTTTTTTTTGCTTTTTTTCGGGTTATAGTTTACCTAATATCTTGTCCATTACCCAGTTAGTGAGCGTTGCACTTTCCCCGTCGCAGGAGCAAACGGACTTACCTAATAAGTGATCGACCACTGCCTGAATAAGAGGTTGTTGCACATGTTCCGGGTTACCGATACAGATTTCTTCCCGTCCTTTTTCGGTATGCAAGCCGATAGCTCATAAGTAAAGACAGAGAAACAAATCATTCCCTTGTCACCGATAATTTCAATACGATCTTCGCGGGCAGAGTCATGGGCTACGAAACACCAGGAACCGCTACCAACCAATCCGTTATCAAATTGGAAACAGGCGCTTAATGTATCTTCGGCAGGATAAAGTCCGCCGCGATTACTCTTATATCCACAGGCTTCGAGGATGCAACCGAACATGTTTTGTAATAAGTCAATCTGATGTGGGGCTAAATCATAAAAATAGCCGCCGCCGGCAATATCCGGTTGTACACGCCACGGGAGATTTTCTTTGTTGTAATCTAAGTCACGGGGAGGTTGGGCAAACGAATTTGAACATTGATGACATTGCCTATGCTTCCATTCTCTATCAATTCTTTTACTTTGAGGAAGTAAGGCAGATAGCGACGGTAATAAGCAACGAAGCAGGGAACCCCGGTTTCATTGGAGATACGGTTGATGCGGCAGCACTCTTCGTAGGTTACGGCCATGGGCTTTTCTATATATACAGGCTTGCCGGCTTTCATTGCATGATAGCATAAGTGGCGTGTGAAGAGGGAGGGGTGGCAATGTAGATAGCATTCACATCTTCATCGTCAATCAATTCCTGGGCATCATCATACCACTTTTGGAATACCTCTTTCCTTAGCATAAGCTTTGGCTTTGGCGCCATCGCGACTCATGACAGCAATTACTTCCGAACCTTCCACCTTTTGGAAGGCGGGACCACTTTTATATTTGGTCACTTCTCCGCAACCAATGAATCCCCATTTAATCTTCTTTTCGCTCATAATGATGTAATGTGATTATCACTCTTTTTTATTCTTCCTCAAAATCGAATTCAAAATCAAAGTCGTCCATGAATTCGGGAGTTGTAAACTCTTCCAAAGTTCGTCGATCCTTTTTTGTGGGACGACCTGCACCTTTGGCACGGTCAATGAAACCACTGATACGGCTCATCTCCAGCAGTTCATACTGATCGGGAGTCGTAACGTTCTCCATCATTTCCGTAACGAGCTTTGCACCAATACGTTTCTCGATAGCTTGCAATACTTTGAAAGAGTAGGTCACAGGTGGTTTGCGCACTTGTATTATGTCGCCTGGTTTCACCGTACGGGCAGCTTTTGCTAATCCTCCATTGATGCTGATGCGTCCTTTCTTACATGCTTCGGCGGCAATGTACGTGTCTTGAAAATACGTACAGCCCACATCCATTTATCTATTCTTGCTTCACTCATATCGTTCTTTAGTAGTTAGTAGGAAGTAGTTAACTACTATCTACTTCTTATTAAATTGGTTCATTGTAATATCAATTCCTGCCAGGCAGAAGCTTTTGATAATATCTCCTGCAGTCTTTAAGCGTTCGTCCATGGTCTTCCAGTCTTCGTCAGTGAAGTGACCCAGTACATAATCTATCTGACCACCTCGTGGGAACTCGTTGCCGATACCGAAACGGAGCCGGGCATAGTTCTGTGTGCCCAGGATGGCTGCAATGTGTTTTAGTCCATTGTGTCCGGCGTCGCTACCTTTTCCTTTCAGGCGCAGAGTACCAAATGGCAGAGCAAGATCATCTACTATTACTAACACGTTTTCCAATGGAATGTTCTCTTTCTGCATCCAGTATCGTACGGCATTTCCGCTGAGGTTCATGAATGTAGAAGGTTTCAGCAGTAAAAGCTGGCGTCCTTTCACGGATAGGGTAGTGGTAAAGCCGTAGCGGCCATCATTGAAAGTGACCCCTGCTGCTTTTGCCAATGCATCCACTACCATGAATCCTATGTTATGGCGGGTTTCGTGATAGTCAGGACCGATATTTCCTAATCCAACAATTAAGTATTTCATTTCTCTGAGAAATTATATTTTTCACCACGGGGTTGCGCTGAATTTCACGGAGTTTTTTCTTTAATAATATAATTCTGTGATGCTCTGTGTAACTCTGTGGTGAATAATTATAGAAACAAGGAACGCGGATTATCACAGACTTTCGCGGATTAATGAAATCTGCGTCATTCTGCGTTAATCCGCGTTCCGGAATGTGTCTTCTTGTGAAAGAGCTGATTAGTTGCCAGCAGCAGCGGCAGCACCTCTTGCAGCACGAGTCAGCTTAACGGCGCATACAACAGCTTCTTTGGCATTCAGCAATTCCAATCCTTCGTATTGCAATTCGCCAACTTTAACAGTCTTACCAAGTCCCAAGTGGGCAACGTTGATAATCAGTCTTTCAGGAATTACGTTATACAAAGCTCTTACTTTCAGCTTACGCATCTGGAGTACCAGCTTACCACCGGCCTTAACACCTTCTGCCAAACCTTCCATCTGTACCGGAACTTCCATAACGATAGGCTTAGCCTCGTCAATTTGATAGAAGTCAACGTGCAGGATAGTATCCTTTACGGGGTGGAATTGGATATCTTTCATGATAGCGTTTACTTTCTTGCCATCAATCACCAAGTCAACTACGTAGATGTGCGGAGTGTAAACCAAGTTACGCAGACCCTCTGCAGGTACAGTGAAGTGAACATTTTCACCTGCACCATAAAGTACGCAAGGTACACCGTTGTTTTTACGAATAGCTTTCAAAGCTCTTGCTTGTTCCGAAGAACGTTCTGCAATAGTTCTTGCAGTTCCTTTTACTTCAATTGATTTCATTTTAAAAAATTTTGTGTTACTCTAAATTAAGTAAATTTTTTGCTTAATTCACCATCACACGATGTGGCTTGCCACACGATGTTGCAAAAAAGCGGTGCAAAAGTACAGCTTCTTTTTGAATTATCAAAAGGTTATAACTTAAAATTCAATGTCTATCTTGATTTCTCCTTCCAATGAAGACGCTTTTTCCTCTTTCGACAGTTCTTCTTTTCCCGTTTCGGGACTTTCAGCCTCTTCGTCAGCGGTATGTCTTGTATAGCAACCCTGCTGCTCCTGGATGAAGCCGATGGCTTGCTGGAGTCCGTTCATGAACTTTTCAAAATCCTCTTTGTATAGAAAGATTTTGTGCTTTTCGAAACTTACCTGCGAGTCGTCTCCTTCGCCCATCACAATCTTCTTGCTTTCCGTGATGGCGAGAAACATTTCGTCTTTTCTGTTTTTCTTGACGTCTAAATAGTAGATGCGCTTACCTGCTTTGATGGATTGGGAGAATACAATCTCCTTGTCGTTCATGTCCGCTGCGTTTTTCTTCTTAAAGTCTTCCATATTATAATAGGTCTCAATTTTGATATTATCACCTTAAAACTTGTATCTCGTAGCTTTTAGCTCTTTATCGGGCTCAAAATTGACGATTTTTTTTAAACTGTCAAAAGAAAAAGACCGGATAATCAATATCTGCATTAAAAAATGTGATTTATTTATGTAAACTCATTAAAAATGCCTACTTTTGCGCCTTGTTAAAACACTAGTATTTACTTTAGAATTATGATCAACAGAGTTCTTATTCGTCTTAAGATTATACAGATTGTATATGCTTATTATCAGAATGGCAGTAAAAATTTAGACTCAGCGGAGAAAGAATTGTTCTTTAGCCTTTCAAAGGCATACGACCTCTACAACTACCTGCTGATGCTGATGATAGCTTTGACGAACTACGCACAAAAACGTATTGATGCGGCAAAAGCTAAGCTGGCTCCCACTGCCGAGGAGCTGTATCCCAACATGAAATTTGTGGAAAACAAGTTCATAGCCCAGTTGGAAGTGAACAAACAATTGACGGAATTCATTGCCAACCAAAAGCGCACGTGGCCAATGATGAAGACTTTGTCAAGGGATTGTATGAGAAAATTGTGGAATCAGATATATATAAGGAATATATGGCTTCTTCGGACAATTCTTACGAATACGACCGTGAATTGTGGAGAAAGCTGTATAAGACTTTTGTCTTCAACAACGAAGCCTTGGACAATGTGCTCGAAGACCAGAGCCTCTACTGGAATGACGACAAGGAGATTGTGGATACTTTCGTACTGAAAACCATCAAGCGCTTTGAAGAGAAGAATGGTGCCAATCAGGAACTTCTACCAGAGTTCAAGGATGAGGAAGACCAGGAATTTGCACGCCGTTTGTTCCGCCGTGCCATCTTGAACTGTGACTATTACCGTCACCTCATCAGCGAGAACACGCGCAATTGGGACTTGGACCGTGTAGCCTTTATGGACGTTGTAATCATGCAGTGTGCCTTGGCCGAAATATTAAGTTTCCCGAACATTCCGGTGAGTGTTTCGTTGAACGAATATGTCGATATTGCCAAAGTTTACAGCACGGCCAAAAGTGGCAGCTTCGTGAACGGTACATTGGATGGAATAGTTAATCAATTAAAAAAAGAAGGTAAGTTAACGAAAAACTAATACCTTTGTTTAATAATAGAAACCAAAACTGAGTATTTATGAACTTAATGACTGTATTCTTCCTGCAGCTCCCGCTGCAGGCCCTGCCGGTGGTGGTAGCATGATGTGGATTATGCTGATAGCCATGTTCGTTATTATGTATTTCTTTATGATTCGTCCTCAAAACAAGAAGCAAAAGGAAATAGCAAACTTCCGTAAATCGCTTCAAGTGAATCAGAAAGTAATCACAGCTGGTGGTATCCATGGTGTTATCAAGGAAATCAACGACAATGATGTGGTGCTTGAAATCGCTTCTAACGTTAAGATTCGTATAGACAAGAATTCTATTTTTGCTGCAGCTGCTGATGCGAACAGCAGTCAGGCATCTAAATAATAGAAATGTGAGCCTATGTTTGAACGTAGGAACATACAACGTACATATCTGAAGATATCAAGAGAAGTGAAGGACTTTCTGCTTAGCGATAAAAGCAGGGAGTTCTTCATTTTTTTGTTTTTTTTCTTTGTAGCCGGTGGCTTCTGGCTCTTGCAGACCTTGAACAACGACTATGAGGCGGACTTTTCTATACCGGTGCGGCTGAAGGGAGTGCCCAATAATGTGGTGATTACCTCTGAACCTGCTTCAGAACTCCGTATCAAGGTAAAGGATAAGGGAACGGTACTGCTCAACTATATGTTGGGAAAGAGCTTTTATCCCGTTATTCTCGATTATGCCGATTATAAGGGCGTGGATAATCAAGTAAGGATATATCCCTCGCAGTTTGAAAAGAAAGTGCTGAACCAGCTGAATGCCTCTACCCGCCTGCTTTCCATGAAGCCGGATACATTGGAGTACATCTATTCGACGGGAGCCTCCAAACTGGTGCCGGTGAAGCTGCGCGGCACGCTGAGTGCCGGACGTGAGTATTATCTTTCGGATACGATATTCAGTCCCGATTCCGTATTGGTGTATGCGCCGCAAGGCGTGCTGGATACGATTGCTGTTGCCTATACGCAACCGGTGAAGCTGGAAGATATATCGGATACCTTGAGGCAGCAAGTCCCCCTGCGTATCCAGAAAGGTGTGAAGTTTGTGCCTTCTTCCATTGAGATGATGCTTCCGGTGGATATTTATACGGAAAAGACAGTGGAGGTGCCGTTGCGTGGCGTTAACTTTCCTGCCGACAAGGTGCTGCGCGCTTTCCCTTCCAAGGTGCAGGTCACGTTTCAGGTTGGTCTGAGTCATTTCAGGCAGATTAACGCTGATGATTTTCATATTTACGTGTCCTATGAGGAACTGCTCCGTCTGGGTTCCGACAAGTATACGGTAAAGATTAAGAATCTGCCGAAAGGGGTGAGCCAGGTACGCTTCAATCCGGCACAAGTGGATTTTCTGATAGAGCAAGTTTCTCCTGATTATGGCGATTAAGATAGGTATAACCGGTGGTATCGGTAGCGGAAAGAGTATGGTATCCCGGCTGTTGGAAGTGCTGGGTGTTCCCGTCTATATCTCGGACTTGGAAACGAAAAGGCTGATGGCATCCGATTCATTGATCCGCGAGGAATTGTCAGCTTTGCTTGGTGCGGAAGTGTATGCCGGTGGCACGCTGAACAAGCCTTTGTTGGCGTCTTATCTTTTCGGTAGTCCGGAGCATGCCAAAGAAATCAACTGTATTGTGCATCCTCGTGTAAAGGAGGATTTCAGGCGGTGGACACAATGCCGCACCGCTTTTCCCATTGTCGGTATAGAATCGGCCATTCTGGTCGAAGCGGGGTTTGCAGGTGAGGTGGATGCTATTGTTATGGTCTATGCGCCCGAAGAGGTGCGCATTTCACGTGCCGTCCGGCGGGATGCTTCCTCGCGCGAATTGATAGAAAAGCGTATCCGTAGCCAGATGGATGACGAAGAAAAGCGTAAATATGCAGATTTTGTCATTGTAAATGATGGCGAAACTCCATTAATACCCCAGGTTTTAGAACTAATCGGTTCGCTATCTGAAAAAATGTACTATCTTTAAAAAATAGGCATCTCCTTAACAATAAAAATAAGCAAGCTTATTTTGTATTGTCTTCGGCTTACATTATCTTTGCCCCCCGAAAAAAATAACTACTAATCATCAAAACAGAATATATTATGTTGAAGACTATTTTGTCTATTTCCGGTAAACCGGGATTGTATAAGCTTGTTTCTCAGGGAAAAAATATGTTGATTGTAGAGTCGCTTGCAGACAAGAAGCGTTTCCCTGCCTATGGTAATGAGAAGATTATTTCTTTGGGCGATATCGCATGTATACAGATACGGAAGATGTTCCTTTGAAGGAAGTGTTTCTTTCCATGAAGAAAAAGGAAAATGGTGCTGCCGTAGTGCTGGATTTGAAGAAAGCTACTGCTGACGACTTGCGTGCTTACCTGGCAGAGGTATTGCCTACCTTCGATCGCGACCGCTATATCCGTCCGACATCAAGAAATTGATTGTTTGGTATAATTTGCTGGTGGCAAGCGGTATGACGGATTTTGAAGAAACTCCTGCGGCAGAAACGAAGGAGGAAAGCAAGGCCGAGTAATCGGAGAAGGATTGAAATACAAAATAAAAGAGGCGATTCTCAATAGTCGGGAATCGCCTCTTTTATTGGGGGATACGGATTGCTTTTAATTTCTGAAAACCAGTCCGTCGTCAGTGGTATTGGCATCCACTGTAATAGGCTTGCTGCGGTCTACTTCCTGAGCCAGCAGCTTCTTCGACAAGTCGTTCAGCAAATAGTGCTGGATGGCACGTTTCACCGGACGGGCGCCGAATTCAGGGTCATACCCTGCATTGGCAAGGAAGTCTATGGCGGCATTTGTCAGAACAAGTTCCACACCGTTACCGGAAAGCATCTTCTGCACACTCTTGATTTGGAGCACCACAATTTGCTTGATTTCGGGCTCTGTCAGTGGCAGGAACATGATGGTCTCGTCGATACGGTTCAGGAATTCCGGGCGGATGGTCTTTTTCAGCATATTCATCACTTCCTTCTTGGTTTCCTCTACGATTTGCTCCTTATTGCTACTGTTTAGTTTCTCCATCTGGCTTTGGATATAGCCGCTGCCCATGTTGGAGGTCATGATGATAATCGTATTCTTGAAGTTGACCGTACGCCCTTTGTTGTCCGTCAGACGTCCGTCATCCAGCACTTGCAGCAAGATGTTGAATACGTCCGGATGCGCTTTCTCGATTTCGTCGAATAGGACGACAGAATACGGTTTCCGCCTTACGGCTTCTGTCAGTTGTCCACCTTCATCGTAGCCCACATATCCCGGAGGCGCTCCTACCAGACGGGAAACGCTGTGTTTCTCCTGATACTCGCTCATGTCGATACGGGTCATCATCGTCTCGTCGTCAAAGAGGAACTCCGCCAGCGCCTTTGCCAATTCCGTCTTACCTACACCGGTGGTTCCCAGGAAAAGGAATGAGCCGATAGGACGTTTCGGGTCTTGCAGTCCGGCACGGCTACGGCGTACGGCATCGGATACGGCTTCGATGGCTTCGTCCTGCCCGATAACCCGTTGGTGTAATTCTGCCTCCAGATGCAACAGTTTGTCCTTTTCGCTTTGCAGCATCTTGCTTACCGGTATGCCGGTCCAGCGGGATACTACGTCGGCGATGTCTTCAGCGTCCACTTCCTCTTTAATCATGGCCTTGTCACCCTGCATTTCGTGCAGTTTTTGCTGCGTTTCTTCAATCTCCTGGTTCAGCGCTTGCAGTTTGCCGTAACGGATTTCGGCCACCCGGCCATAGTCGCCTTCCCGTTCTGCTTTGTCGGCCTCGAACTTCAGGTTCTCTATTTCCACCTTATTCTGCTGGATTTTGTTGACAAGGGTCTTTTCACTTTGCCATTTCGCCTTGTACGAGTTTTCCTGCTCCTTCAGCTCGGCAAGTTCTTTGCCGATTTGTTCCAGTTTGGGCTTGTCGTTTTCGCGCTTGATGGCTTCGCGTTCAATCTCCAGCTGCTTTATCTTGCGCGAGATTTCGTCCAGTTCTTCCGGTACTGAATCGACTTCCATACGCAGTTTGGCAGCGGCTTCGTCCATCAGGTCGATAGCCTTGTCCGGCAAGAAACGGTCGGTGATGTAACGGTTGCTCAACTCTACGGCGGCGATGATGCATCGTCTTTAATCCGTACGTGGTGATGGTTCTCATAACGTTCCTTCAGACCACGCAGAATGGAAATGGTGCTCAGTGTATCCGGTTCGTTCACCATGACAATCTGGAAGCGGCGTTCCAACGCTTTGTCCTTTTCGAAATACTTCTGATATTCATCGAGGGTAGTGGCCCCGATGCTCCTCAGTTCACCGCGTGCAGGGCGGGTTTCAGGATGTTGGCGGCATCCATGGCGCCTTCCCCTTGCCGGCACCACCAGGGTATGGATTCATCAATGAAGAGGATGATGTCTCCTTCGGACTTCTTAACTTCGTTGATAACGGCCTTCAGACGTTCTTCAAATTCGCCTTTGTACTTGGCGCCGGCCACCAGTGCACCCATATCCAGGGAGTAGACTTGTTTGTTCTTCAAGTTCTCGGGGACGTCTCCACGCAAGATACGGTGGGCAAGTCCCTCTACGATGGCCGTTTTACCGGTACCCGGTTCACCGATAAGAATCGGGTTGTTCTTGGTACGCCGGCTCAGAATCTGCAGGACACGCCGTATCTCTTCGTCACGGCCGATGACGGGATCCAGTTTGCCGCTGCGGGCTGCTTCGTTCAGATTGATGGCATACTTTTCCAATGACTGGTAAGTGTCTTCGCTGGATTGTGAAGTTACTTTTTCTCCTTTTCGCAGTTCGTTGATGGCTTCCCGCAGTTCGCGTTCCGTCATCCCGGCATCTTTCAGAATGGTGGATGCAGTGCTTTTCACATTCAGCAAAGCCAGCAGTACCGGTTCCAGGAGACGAATTCATCACCCATTTCCTTGGAATATTGGGTGGCCTTCTGGAACACTTCGTTCGTTTCACGGCTCAGGTATGGCTCTCCGCCGGATACCTTGGGCAGAGAATCAATTTGCTTGTCCAGTACAAGTGCTATCTGCTGACCGTTCATGCCCAGCTTCTGGAAGATGAAGTTGGTGACATTTTCACCTACTTTCATCACGCTTTGAAGTACATGCACGGGCTCGATGGCCTGCTGTCCACGGCTTTGTACCAGGTTCACAGCTCCTGCACTGCTTCTTGCGCTTTAATGGTAAAGTTGTTAAGTTCATATTTTGTTCTCCTTTCTATTTTATCAGTTTCATAACACTTGGGAAGGCGCAAAAGATTTGCCATTGGCACATTTCGGACAAATTGTCTGCATATAAAATATGTAAAATGACAAATTGTCTGTAAATCAGTCGTTTTGTTTCTTTCTACTTCTTTAGATAAGAAGTTGGAGCAAAGTTCCTTTTCGTATTAAACTCTATTGGTTAAAGAGAAGGGCAAATAAGGATGTCATGCATGAGATGTGCATCTCATGTAGTACGAGGTGTACATCTCATGTAGTACGAGATGCACATCTCATGTAGTGAGGGCCTATATGTTTTAGTAGCTAAGTCTTCGTGTTCCAGCTCCAAGGTTCCCGTGTTGCGGAGGAAGGATATTCTCTTTCCGCTTCGGAGATATAGATTAATTGTTTGGGATGATACAAGTTATTGATAAATTTGTCGTACTTTTACTGCTTCAAAGTTTTGTGCTTTCTGTGTGGTAGGTTTTTGGAGCTCCGCTTGCAGAGGAGCATTATGTATAATCACGTATTAAAATAGAAGATAATGGAGGATAAGATAAAGTTTCCGGCAAATGTGATATTGATAGATGTTGCATTTCTGAATGAAGTGGTATATGGTGCAAAGAACTTTTTGGAAGGTAAGTTGGGACGGAAGCTACCCGATGTTGACCTGCCGGCATGGTTGAGCTATCTGGCATTGGACGCCGGCTTGAGAGAACAAGAAAATGAGGTGGAAGTGTTGCTGGTGCATACTCCGGCAGCGGACGTGCTGAAGTGTTGTGAACCATCCGATGTGAATAAACTGAATCACCAGGCATGCCGTACGCCGCTGGGCGAATTTGCATTTTCTTCCGTCACCTCTTCCGGTTTAGTCTCTACCGAAGAGTTGTTTCTTGACCTGATGAACCTGGCGCTTGATTCTGCGGATGTGAAGTGTTTGATGCTGTTGCCTTTCCATCAGGTATATGGTAATGGAGTGGAGGAGAAGCTGGCGGGTTTCTTCAAAGACAAGAGTGAAGAAGAACGGGGCAAAGTTGTGTACTTCATCACGGAGGAACCTCTGAGCCCGGTGTATTGCCGCCTGGAGCCGGTGTTTTATTCTTTGGCGCATGCATTCGGCATCAAGTCTGACGAGTTATAAGATATAAGAAGTATATGAGTGATTTCCGTTTAAAAGTGTTTCAGTCTGTTGCCAAGAACTTGAGTTTTACAAAGGCTTCGCAAGAGTTGTTTGTAAGTCAGCCGGCTATAACCAAGCATATCCAGGAGCTGGAGGCCACTTACCAGACGAGGCTTTTCGACCGGCAGGGAAGTAAAATCAGTTTGACCGAGTCGGGCCGGCTGCTTTTGGAGCATTGCGAACGGATATTGGAGGACTATAAACGGCTGGAATATGAAATGCACTTGTTACATAACGAATATATTGGCGAACTCAAGTTGGGAGCCAGCACTACCATTGCGCAGTATGTGCTTCCTCCGTTGCTG
>ENA-OQAA01001527-OQAA01001527.1-human-gut-metagenome-genome-assembly--contig:-NODE-1527-length-11282-cov-1.351591_pt1 | contig 11282 bp, 18 predicted proteins | sample MGYA00242489_ERZ504515 | MGnify/ENA primary metagenome ERZ504515 (study PRJEB26092, sample SAMD00036237) | human gut metagenome | host: Homo sapiens | study: EMG produced TPA metagenomics assembly of...
CATTTTTTTTCTAAATAAACAATCAAAAACCTTGAAAAAGAAGGAATAGCCTTGAATAATAAGAAACTTTAACTTATTTATAATTCATATCAGAAACAGAAATCTACACATGACGAAAATTGCCGAAGAAAAATGTACCTTTGCAGCATGGATAAATCAGCATCAATGAGAGAAACTCTAAAGACATATTTCGGATACGATAGTTTCCGTCCTCTACAAGAAGAAATCATCCACCACGTCCTGAACAAACAGGATACATTGGTATTAATGCCTACTGGTGGGGGGAAATCGATCTGCTACCAACTTCCCGCACTGCTGTGTGAAGGCACTGCCGTTGTCGTTTCTCCACTCATCTCATTGATGAAAGATCAGGTAGAAGCATTGCTGGCAAACGGCATCGCAGCCGGGGCACTGAACAGCAGTAATGACGAAACGGAAAACGCTAATCTGCGACGTGCTGCATCGAGGGGCGACTGAAGCTGCTTTACATTTCACCCGAAAAACTTTTAGCAGAAAAGGATTATTTATTACGGGATATGAACATCTCTCTGTTTGCTATTGATGAAGCGCATTGTATTTCACAATGGGGACATGATTTCCGTCCGGAATACACACAAATGGGAGTGCTCCACCAACAATTTCCGCAAATACCAATTGTCGCACTAACTGCCACCGCGGATAAAATCACGCGTGAAGACATCGTACGGCAATTGCATCTGAACCATCCGCGTACCTTCATTTCCTCGTTCGACCGTCCCAACATCAGCCTGACTGTGAAACGTGGATTTCAAGCGAAGGAAAAGAACAAGGCTATCTTAAAATTTATCCACCGCCACGGGGGAGAAAGCGGGATTATTTACTGCATGAGCCGAAGTAAGACGGAAACCGTCGCACAGATGTTACAGAAGCAGGGTATCCGTTGCGGGGTTTATCACGCGGGTTATCCACTCAACACCGGGACGAAACACAGAATGATTTTATTAACGACCGCATACAGGTGGTATGTGCACCATTGCTTTTGGAATGGGGATTGATAAATCAAATGTCCGCTGGGTGATACATTATAACCTGCCTAAAAGTATAGAAAGCTTTTATCAGGAAATAGGACGTGCCGGACGTGACGGGCTTCCCAGCAATACTGTCCTGTTTTATTCATTAGGCGACTTAATATTACTAACTAAATTCGCTTCGGAAAGTAATCAGCAAAATATCAATCTGGAAAAGCTCCAACGTATGCAGCAATACGCAGAGGCCGACATTTGCCGACGAAGAATCTTATTAAGCTACTTCGGAGAAACAACAACAGAGGATTGCGGCAACTGCGATGTTTGTAAAAATCCCCCTCAACGATTTGACGGTACAGTATCGTGCAAAAAGCATTAAAGTGCCATCGCACGTACGGAACAGCAAATCAGCACAGGATTGCTGATTGACATTCTCCGTGGAAACTATTCTGCGGAAGTAACCGGAAAAGGGTATCAGGAACTTAAAACGTTCGGTGCCGGACGCGACATTCCTCCTCGTGACTGGCAAGACTATCTGCTTCAGATGTTGCAACTCGGCTACTTTGAAATAGCCTATAACGAAAAACAACCATCTTAAAAATTACTGCAAAGCGGAAGTGATATTCTCTTCGGGAGAGCTAAGGCAACACTAGCAGTCATCCGGCACGAAGAAGTCGCCACTCAAAAAGGAAAAAAGAAAAAAGTGGTTGTTGCAAAGGTACTTCCTTTCGGCCTGGAAGGTGGAGAAAACGAGGATTTATTCGAAGCCTTACGCGGATTGAGGAAACAACTGGCCGATCAGGAGGCACTACCCGCCTACATCGTCTTGTCAGACAAAGTATTACACCTGCTTAGTATTTCCCGTCCTACCACTATAGAAGAATTCGGAGAAATCAGCGGTATCGGAGAATACAAGAAGAAAAAATACGGAAAAGACTTCGTTAATTTGATTAGGCAGTTTGTAGAATAATCATACGTCACTTGCACTGCTTAAGCTGTTCGTGCAAATCAGCCGGAGGCACTCCCAATGAAATGGCTTTCTCAAAGTCAGCTTTGGCAAGTCCTTTCTTTTTCTGTGCCAGATAGATATTCCCACGCAGCAGATAAGCATCAGCCGAGGCAGCATCCAACCGGATCGCTTCCTCCAAATCAACCAATGCCAGATCTTCATGCTTCATTTCACGTTCCACGTCGGCACGGGCAATATAAAGCGTCGCATCGTCAGGAGTAGCCGAATCATCTTATTCAGAATTTCAAGAGATTCCCGGAATTTTCCTTCTTTCTGCTCCAGAGTAGCCAATCCCAGACGACCGCTATAACTCTGCGGATCCAGTTCCAGCAAACGATTATAATCGATTCTCGCAGCCGGATAATCCCGGCGGAGCACATAAATATAGGCACGCATCAACAAAGCTTCCTTGTTCTGCTTATCCTCATCAAGCACCTGACAATAATCGGTATAAGCACGGTCTGTTTTTCCCATTTCCATATAAATAGCGGCACGGTCGAGTAAAATAGGAACTGCCAAAGGAGCAAAATTCAGTGCAAAAGAATAAGACTCCAGCGCTTTATCAAACTCACCCAAGCGGCGCTGTACCAATCCCAGGTTAGAAAAAAGCAACGCATTTTTGGCGTTCTTCGGTTCCAGCTTCAAAGCCTGAAGCAAAAGTTCCTCTGCTTTGGGAAGACTGTCTTTCTCAATACATTCAATGGCTCTCTCGGACAATTGCTGATAAGTTTGTGCAAAGGCAACAGCCGGAAAACAAAAAAAGCAAAGCTATAATTATTCTTACCATGGTTCAGGTCTTTTTTATAATGAATGAATTAATCCAATGGATATGCGTCAAAAGCAAACAGTTCGGTCGACAAATAACGCTCTCCCGTATCAGGTAACAACGCTACTATTTTTTTGTTCTTAAATTCCGGACGCAGTGACAGTTGACGGGCAGCATACACAGCTGCTCCCGAAGAAATTCCCGCCAGCAGACCTTCCGTCGACGCTAACTCACGTCCCGCACGAATCGCTTCATCATCGGGTACACCCATCACCTCATCTACCACAGAAGCATCATAAAGTTTGGGAATAAAATTTGCCCCGATACCCTGAATACGATGCGGAGCCGCCTCTCCTCCTGCCAATACAGGAGACGACGCCGGTTCTACCGCCACAATATAAATATCCGGATTATGTTTCTTTAAAGCACGAGCTACACCGCAAACCGTTCCTCCGGTACCCACTCCGGCCACAAAAACAGCCACTTCACCGTCTGTATCCCGCCAGATCTCTTCACCTGTCGTCCGCTCATGAACAGCCGCATTAGCCGGATTCTCAAATTGTTGTAAGATCACCGAACCGGGAATACTATCACGCAACTCCTGCGCTTGGCAATAGAAGCTGCCATCCCTCCTAACCCGTCTGTCAATACAATCTGCGCACCCAGCGCTTTCAACAGATTCCGCCGTTCTAGGCTCATTGTTTCGGGCATGGTCAATATCAAATGATACCCTTTAATAGTGGCTACCATTGCCAACCCGACACCTGTATTTCCACTTGTCGGCTCAATAATCGTCGCACCGGGTTTCAATAATCCCCGAACTTCAGCATCTTCAATCATCGAAAGAGCCACCCTGTCTTTTACACTTCCCGCCGGATTAAAAGCCTCCAGTTTGGCAATAATATTTTGTTCCAGACCATACTTTCCACTATAACCGGAAAGTTCCATCAAAGGGGTATTCCCCACTAAATCTGTTAGTTTCTTTGCAATCTTTGCCATCTTATTACTTCATTTTTGTCACAGACACGACAAAGATATGGAAAAAAAAGGTATGTTTTACATCACATCATGAGAAAGATAAGGAAAAGTATAGTAACTTTGTATCCGTTCAATCTTTTTAAGTTTACATATATGAAAAAGAGAATTATACAATTTCTCACGACCTATTTTTTATTTGTTCTTTTATTCGTTCTTCAGAAACCAATCTTCATGGTTTACTACCATGACTTATATACTAATGTATCTTTGGGTGACTATTTCCGCGTCATGTGGCACGGATTGCCTCTGGATTTATCTCTTGCAGGCTACCTGACCGCTATCCCCGGCTTACTGCTCATCGCCTCCGCTTGGACCAATTCATCCATACTCCGCCGCATCCGGCAAGGATACTTCGGGGTAATCGCCTTTGTCATGGCCTGCATTTTTATCATCGACCTGGGATTATACGGCTTTTGGGGATTCCGTCTGGATGCCACCCCCGTTTTCTATTTCTTCTCTTCCCCCAAAGATGCTATGGCAAGCGTCAGCTTTTGGTTTGTACTATTGGGAATCTTATCTATGCTGATCTATGCAGCAATTTTATACTTCATTTTCTATTACGTCCTTATCCGGGAGAAAAAAGGCCCTGAAAATACCTTATCGACGTCAGAATGTCTCGCTTGCGCTCCTTTTGCTGACAGCGGCACTCTTCATCCCTATCCGGGGCGGATTCAGCGTATCCACCATGAATTTGAGTAAGGTGTATTTCAGTCAGGACCAACGCATGAATCATGCAGCCATCAATCCGGCATTCAGCTTCATGTATTCCGCCACCCACCAGAATAATTTCGATAAGCAATATCGCTTCATGGACCCGAAAATAGCCGACGAATTATTTGCAGAGATGGTAGACAAACCTGTCGCAGCAACAGACAGCATCCCCCAATTATTGAATACACAACGTCCGAACATTATTTTTATTATCCTTGAGAGTTTCTCCACACACTTGATGGAAACTTTCGGAGGACAACCCAATGTGGCTGTCAATATGGATAAATTCGCTAAAGAAGGCGTATTATTCAGCAACTTCTACGGCAGCAGTTTCCGCACAGACCGCGGACTGGCATCCATCATCAGCGGATATCCCGGCCAGCCAAGCACTAGCATCATGAAATATCCCGAAAAGACGGACAAACTTCCTTCTATCCCGCGCAGCCTGAAAAATGCCGGATACAACCTGGAATATTACTATGGCGGAGATGCCGATTTCACAAATATGCGCTCTTATCTGGTATCTTCCGGCATCGAGAAGATTATTTCCGATAAAGATTTTTCCTCTGTCCGAACGTACAGGAAAATGGGGAGCACAGGATCACGTCTTATTCCAACGCCTGATGAAAGACCTGAAAGAAGAAAAACAAGAAGAACCGTTCCTGAAACTCGTACAGACATCAAGCAGCCACGAACCATTCGAAGTCCCGTTCCACAGGCTGGATGATAAAATCCTCAATTCTTTTGCGTATGCCGATAGTTGCGTGGGAGATTTCGTGAAACAGTATCAAGAAACACCGCTATGGAAAAATACACTGTTTGTACTCGTTCCCGATCATCAGGGTGCATATCCGTATCCAATAGAAAATCCGCTGGACGGCCAAACCATTCCGCTGATTTTAATCGGAGGTGCAATCAAACAACCTCTTGTGGTAGATACCTATGCTTCACAGATTGACATTGCCGCCACCTTGCTTGCCCAATTAGGATTACCGCATGATGAATTTACTTTCAGCAAGAATATCATGAATCCGGCCTCTCCTCATTTTGCATACTTTACCCGCCCGAACTATTTCGGAATGATTACCGCTGATAACCAATTAGTGTACAATCTGGACGCAAATACTGTGCAACTGGACGAAGGTACCGCCAAAGGAGCCAATCTGGAAAAGGGAAAAGCGTTCCTGCAGAAGCTCTACGACGACCTGGCGAAACGCTAGGAAATGAGTTATATTGAATATTTATAAAGTAATATAGGACAATTTTCTATTCTTTATTGTATATTTGCGACATTAAAAATAGATCAATAAAGCCTGATGATACACACCGGAATTGTCCAATATCTTTCGGAGATAGATACAAATATCTTCTTGTCTTTCAATGGCATACATTCCCCTTTCTGGGATTATTTCATGAGTTCTTTCACGGGTAAATTCATCTGGATTCCATGTATGCCACTATATTGTATATTTTATTAAAAAACTTCCACTGGAAAGTAGTACTGTGCTACGTGGCTGCCATTGCACTGACTATCACCTTTGCCGACCAAATGTGCAGCAGCATCATACGTCCGGTAGTAGCACGTCTGCGTCCCGCCAATCCGGAGAACCCGATTGTAGATCTAGTATATATCGTAAATGGTTACCGCGGAGGAAGCTACGGTTTCCCATCGTGCCATGCCGCCAATTCATTAGGTCTTGCCATGTTTGTCATATTCTTGTTCCGTAAACGTTGGCTAAGCATTTTCATCCTGACCTGGGCAATACTCAACTGCTACACACGTATATATCTGGGTGTACATTATCCCGGTGATTTACTCGTAGGAGGTATTATCGGAGGATTCGGCGGTTGGTTGTTCTGCACCATCGCCCACAAAGCAGCCAATCTATCTGGAACCTTCCACCCGCACGAAGAGAAAAGAAATAAAACAATGGTCAGTCACTATTTATGTAGGATTACTGACTATACTCGGTATCGTTCTATACTCCACTATTAAAAGTTGGTAGAACACAACATATTTCGAACTAAAAAGTAAAAGCCTGACACCGTTATCCGATGCCCAGGGCTTTTACTTTTTTATCCGGGTTTATCAAGCTTTCCTGATATAATCAACAATCCACTGTCCTACTTCTTTTGTTCCGTACTTAGCACCGTCAGCACCTGGATTTCCGGCGTACGTACATTCTCATCCAAAGAAGCATCTACGGCTTTACGAATCAATGCACCCTCTTCTTTAAGGTCGAAATACTCGAACAACATAGCTACAGAAAGAATCTGTGCCAACGGATTAGCAATGTTCAATCCCTTAGCCTGCGGCCATGAACCGTGAATCGGTTCAAATACCGGAGTACTTTCACCTGTAGAAGCAGAAGGAAGCAAGCCCATAGAACCACTGATTACAGAACCTTCGTCAGTCAGGATGTCACCGAATGTATTTTCCGTTACCATCACATCGAAGAAAGCAGGTTCCTGAATCATCTTCATTGCAGCATTGTCCACAAACATATAATCTGTTGTCACTTCCGGATAGTTCGGAGCCATTTCCTGTGCAATCTGACGCCACAGACGGGAAGAAGCCAACACATTTGCCTTATCTACCACAGTCAGATGTTTTCTGCGCTTCATCGCATATTCGAAAGCCACCTTCAAAATACGTTCGATTTCCGGACGAGTATAATAGTTTGTATCATACGCCTTATCATTATCCTGGTACTTTTCACCGAAATACATACCTCCGGTCAGCTCACGGATACAGATAAAATCGGCATTCTCTACCAACTCCGCACGCAACGGAGATTTGTGGATCAGGCATTTGAATGTCTGTACCGGACGGATATTAGCGAAAAGACCCAGTTTCTTACGCATAGCCAGCAAACCTTGCTCCGGACGTACCTTGCAGTAGGATCATTGTCAAATTTCGGATCACCTACAGCAGAGAACAAAACAGCATCCGCCTCTTTACAAACCTGATAAGTTGCTTCCGGAAACGGATCGCCTACTTTATCAATCGCATCAGCTCCACAGATTGCATATTCGTAACTTACTTTGTGACCAAACTTCTCGCAAACGGCACTCATCACATCTACACCTTGCACAGAGATCTCCGGTCCGATGCCGTCGCCTGCTAATACAGCAATTTTAAAATCCATAATCGTTTATTCTTCTATTTATATATTCTTATAAAAAACATTCTTCGGGCAAGTTGTTTCTCACTTGCTCTTCTCGTATTCATCTTCGATGAGGTTCAACATCTTCATAGTAGCCTTGATGGCAGCCTCTGTCTGGTCGGCATCGAGTCCGCGGGTACGGAACACCTGCTCATCATAACTCCACGTGATAACTGTCTGCACAAATGCATCCGTACGTCCACCGGGAGGGATGGTTACCGCATAATTGGTCAACATCGGGAATTTACGTCCTAATGTCACCTTATATATCTTACGCAGCGCACGAACAAAAGCATCATACTGACCATCGCCGCCTGAACTCTCTTCATACTCTTTTCCGTTGATTTCTATCTTCAACGTTGCCATCGGTTTCAACCCATGAGCCAGATTCACAAAATAGCTCTTCAGTTTAACCTTCTCACCCACTGCTCCATGTTTCAACACATCCGAAACAATGTACGGCAAATCTTCCTGTGTAACCAGTTCTTTCTTGTCGCCCAACTCGATGATGCGTTCCGTTACCTTGCGCATAGCATCTTCGTCCAGCTCCAATCCGAGATCTTCGAGGTTCTTACGGATATTTGCTTTACCGCTTGTCTTACCCAATGCATATTCGCGCTTGCGGCCAAAACGTTCGGGAAGCAAATCATTGCAGTAGAGATTATTCTTGTTATCCCCGTCGGCATGCACCCCGGCCACTTGCGTAAAGACATTCTCACCTACAATCGGTTTATTGGCAGGTATCACAATTCCCGAATAAGACTCCACTACCCGGCTGACATCATTCAAACGGCTCTCGTCGATATTGGTCGCCGCATTGAAATGATCTTTCAGGATGGCTTGCACACTTGCGAGGGGAGCATTTCCTGCTCGTTCGCCCAGTCCGTTGATGGTGGTATGCAGTCCTTTGACACCGCTTAATACGGCTGCAAGAACGTTGCTCACTGCCAAATCATAGTCATTGTGCGCATGGAAATCGAGATGAGTATTCGGATAACGTTTCTTCATCTTCCGCATATACTCTATCACTTGCAAAGGATTCAAGATACCCAACGTATCAGGCAACATAAAACGCTTGACACTCGTCTCTTTCAATCCATCCATCAACTGAAATACATATTCGGGAGAATCTTTGATACCGTTGCTCCAATCTTCCAGATAAACATTGACGGTTATATCTTGTTCGTCGGCATAATGCACCACACTTATGATATCCGCCAGATGTTCTTCCGGTGTCTTTTTCAGTTGTTGCGTACAATGCTTCAGTGAACCTTTACAAAGAAGATTAATCACACGGCATCCGGTACGCTGAATCCAATCAACAGAAGTATGCCCGTCAACAAAGCCGAGCACTTCCACTTTATGGAGCAGACTACGACGGGCCGCCCAGTCGCAAATCATCTTCACGGCTTCAAACTCACCGTCCGACACACGCGCCGAAGCAACCTCCACCCGGTCTACCTTTAAATCTTCTAACAGTAAACGGGCGATCATTAGTTTCTCATGAGGCACGAAAGATACTCCGCTGGTTTGTTCACCATCACGGAGCGTTGTGTCCATGATTTCTATTTTCACGCCTTCTTTTCCCATTCTTCTATTTTATCTTTATTGCTCAACAAGAAATCGATATCGTCCAATCCGTTCATCAAACAAAGTTTCTTGTAAGCATTGATTTCGAAATGTTCACTTTTACCTGTCGCCTTGTTGGTGATGGTCTGTTCGGGAAGGTTCACTTCCACTTCCATCTTCGGGTCCGCTTCTATCGAATCAAACAACTCCTGCAGAAACTCCTCGGTAACAACCACCGGCAGCACAAAGTTGTTCAACTCATTATTCTTATGAATATCGGCAAAGAAACTGGATACCACCACGCGGAAACCATATCCTGCAATAGCCCAGGCAGCGTGTTCACGGCTGGAACCCGAACCGAAGTTTTTTCCTGCCACCAATATCTGTCCGCTATAAGTAGGATTGTTCAACACAAAATCCTTGTTCAGGGAACCGTCAGCATTATAACGCCAGTCACGGAAAAGATTATCACCAAAGAATTTTTCTTCACGAGTGGTTGCTTTCAGGAAACGTGCCGGAATAATCTGGTCGGTATCTACGTTTCTAAAGGAAGAGGTACACAAGTACTTGTTATTATATTAAATTTTGTCTTAGCCATCGTCTTATTTACAATTTAATGATTTACGAATTACGGTTGAATTACATCAGCTCTCTCGGATCGGTAATCACGCCTGTCACCGCAGCAGCGGCAGCTACCAGCGGACTAGCCAGCAAAGTGCGTGCACCGGTCCCTGACGTCCTTCGAAATTACGGTTACTGGTAGATACCGAATACTTTCCGGCAGGAATCTTATCATCGTTCATTGCCAGACAAGCAGAACATCCCGGCTGACGGATAGCAAATCCGGCTTCCGTCAATATCTTGTCGATTCCTTCCTTACGGATCTGTGCGTCTACCATCCATGAACCCGGAACCAGCCATGCAATTACATTCTCCGCTTTCTTACGACCTTTCACGATGGAAGCAAATGCACGGAAATCTTCAATACGACCGTTTGTACAAGCACCAAGGAATACATAATCAATCTTCTTACCCAACAAAGATTCACCCGGTTGGAATCCCATATACTCCATTGATTTCTTGAACGAAACCTGTGCAGCTTCACTCATTCCTTCCATAGTAGGAATATGCTGTGTGATTCCCATACCCATACCCGGATTCGTTCCGTAGGTAATCATCGGTTCAATATCAGCCGCTTCGAAACGGACTTCTTTATCAAACACGGCATCATCATCACTCTTCAATGTCTTCCAATAAGCCAAAGCCTTGTCCCATGCTTCGCCTTGCGGAGCACTTTCACGTCCTTTGATATATTCAAAAGTCACTTCATCCGGAGCAACCATACCACCACGCGCACCCATTTCAATAGAAAGGTTGCAAAGGGTAAGACGTCCCTCCATTGTCAGATTGCGGATAGCCGAACCTGCATATTCCACGAAGTAACCCGTAGCACCACTGGTAGTCATCTTAGACATCATATACAGAGCACATCCTTTGCAGTCACCCCTTTACCCAGTTCACCGTCTACAGTGATACGCATTGTTTTCGGTCTCGACTGGAGAATACATTGTGAAGCCAGCACCATTTCCACCTCGCTCGTTCCGATGCCGAAAGCAATCGCTCCCATTGCACCGTGAGTAGAAGTGTGAGAGTCACCGCAGACAATCGTCATTCCCGGCAAAGTCAAACCACGTTCGGGACCTACCACATGGATAATTCCATTCTTCGGATGCATCATACCGTAGTGTGTCAAACCAAAATCCTTCGCATTCTTAGTCAGTGTGTCGACCTGCGTTTTAGAAATCGGATCTTCAATCTCCTTATCCTGATCGTGTGTCGGTGTATTATGGTCGGGCATACAAAATACCTTTTCGGGACGCAATACTCCGATTCCACGTTCACGCAATCCCGCAAAAGCCTGCGGACTAGTCACTTCGTGACAATATAACCGATCAATATAAAGCTGTGTAGGGCCATCTTCCACAGTAGTCACCACGTGGGCATCCCATATCTTATCA
>ENA-OQAA01001528-OQAA01001528.1-human-gut-metagenome-genome-assembly--contig:-NODE-1528-length-11279-cov-2.256277_pt1 | contig 11279 bp, 13 predicted proteins | sample MGYA00242489_ERZ504515 | MGnify/ENA primary metagenome ERZ504515 (study PRJEB26092, sample SAMD00036237) | human gut metagenome | host: Homo sapiens | study: EMG produced TPA metagenomics assembly of...
TCTTTTTGTGCTGCATAAATATAAGAGCAAGTTTTTATAAAAGAAAAATCAGGCAAAGATAGTGAATTTTCTACCTCTGCCTGATAGGAATACATCTGCTTAATGTCTTAACTAAATGACATTGGGCAAAATGCAAGTGCTTTGTGGAACTATGAACGGGAAAGTTACTGCTAAACTGAATAAAGTTTTATTGGATATGATAAAACATCCACACACAATTTGCAATAAGCATCCAATACTGTTGAAAATATCATATTCAGCCTGCAAATGTTAGAAGAAGACCATTTACAGGCTATTTAGCGTGTTCAGAACTTTTGCAGCGGGATGAAGCGTCTGGTTTTTGATCAGCTTCATGGCAACGGAAAAACGAAAAGAAAAATATTAAGTTTGAGGTTGGAGGATATCAATGTATCGGAAAAATTCAAGTGGTTGGGTAAAACATGTTGACTTTATCTTATTGGACTTACTGTGTATTCAGCTTGCATTCTATTTTCCTATGTGTGTCGGATGGGAGAATGGAATCCCTACAGTGTACCAATATATCGAAATATGGCAATCTTTATAGAACTGGCAGATATAGCTGTTATATTTCTGTTTGAGTCCTATAAGAATGTATTAAAAAGAGGATATTACATAGAACTTGTTTCTTCCATAAAACAGGCAGTGATGCTGATACTGGTGGGAAGCCTGTATTTGCTCAGCGTACAGGAAGGAAATATGTATTCCAGAACTGCGTTTTATTTAATGGGCATTTTTTATGCTGTCTTTGCCTACGGCGCACGTATTTTGTGGAAACGCTATCTGAAAAAGAAAATGAAAACAGGCGGCGACAGTTCTCTGATTATCATTACTTCCAGTAAGATTGCCGAAAAAGTAGTAAAGAGCATTAAAAATCATAACTATGAAATGTATCAGATGAATGGCGTTATAGTTCTGGACCGGGATATGACAGGAGAGGATATTGAGGGCGTTCCCGTTGTTGCAAATGCAGAAAATGTAGCAGAATTTCTGCGTCAGAGCTGGGTAGACGAAGTATTTATAAATCTGGATGAAAGTATCCCGTACCCAAAGGAATTAATAGAAAGATGCTCTGAAATGGGACTTACAGTGCATTTGAATCTTGTAAAGATTACAAACAGCACATTAGGCAAACAATCCATTGGAAAAGTCGGAGAATACACAGTGCTGACCACGAGTATTAACTATATGACCATGAGACAGGCCTTTTTAAAGAGAACCATGGATATTGCTGCAGGTCTGGCGGGATGTATTGCCACAGGGATCATTTTTGTGTTTGTAGCACCCATTATATATATAAGTTCACCGGGACCGATTTTTTTCAGTCAGGAACGTGTAGGACAGAATGGTAAGATATTTAAGATGTACAAATTCCGAAGCATGTATATGGACGCGGAAGAGCGGAAAGCTGAACTGATGAAAGAAAATAAAATGAGCAGCAATCTGATGTTTAAGCTGGACTTTGATCCGAGAATCATGGAAACAAGGTCCTTCCGGACGGCACAAAAAAGACCGGGATCGGTCAGTTCATCCGATCCACGTCACTGGATGAGTTTCCGCAGTTCCTTAATGTACTTCTTGGACAGATGTCGTTGGTAGGCTTCCGTCCGGCGTTAAAATCCGAGTATGAAGAGTATGAATATCATCACAGAGCAAGAATCGCCATGAAACCGGGAATTACCGGAATGTGGCAGGTCAGCGGCAGAAGCGATATCACTGACTTTGAAGAAGTAGTAAAGCTGGATACAGAATATATAAGAAACTGGAGCATGGGACTGGATTTCAGGATCCTGTTTAAGACGGTTGCTGCTGTCTTAAAGAGAGATGGATCTATGTGATGTAGTTATGATTTTACAGGAAAAAACATTAATGATTAAAAGAGACTGATGTACCGGAAATCCCTGTATTTGTAAATTGAAGGAGCAGAATGATGAAAAATATGCAGAAATACAGAAGACTGAAAAATCTTTTTTTTGAGACAGAGCTACCTGGATGCCTGGGAAGACTACATGAGAAGTATCCGGAAAACAAGCTATACTCAGTGGGACTATGTAGTGCTGACCGCTTCTAATGAAGCGCAGGCAGAAGCGTTTGAATGTCAGATCAGGTACAGACAGGAAAGGGGAGTTTTACCTAAAAATACAAAGTTTCTGGTGATTTCGGATCCTGACGGGAAGAGGATCGGATCAGGAGGAGCAACTTTACAGGTACTTCGTGTCTTTTCTGAACAGGAAGGTTTTGGCGGGAATTTCCATGGTAAACGAGTTCTGGTGATTCATTCAGGAGGAGACAGCAAAAGAGTGCCGCAGTATTCAGTATGTGGGAAATTATTTTCTCCTGTTCCACGGGAACTTCCCGATGGACGGCCCTCAACTTTATTTGACGAATTTCTGATAGGAATGGCAGGAGTTCCCTCCCGATTTAAAGATGGCATGTTAGTGTTATCAGGAGATGTACTGCTGTTATTTAATCCTTTGCAGATTGATGCGCAATTCAGCGGAGCTGCTGCCATTTCCATGAAGTCTCCGGTAGAGGTTGGGAAAGATCACGGCGTATTCTTAAATGACGGTACAGACCATGTTCAGAAATTTTTGCATAAACAAACAGTGGAAACACTGCAGAATATGGGGGCAGTAAATAGCCAGGGCAATGTAGATCTGGACACCGGAGCAGTGTTATGCAGCGCAGAAATGCTGGAAGCTTTGTTCTCCCTGATTGCAGAGAATGGACAAATACAGGAGGACAGGTATTCACAGTTTGTAAATGAAAGATCACGAATTAGCTTTTATGGAGATTTTCTTTATCCGCTGGCAAAAGAATCCACACTGGAACAGTTTTATCTGGAGCAGCCGGAAGGAAGTTTTTGTGATGAATTAAAAGAATGCAGGACAAAGATCTGGGAAGCGCTTCACGAATTTCCTATGAAACTGATCTGTCTTTCACCGGCAGAATTTATTCACTTTGGAACAACCGGAGAGCTTTTATCACTGCTCACCAAAGAAATCAGTGATTATGAATTTTTGGATTGGAAGCCGCTGGTGTCTGCCAACAGAGAAGAATGCCCGGGGGCGGTTCATAATGCGCTTATTGATGATTCAGTAAAGATAGAAGAGAACTGTTATATAGAGAGCAGTATGCTGACAGAAGGTACGGTTGTTCATAAAGGCGCAGTTGTCAGCATGGTAACACTGGAGAATATAGAAGTACCTGAAAATTCAGTTTTTCATGCAGTTCGTCTGAGAGAAAATAATGAATATGTATTGCGTATTTACGGAGTCTGTGATAATCCTAAAAAAACACTGGAAGAAAATGGAACGTTTTTAAACGGAACAATGAAGCAGCTTCTGGAAAACGCTAAAGCAGGCGTACAGGATATATGGGAAAATGGAGAGCATACTCTGTGGACGGCAAAAATATACCCCTCTGCCCTGAAAAAAAGAGATGCACAAAAGGCATCTATGGTTTTACTGCGTATTATGGATGGAACAGCAACAGAAGAGGAAATTCTGAACTGGAAAAATCAAAGACGGTACAGCCTTCAGGAATCTTTTATGCTGGGAGACACCACACGGTTTATTGAGTGGAGTACAGAACTTCAGAATCAGATCATGGTGGAAAAGTTCCTGAAACATCTGTTTGCAGGAGAACATTATATTCCTGCTCTTAAAATTTTTGGTGAATCAGAATTGAATGAACGGCAGTTTGACATTTTGATGGAAAAAGTTGAGCATATGACATTTTCTGAAAAAATTCGTGTTCTGTATGCAGTTTCCCGTTCTATGAAATATCAGTCAGCGGTATTCCACGAAATTGCGTACGATAAGGTGGAGAAAATGTGCTTTGATGCGATACAGAAAGCTGTATGCCTGGAAGAAAACTGCCATGAGGGGGATTCATATCATATTCTGAGAGATAAGGTAAGAGTAACCCTGCCGGTCCGTGTAAACTGGGGAGGTGGATGGACAGATACCCCCCCATACTGCAATGAAAAAGGTGGAGTTGTATTAAATGCCGCAATTCTTCTGAAGGGAGAGCGGCAGATTGAAGTAGAAGTACGTAAACTGAAAGAACTGCATATTGAGTTTGCAAGCCTTGACTTTCAGGCCTATGGAACAGCTTTATCCGCAGAGGAAATACAGGACTGCAATAACCCCTATGATTCCTTTGCATTACATAAGGCAGCACTGATTGCCTGTGGTATTATCCCGCAGCACGGCAGTGTGAATCTTCAGGATATTTTAAGACGTCTGGGAGGCGGAATTTATATTTCCACCCGGTTTGTAATGTACCGAAAGGCTCCGGCTGGGAACCAGCAGTATTCTTGCAGGAGCTGCTGTCAAGGCGATTGGTGAATTTTTAGGAGAAGACTGGTCCGACAGTGTTCTGTATCAGCGAGTGTTGAATCTGGAACAGATCATGAGTACAGGCGGCGGCTGGCAGGATCAGGTAGGAGGCCTGACTCCAGGAGTGAAATACATTACAACAAAGCCGGGGATGAAACAGGAAATTAAAGTAGAACACATAGAACTGGATGAAGCAACAAAAGCAGAGCTTCAGGAACGGTTTGCACTGATTTATACCGGACAGAGACGCCTTGCCAGAAATCTTCTGAGATATGTAGTTGGCGGATATATCGGCGGACGTCCGGAATCCATTGAAGCATTGGAAGAAATGAAACATCTGGCAGTTTTGATGCGGTATGAACTGGAACAGGGGCGGATTGATGAATTTGCAAAACTGCTGAACCGGCACTGGGAGGTATCAAAGAAACTGGATGCAGGATCAACTAACACATGTATTGATCAGATTTTTGAATCCTGTGAAGATCTCATTGATGGAAAGTTTATCTCAGGAGCCGGCGGAGGCGGATTCCTGCAAGTTATCCTGAAAAAAGGTGTCACAAAAGAGCATTTAAGGAGAAGACTCAGGAACGTGTTCCAGGATTCCGGTGTAGATATGTGGGAAAGTGAATTTTTGTGGTAAGAAGTATGCTAAATGTACAATAAGACAGTAATCTACTAAAAAATGATATATGCTTAGGAGAGACAGGAATGTATAAATGAATACCTTGACGGATGGAGTAATATTCTGAGTATATTAAGTAGAAGCTTGGTGGAAGTAAAATAAATTTGTGGTATTAAAAATAAGACTGAAGTACTGACAGTAAAGAAAAATATTTGATTGTAATAAATACCTTATTGATTATCAGTTAATTTGTTAGTATGATAAACATGCGTAGGAGAAAATCAAAGAAGTGTATCTGTTCTTTAAGAGATTAGAATATAAATAAAAATTATTATTTAGAGGATTGGTGCAACGAGAACAAAAGGAGAAGTATTATGAAGAAATACAAAATTGCTGTAGCTGGAACTGGTTATGTGGGATTGTCAATTGCAACTTTGCTTTCACAACATCATAAAGTTGTTGCAGTGGATATTGTTCCGGAAAAAATTGAGATGATAAATAACCGGAAGTCACCGATTCAGGATGATTATATTGAAAAATATCTGGCGGAAAAGGATTTGGATCTGACTGCAACCTTGGATGCAAAGACTGCATATTCAGATGCAGATTTTGTTGTAATCGCGGCTCCGACAAATGTCTACCTCAAACTTTCAGTTGCGGCATGATGGTCTACGGTGGCGTATAAAACTCATACAAAATACCCCTACTACGAGCCTGTTTTATTGCAGAGCAAGGTAGTGGCATGATACCTTCATTTTTCCGAAGAATTAGAGGTGGAGGTTGAAAGCGTTGAAAAGCCCAAAATCTATTTTTCTGGAAAAGTTTATTGCAGAGAAAAGACGGACATGATAACTGCATTTTTCTGGAGAATTAGAGGTAGTGAGGGGTAGATGATTGTTCATGTTGCAACAAAAGCGGGATATGAACTTGTACAGTTTTAACAAAGTGAGTTGGTGTACGGGTTATGACAATAAAGGTCAGCACTTTGAAAAGGGAGAAGTGCGACTGCGAGTTATGACAATAAGACCTAGCACTTTGTTAGTGAGCTGGTATGAAGGTGTCTGCCATAAAGTTTCAGTTGAGGAAAATAGGTGAGTAGACCATGACAGGTCTAAGCAAAAGATTCAGTGGTGGTCGGAAGAAGGCCACTGTGGGAAAAATGATAACCACAGTGCGATAGATCATCCGATACGGATGATGAACACACTGCTTGATATAGATTGCTTGGCTCAATATGAGCCTTCCATATAAGTAAGATGAATTTCAGGAGGATATAGGATTATGAAAAAGGACTATAAAATTGCGGTTGCCGGTACCGGTTATGTTGGCTTATCGATTGCGACGTTGCTTTCCCAGCACCATCAGGTGACTGCTGTGGATATTATCCCGGAGAAGGTGGACATGATCAACAACCGTAAGTCCCCGATTCAGGATGACTATATCGAAAAGTATCTCGCAGAAAAGGAACTGAACCTGACCGCAACACTGGATGCAAAGGCTGCATACTCTGATGCGGACTTTGTTGTTATAGCGGCTCCTACGAACTACGACAGCCACACGCAGCACTTCGACACATCTGCGGTCGAGGCTGTGATCAAGCTGGTCATGGAGTATAACCCGGATGCCATCATGGTCATCAAGTCCACCATTCCTGTGGGCTACACAGCATCTGTTCGTGAGAAGTTCAACAGCAAGAATATCATCTTCAGCCCGGAGTTCCTGCGTGAGTCTAAGGCTTTGTATGACAACCTGTATCCTTCTCGTATCATCGTTGGTACTGACCTGAACGATGAGCGTTTGGTAGAGGCTGCACATGAATTTGCTGGTCTGCTGCAGGAAGGTGCTATCAAGGAGAACATCGATACCCTGTTTATGGGCTTCACGGAAGCTGAAGCAGTCAAGCTGTTCGCTAACACTTATCTGGCACTGCGTGTGGCTTACTTCAATGAACTGGACACCTACGCAGAGAGCAAGGGTCTGAACACCCAGCAGATTATTGATGGTGTCTGCCTTGATCCTCGTATCGGCAGCCATTACAACAATCCGAGTTTTGGTTACGGCGGATATTGCCTGCCGAAAGACACCAAGCAGCTGCTGGCAAACTATGCCGATGTGCCGGAAAACCTGATCGAAGCAATCGTGGAGTCCAACAGAACAAGAAAAGACTTCATCGCTGACCGTGTTCTGAAGCTGGCTGGTTATTACGGCTATGACGAGGACAACGAGTACAACGCACAGCAGGAAAAGTCTGTGACCATCGGTGTTTACCGTCTGACCATGAAGTCCAATTCCGATAACTTCCGCCAGAGTTCTATTCAGGGTGTCATGAAGCGCATCAAGGCAAAGGTGCAACGGTCATTATCTATGAGCCGACCCTGAAAGATGGTGACACTTTCTTTGGCAGCACTGTGGTCAACGACCTTGCCAAGTTCAAGGAAATGAGCCATGCCATTATCGCAAATCGCTATGACAAGTGTTTGGATGATGTGAAGGATAAGGTTTATACACGCGATATTTTCCAGCGTGACTAATTGTGTGAGTAGAGAAATACACAGAGGGAGATGCAGGATGGCAAAAAAGAAACTGCTGATTTATGCACATTACTACATACCTGATACTGCATCCACAGGCCAGATTCTCCGTGAACTCGCAGAAGGCATGTTGGATCAATTTGATATTACGGTAATTTGTGTGGTTCCCAGCTATTTAGGAACCATTGAAGATAAATATAAGACACAGAAACATTACGAAGAAGAAATCAACGGCGTAAAAGTTTTAAGGATAAGAGTACCGGAGTTCAGCAAGACCAACAAGAAGAGCCGTGTCAAGAACATTGTTTCCTATTTCTTTGGAGCAATGGGTGCGACCTTTAAGGTTGGCAAGATGGACTATGTGTTCTCCATCTCTCAGCCACCGATTCTTGGCGGTTTGTTGGGTGTTTGGGGCAAGTGGATAAAACACGCTAAGTACATCTATAACATTCAGGACTTTAACCCGGAGCAGGTGCTGGCTGTTGGCTATACCAAGAGCAAGTTTATCACTGATGCTATGATGTGGTTTGACAAGTTCAGCTGCAAGCGTAGCGACCTTGTGATTACAGTCGGCCGTGATCTGGTGGAAACGGTAGAGAATCGCTTCAAGGGTAAGAAAGTTCCGAAGACCGTTATGATCAACAACTGGATCGATGAGAACGAGATTTATCCGTTGGATGAAAATAACGAGAGAGTTCTGGCCTTTAAGAAAAAGTACGGTCTTGATGGCAAGTTTGTCATTATGTATTCCGGCAATATCGGCCTGTACTATGACCTTGAGAATCTGATTAAAGTTGTAGAGAGATTTGGAGTAGGAACAAAAACAGCAGATGGCCGAGAGGTCGTGTTCGCTTTTGTTGGTGCAGGTTCTGTTCTGGACAAGCTGGTGCTGTATGTGAAAGAGCATCACATGAACAATGTGACTTTCATTCCGTATCAGGATAAGGCTGATCTTATCTACTCTTTGAACGCTGGTGATGTTCACTGGTGTGTGAACGCAAAAGGCATCAAAGGAGTGAGCTGCCCTTCAAAGGCATACGGCATAATGGCCGCTTCGAAGCCCATTTTAGGGGTCCTGGAGTCAGGATCTGAGGTTCGCTGCTTGATTGAAGATACGCATGGCGGTCTTTGCTGTGAGCCGGGTGAGTATGACAAGGTGGAGAAGAACATACGCTGGTTCATTGAGAATGCCGGAAATAGCGAGCTGAAGGCGATGGGAGCCAGAGGCCGTGAGAATCTGGAAAAGAATCTTACCAGAAATGTGTCGGTGAGAAAGTACGCAGAAGAGATTCTGAAGCTGTAAAGGAGGCGAGAGGTATGAACAGTAACTGGTTTAAGCTGGTTATGAAGATGACAAAAGTTGAATATGGAAAGAACCTATTGCTGAAGGGGGTACCGATCATCTTCAACAAAGGTGGTGCCAAGCTGAAGATTGGTGAGAATGTCACAATCAAGAGCAGCTTCCTCAGTAACCTCGTTGGCCTTTACAGCCGAACAATTATCGTGACTCGTGCTCCGGGAGCGGAAGTCGAGATTGGCGATAACGTAGGAATAAGCGGGGCAACAATTTACGCCCGGAGGAAAATCACGATTGGCGAAAACACCTGCATCGGTGGTAACTGCAAGATTCTGGACAATGACTTCCATCCCATCGAGGCAGAGGCGAGAAACAAACTGCTACGGGATGAAAACGGCGGCGATAGTGATCTGGTGCCAAGTAGAGAAATTAAAATCGGCAAGAACTGCTTCATCGGGTGTAATAGCATAATTCTGAAGGGTACAGTGCTGGGTGATGGCTGCGTTGTCGGTGCCGGTGCTGTGGTTGCTGGGAAGTTTGAGGATAACTGTGTGATTGCTGGAAACCCGGCGAGGGTTATTAAGAGGCTATAAAAACATTAACACGCAGATGCAGGATACGCAAATTTGGTGAATAAAAAAATAGAGTGAAGGAAAGTAAATTGGAAAAACGGTGAAAGTCATGAAAGTTCTCCAGATTAATATATTTGGAAATTTAAGTACCGGTCGAATTGCAGTGGATTTATACAATGTATTGAAAGAAAATGGTCACGATGGACTTGTGGCGTATGCAAGAAATACTATTTCTAATGGTGTGCCACATTATGTCATTGGATCTATGAAAAATGTTTATATTGATGCATTGTTTACACGAATAACGGATAGAGCCGGTTTCTTTTCGACATCGGCTACGGTAAAGTTAATAGAAAAAATCAAGCAGTATGATCCGGATGTGATTCATTTGCATAATTTGCATGGGTATTATATCAATGTGGAAGTATTGTTTGATTATCTGAAAAAATGTGGGAAACCAGTTGTCTGGACATTACACGATTGTTGGGCTTTTACAGGTCATTGCTGTCATTTTTCGGCAATCAAATGCGATAAGTGGAAAACAGGATGTTATAAATGTCCACAAAAACATAGTTATCCAGCAAGCTATGTTGATCATAGTAAAAACAATTACTTAAAAAAGAAAGAATTGTTTACAAGTATAGAAAATATGCATATAGTTACAGTTTCAAAGTGGCTGGAAGAAGTGACGAAACAATCCTATTTAAAGTCATATCCGATTGAGACAATATATAATGGAATTGATACTTCTGTATTTAAACCAACAAAATCGGATGTAAAAAAAAGATTGAATATCGAAAATCGAAAAATTATCCTTGGGGTGGCAAGCACATGGTCGCCTAATAAAGGGTTAAGAGATTTCATCAAATTAAGCAAAATGATTACGGAAGACTATATAATTGTGTTAGTTGGAGTGAATAGGAAACAGATAAAAACACTGCCCAATAATATAATCGGCCTTTCTAGAACTAATAATGTGAATGAACTGGTAGAATTATATTCTGCTGCGGATGTTTTCTTTAATGCGAGCATTTGAGGAAACATTTTGTCTTCCGACTGTTGAAGCTATGGCTTGTGGAGTGCCAGCTATTGTATATGATTGTACAGCATTACCAGAAGTTATAAGTGCGGAAAGCGGGAAAATTGTTGAGGCAAATAATGTTGAATTGGTTTGGAAAGAAATAAAGAATATATTTAAAAATCCATACAATTCAGAACAAATAATTAAAAACGCCAAGCACTATGAAAAAATGATCAATATAAAAAGTACCTACTTTTATATGAAAAAATTGTTGACAAAGAAAAGCGTGAGAAATTAGCACGAAAGGGAAAATAATGAAGGTTCAATATCTTGTGAATATACCATCACCATATAGGGTTGATTTTTTTTCGGAACTATCGAAGTATGTTGAATTGACTGTTATATATGAACGACGTAAGGCATCAGACAGAAACGAGAAATGGACGGAAAAGAAGTGCGTAAATTATAAAGAAATTTATCTTGATGCACGGCCGATTGGAACTGACAATTCGGTTAGCTTTAAGGTAATAAAAGCACTTGATTTGCGGGCTGATCTTATTGTAATAGGTATGTATAGTACGCTGACCTCGATGATTGCACAAAATTACTTAAAAGCTAAAAGTAAGCCATATGTCATCAATAGTGATGGGGGATTTGTTAGTGAAGAAAATGCTCTAAAGAAATACGTAAAGAAAAGGCTTATATCAGGTGCAAATTGGTGGTTGAGTACTGGAAACAAGACAAGTCAGTATTTGGAATATTATGGCGCTCGAAAGAATTATATATATACCTATCCGTTTTCTTCAATTCACAAAAAGGATATCGTATATCGAACAGATGAAGAGAAAAACTGCAATGAAGCAGAAATTAGGGGA
>ENA-OQAA01001529-OQAA01001529.1-human-gut-metagenome-genome-assembly--contig:-NODE-1529-length-11274-cov-1.672827_pt1 | contig 11274 bp, 17 predicted proteins | sample MGYA00242489_ERZ504515 | MGnify/ENA primary metagenome ERZ504515 (study PRJEB26092, sample SAMD00036237) | human gut metagenome | host: Homo sapiens | study: EMG produced TPA metagenomics assembly of...
CGAACTCTGCGGACGTTTCAATATCGTAGATATGAACGACCGGACTGCGGAAGTAATTAGGCGGAGACACAAAAGGATCTTTCTCTGGGATTGAATTACTACATAAACAAGCATATAGGGGTTAAAGTAAACTACAGTTATGTAATCCCCGGAAAATACATTCGGGAGATAAGCGACAAGAATTTTAGTGTATTGCAGGCAAGATTCCAGTTTATACTATAATATTTCTTTTCTTAAAGATTATATCATGCGACCCATAATTATATTGAAAATGAAAGGTTATGAAAAATAATGTGTACTAGAGTAGTGGGGCATCGCGATCTCAGCCCCGACCTGAACCCTGAAAGGCGTAATCACTTCTTCTTTAAAAACCGTTTAGCCAAATATTTTCGTATAGGCTCATCATACAGTTTCAAGCACAGGTAAGCCAACACAACATTCAAGGCATAAACGCATAAAGCAACCTGCCAGGTTTCTCCCAAAGTAAAGAGTTGATTTTTAATCAGCCATGCATAGAACAAATACATGAACGGATAATGTATCACATAAATCGGATAAGAGATATCTCCCAGGAACTTACATATCTGAGTTGACTTTTTATCCGTAGTAGTTCCCGATGCTCCTATCCATACAAGGGCGGAAAAGCTACGATAATACAAAATGCTTCATAAGCACCATTTGTACAAATCGGCTCCGCACCTTCCAGATAGGGCACTGAGAACAAAGCAATCAATACAATGGTACATATCCAGAACGCACCTTTCACCTTCATAGGCTTGAAGTTACGCGACATAAGCATACCCACAGAAAACGGGAACAACATTCTCAATAATCCGCCGCCAAGTTGACACCGTCCAACGTCCAGCCCACACCTATATTCCATAACCGGAAACATCAAAGACTGCGAATAGCGCCAATGCCACTCCTAACAATACAACGAGCACAGTCAGCGCCTTATTGGATAAGCGACGGATAAACAAGGCATAAAGAATATTACCTATATACTCGAAGAACAACGACCAGCAAGGCCCGTTCAACGGAAACATCTCACCGTTGCCACGCACTTCATAACCTATGCCCGGCATTGCGGGAATAAAGAATATCGTGCAGAGCAGAGACAGCATTATCATGGAGATGCCGATATGTGTTCCATCCCATTGCACGGAGCCCTGAATACAGAATGTAATAGCACCCAGAACAGCCCCCATTATCACCATAGGATGAAGACGTATCAAACGACGCTTAAAGAAATCTTTCATTGTAAGACTCTTACCCCAACGGTCATCATAGGCATAGCCGATAACGAAACCTGAAAGGATAAAGAAAAAATCCACGGCTAAATATCCATGATTGAACGTTGTAATCATGGTATCGCTTGCAAAAGCATAGCCTTCGAATATATGATACCATATCACCATAAGGCCGCTACACCACGAAGTCCATCCAGAAGATCGTAATGCGCCTTGGTATCCGAAAATGCTGCTGAGGGGGTATTAGACATTTGTTTCTTAGTATTAAGTTAATATTTTCAGATGGCAAAGATACAGCTTGCCATCTGAAGTCTTTGCTCAAAAGCAAAAAAGACCGGCGAATACTTATTTTTGGGCACGCACCCGGCTAAGTGTATAAATGGAAATACCCAGAAAAGCAGCCACATACTTCAGCTTCACCCGGTTTATCAATCCGGGATAGCGCCGGTTAAACTGTTCGTACCGCTCCTTGGGCGAAAGCTGAAGACGCTCCACAAACATATGGCTAAGCTCCTTATTTACATTCTGATGCAGGATTCTTCCCCAATTGGCTATATCGATGTACGTTTCGTAAAGAAGATTCAGCTTGTCTATATGGATGACATAGATTTTGCAATCCGAAAGAGCTTCAATGCTCTCTACTGACGGCTGTTTGTAATACAACGAATCCATACCGAAAGTAATGTCACCTTCCTGGCTGAACCAGGTGGTAGTATCCTGTCCGTTGTGATGAAATACGGAACGGGCAACTCCCTCTTCAATAAAATAAACCAGACGGTCCGTTACCCCCGAGTGCACTATATAAGTATTTTTAGGGTAATATCTTACCTGCATATCTGCTGCAATGCCTGAAGTGCTTCGTCGGAAACCGGATAAACTTGCCTGATCTTGTTAATGATGTTTTTCATTGAATAGGAATTCAGTATTCTGCTACAAACTTACATAATTTTATCAATTCCTAAAAAAAAGAGACTGCCTTTTGAAGACAGTCTCTTTTCATTTTATCTGATTTCAGGAAAATCCTTATTCAATCACTCCGAGTTCACGGAAACATTTCGTCAACTTCTCAACAGCATAGTCTACCTGCTCTTTGGTGTGAGTAGCCATCAATGCTACGCGTACCAACGTATCTTGCGGTGCACAAGCGGGCGGAATAACCGGATTGATGAAGATGCCTTCGTCAAACGCCATCTTAGTTACGATAAATGTCTTTTCCGCATCACGCACATACAACGGAATGATAGGAGATTCAGTTTCACCGATTTCGAAACCGGCATCACGGAATTTCTTCAATGCATAGTTGGTGATGTCCCACAAACGTTGCTGACGTTCCGGTTCGTTCATAATGATGTGAAGAGCTTCACGGGCAGCAGCCGTAGCAGCAGGCGTGTTACTTGCCTGGAATATATAAGAACGGGCATTGTGGCGCAACCAGTTGATTACCGAAGCATCTCCGGCAACGAAACCACCGATAGAAGCCAGTGACTTGCTGAACGTACCCATAATCAGGTCGATATCATCCGTCACACCGAAATGATCGCAAACACCGCGTCCTTGTTTTCCGAATACACCAATCCGTGTGCTTCGTCCACCATGATGCTGGCATTGTATTTTTTCTTCAAACGTACGATTTCGGGGAGGTTGGCAAGGTCGCCTTCCATAGAGAAAACACTATCCACCACGATCAGTTTGATAGCATCCGGCTCGCATTTCTGGAGTTCTTTTTCCAGATCGGCCATATCGTTATGTTTGTACTTCAATTGAGTAGAAAAGGAGAGACGGCGGCATCTACGATGGAAGCGTGCACGCGGTCGTCACAGATAATGTAATCGTTACGTCCCGTCAATTGCGGAATAACACCCTCATTTACAGTAAATCCGGTGGAAAAACAGAGTGCATCGTCTTTTCCGACAAACTCAGCCAGTTCTTTTTCCAACTCTACATGTATATCAAGAGTTCCATTTAATAAACGGGAACCTGCACAACCTGTACCGTATTTATCTGTGGCGGCTTTTGCGGCTTCTATTATTCTTTTATCGTAAGTCAGTCCTGTATAAGCATTCGAACCGAACATCAGGACTTTTTTACCATCCATCAACACCTCAGTATCCTGATGGCTGTCAATTGTGCGGAAATAGGGGTATACGCCCATTGCCATATATTGCTGTGGCAGGTCGTATTTCGCCAATTTGTCTTGTAGTAATCCCATGAAATGTTTATTATATAATATGAAATATTTAACTCTTAATTACAAGCCTTTTGAAAACAGGGGGCAAAGATAGCAAAATATGTGCTTATCTGTTCTTTTTTTACTAAAAAATATATTTGCCCATGGATTAAAGCCCACTCTATGGTTAAAAATTCAAGTATTTGTATTACTTTTGCCATTTATAAAATTGCATAGTGAAACAACCCTTGCATGGACGAAGAAAAAAAGAAAATATCATTCATTATAAATCCGAGATCCGGTACGCAGAGCAAAGAGCAAATCCTCCATTTGCTCGATGAAAAGCTGGATAAGGCAAAGTATGTCCAAGAGGTAATCTATACCGAATATGCCGGACATGCTGTTGAAATTGCTGCACAAAAAGCAAAGGAAAATGTGCATGCTGTAGTGGCTATTGGCGGTGACGGCACGATCAACGAAATAGCCCGTTCGCTGGTGCATACAAAAACAGCATTGGGCATCATTCCGTGTGGTTCGGGAAACGGACTGGCACGCCATCTACAAATCTCGATGGAGCCCAAAAAGGCGATAGAAATCATCAACGAAGGAATTATAGACGTCATCGATTACGGAAAAATCAATGAAGTGCCTTTCTTCTGTACCTGCGGTGTGGGTTTTGATGCTTTTGTCAGCCTGAAGTTTGCAAAGGCGGGCAGGAGAGGCCCTCTTACCTATTTAGAAAAAGACTCTGCTGGAGAGTCTAAAGTATCAGCCCGAAACTTACGAACTAGGAAACGGAAGACGGTACTTTAAAGTATAAGGCTTTCCTGATAGCCTGCGGCAACGCTTCGCAATACGGAAACAATGCGTACATAGCTCCACAGGCCATGCTGACGGACGGATTACTGGACGTGACCATCCTTGAACCTTTCACGGTGCTGGATGTGCCTCCCTGTCTTTCCAACTGTTTAATAAGACTATAGACCAAAATAGCCGCATCAAAACTTTCCGCTGCCAGACGCTGCGCATCCACCGTACCAAACCAGGAGTAGTGCACTTTGACGGGGACCCGATGATGATGGGAGAAAACATTGACGTAAAGGTAATCAAAGAAGGATTGCAGGTTATCATCCCCCGGTATGCCGAAAAAGACTCTTCGAATGTATTGCAACGGGCACAGGATTATATAAATGGCCTGAAGCAGATCAATGAGGAGATTGTGCATAAGAATAAGATGATATTGGATAAGAGTAAAGAGCAGATTAAGAAGTTAACGAAAATCTGAGTTTTTTATAAAATAAATCTGTATTTTTGCACGTCATTAGCAATTAAGCGTTGTGCCCCGACAGCGCAGCCAAATTGTAAATTGTAAATTGTAAATTGTAAATATCAACATGTTTAGATCACACACCTGCGGAGAACTTCGTATCTCCGATGTCAATAAGCAAGTAACGCTGGCAGGTTGGGTGCAGCGCAGCCGCAAAATGGGAGGTATGACATTCATTGACCTCCGCGACCGTTACGGTATCACCCAGTTAGTTTTTAACGAAGAGGTGGACGCTGCACTTTGCGAGAGCGCCAACCGCCTGGGACGCGAATTCGTCATTCAGATTACAGGAACGGTGAATGAACGCTTCAGTAAGAATGCCAATATCCCGACCGGAGATATTGAAATCATCGTATCGGAACTGAATGTGCTGAATGCAGCCCTGACACCTCCGTTCACCATCGAAGATAATACGGATGGTGGCGACGATATCCGCATGAAATACCGTTATCTGGATTTGCGCCGTCCATCGGTACGCAGAAATCTGGAACTCCGCCATAGAATGACCATTGAAGTACGCCGCTACTTGGACAGCCAGGGTTTCATCGAAGTGGAAACTCCTGTACTGGTAGGCTCTACTCCGGAAGGCGCACGCGACTTCGTGGTGCCCTCACGCATGAATCCGGGACAGTTTTACGCCTTGCCGCAAAGCCCGCAGACCTTGAAGCAATTGCTGATGGTATCCGGTTTTGACCGTTACTTCCAGATTGCCAAGTGTTTCCGTGACGAGGACCTTCGTGCCGACCGTCAGCCGGAATTTACTCAGATAGACTGCGAAATGTCTTTCGTAGAACAGGACGACATCATCAACCTGTTTGAAGGTATGACGAAATATCTGTTCAAAGAAATCCGCGGTGTGGAATTGGAAGGTCAGTTCCAGCGTATGGCATGGGCGGACGCCATGAAATATTATGGTAGCGACAAACCCGACTTGCGTTTCGGTATGAAGTTCGTGGAACTGATGGATATACTGAAAGGCCATGGCTTCTCTGTATTTGATAGCGCCGAATACATCGGTGGTATCTGTGCCGAAGGTGCCGCACACTACACCCGCAAACAACTGGATGCACTGACGGAATTTGTGAAGAGACCGCAGATTGGTGCAAAAGGTATGGTTTACGCCCGTGTAGAGGAAGACGGAAATGTAAAATCGAGCGTTGACAAATTCTATACGCAGGAAGTACTGCAACAGGTGAAAGAAGCTTTCGGTGCCAAACCGGGTGACTTGATTCTGATTTTGAGCGGCGACGACACCATGAAGACACGCAAGCAACTTTGCGAGCTTCGTCTGGAAATGGGTAGCAACTGGGATTGCGTGATAAGAACACATTCGCATGCCTGTGGGTAGTAGACTTCCCGATGTTTGAATGGAGTGAGCAAGAAAACCGCTTGATGGCTATGCACCATCCGTTCACCCATCCGAAAGACGAGGACATTGATTTACTGGATACTGATCCGGCAGCAGTACGTGCCGATGCTTATGATATGGTAATCAATGGTGTGGAAGTCGGTGGCGGTTCAATCCGTATCCACGATCCAAAGTTGCAGGCAAAGATGTTCGAAATCCTGGGATTCACTCCTGAAAAAGCAGAAGAACAATTCGGATTCCTGATGAATGCATTCAAATACGGTGCACCTCCTCATGGCGGTCTGGCATATGTCTTGATCGTTGGGTATCTCTCTTTGCCGGATTGGATAGTATTCGTGACTGCATCGCATTCCCGAAGAATAACAGTGGACGCGACGTGATGCTGGATGCTCCCGCAGCACTTGATCCGTCTCAGTTGGACGAACTGAATCTGATCGTAGATATCAAAGAATAAGAGTAGGTTAGTTTGTTGTGAGAGAGTCGAGACGCATCTTCCGTTTTGCGGTAATCGGTACGCTGAATGCCTGATTATAGCAGCAGTCATCTGGCTGATGATGGATGAACTGGACATCGACTATATGCTCTCTAACATAACTGCTTACGTCATTGCACAGACTCATAATTTTATCTGGTGCAAGCACTGGATATTTCCTTTGGATGATAAAGAAAAGAAGAGCAACACCTGGAGGCAGGTGTTGCTCTTTTCTATCGCTTTCGGAATGGCGTATCTGGCGCAATTCCTATTTCTGGTAGTGTTGGTCGAGGCACTGAATTGTGATGAATACCTGGCTCAGTTCCTGGGACTGTTCATCTACGGAGGCGTGAATTTTATAATGAACAGGAGAATCACGTTCCGTTAACGCTTTATCAAACTACGTTTTACTGCGCTTTTATCAAATTGCGCTTTATCGCACTTTTATCGAATTGCATTTTAATCGAGGAATCGTTTCGTCAATCCACCGTATTCATCGATACGGCGGTCGCGCAGGAAAGGCCACCAACGGCGTACATTTTCAGAGCGTTCCATATCTATCTCCACTACTATATTTTCCGGACGGTCGTTTTCCGGCTTGTGCAAGGAATTCTCCTTGCGGACCTGCTACAAAACTATTTCCCCAGAATTGGATGCCATTCGTCTGCATGGACGGATCGGGTTCGTGACCGACACGGTTAACGGAGATAACAGGAAGTCCGTTGGCTACGGCATGGGCACGCTGGGAGATAATCCAGGCATTGAGCTGGCGTGCCTTTTCATCATCGGCGTCACTGCTTTCCCAACCGATGGCGGTGGGGTAGATTAATAATTCGGCACCTTTCAATGCCATCAGGCGGGCAGCTTCGGGATACCACTGATCCCAGCAAACAAGTACGCCCAGTTTTCCGAGAGAGGTTTGGATAGGTTCGAAACCTATATCTCCGGGGGTGAAATAGAACTTTTCATAATAGGCCGGATCATCGGGGATATGCATCTTGCGGTATTTTCCGGCAATGCTTCCGTCACGATCAAAGACAACGGCGGTGTTATGATAGAGTCCTGGGGCACGTTTCTCAAATAGGGAGGTCACCAATACTATTTTATTGGCAGCGGCCAGTTCGGAATAAAATCCGGTGGAAGGGCCGGGAATGGTTTCCGCCAGATCAAACAGTTGCGTGTTTTCAGTCTGACAGAAATACAGGGAGTTGTGCAGCTCCTGTAATACAATCAGTTGCGCACCATGTGCAGCACAAGCTTCTATGCTTTTAGCCAGGTTCATCAGGTTCGTACGAAGATCTGCTGTATTGGCTTGCTGAATAATTCCAACTTTTATTTTTCTCATATCTTTCTAATTTTATTTCAATACACCGGCAGGGTACTGCATCGTAACACAATGGAGCGATCCATGCTGCTTAATCAGCGTCCGGCAATCAATGCTACAATCTCATATTCCGGGAACGCTTCCTGCAAGACTTCTTTTGCACGTTGGTCATTCTCCGGCTGACGATAAGTAGGATAAAGCACCGCATCATTCATTATCAAGAAATTGGCATACGTTGCGGGGAGCGTTCGCCCTCTTCCTCAATCTTGTCCACCATAGGCAATGCCAACAGGCGGTAGGGGGTTCCATTCAAAGTACGGAAGGTTTTCAGTTGTTCTTCCATTTGATGGAGAGCTTCGTAATGTTCATCCTGCGTATCGGTACATTGCACATAGGCAATAGTATCCGGTGAGCAAAGACGAGCGAGCGTATCGACATGACTATCCGTATCATCTCCTGCCAAATACCCATGATCGAGCCAAAGTACCTGTTTCAGATGAAATACAGAACAGAGATAGTCTTCGATTTCATCGCGGCTCATCTGCCCGTTACGATTGGGAGAAAGCAAACACTCGGACGTGGTGAGTAATGTGCCCAACCCGTCACTCTCAATGGAACCACCTTCCAGAACAAAGCCCAGACGATTAACATACCGCCCATTCAGGAAACCGACTTTCACAGCCTGACGGGTAATCAGATTGTCTTTATCCGAAGCGAATTTCAGCCCCCAGCCATTGAACATGAAATCAAGAAGCGAAGCGCCTTCTGAATCCAACATGGTAATTGCACCATGATCACGCGCCCAAGTATCATTCGTTTCACACTCCATGAAACGGACATTCTGCATATTGACGGTAGCTGAAATCTGCTTTTTGACCTCCTCCGGTTCGGGAGTTACGATCAGAAGCAATTCCCGTTGGGTTATTTCGCGTGCGATAGCGGCAAAGCAGACTTGTACTTCCGTAAGCATATGTGCCCAGTCAGTTCCGGCATGGGGCCAAGTCAGCTGTATTCCGCTTTGCGCGCCCATTCGGCAGGTAAAACAGCATTGAATGTATCACTCATATTTATCATTCTTTCTTTTCTTCTTTCGGCTTGCGGTCAAAGAACGGATTCTTGGTCGAAGCACTGACCGGAATAGCATACACGGATCTGCATCCCGGCAACCACTCCAATTGCTGCGCAGCAAGTCCGGCAGAGAACATCACGCGGGTATCCACGCGCAAATCGGCCGCCGTGGCACAAGCCGAACCGATAGCTATACCTACATCGACCGAATTCACGGCACAAGGCACACCTTCAGGGCGTCCCGCACAAGTGGGATAACCACAATGGCCGCAATTCAATCCTTGCGCCTGCTCGCGCGTACCTATTATAATTACACATTCAGCCTGCAAAATGTTGGCGGCATCCCGCAAAAAGAACTTCATTCCGTGTTCTTCCACCATGGCAACCATCTTGTCCGACAATACTTTTAAATCGTCTCCGGTGACCATAGCTATTTCAATTATATCTACACCTTTTCCCTTCGGAGCGGTACGGGCAGCAGTCATCATCTGCCTTGCCACATCCAACACATGTTCGTGGCGGCTTGCACGTTCGTTCTGTATCATAATTCTCACTTTTATTAAAAACTGATAGCAAAGATAATGCAAATTGAGTGCAGAACTTTCATGCTTGCATGAAAAGTTATGCCAAAATGCAGCTTATCTTATTTAAAGATACTGATTTCAGCCAATAATCCGTCGTTTTCTCAGAATTCCTTTCTATATTTGCTTTCAAATGGAGACCAGGACTATACTTCAAATAGACAACGCATGCATCGCTTTCGGAGCAGATACACTTTTTTCCGGTTTTTGCTTACAACTGCACGAAGGGGAAATCGCCTGCATTTCCGGACAATCGGGGCGGGGAAAGACCTCCTTGCTGAATGCAGTTTTAGGATTTGTACCCCTCAAAGCAGGGAGCATCACCGTTAACGGCATTTTACTGGAAAAAGGAACTATACGACCAAATTCGCAGGCAAGTGGCATGGATACCGCAAGAACTGGCGCTTCCATCGGAATGGGTGAAGGAAATGGTGCAACTCCCTTTCAATCTGAAAGCTAACCGGAATACCCCCTTTTCACTGGACAAACTATTTGCCTGTTTCGATGAATTGGGGCTGGAAGAGGAATTGTACGATAAACGTGTGAATGAGATCTCCGGAGACAACGGCAACGTATCATGATTGCCGTAGCCACCCTGATGCAAAAGCCGCTGCTGATTGTGGATGAACCGACTTCCGCACTGGATTCGGACTCTACGGATAAAGTACTTACTTCTTCCGGAAACGAATGAGGGAGGGAAGTGCCATTCTCGCCGTCTCTCACGACCAGGGATTTGCGCAAGGATGCAACCAGATGATAACGCTATAACTAAGAGATTAATAAAGTGGGAACTATCGACATATCATATACCAGTTTAGCCATCGGATTGTTGCTGTTGCTCATTCCGCTGTTCTACTTGTGGAAGTTCAAGACAGGGCTATTGTGGGTTACCGTGATTGGTATCGCACGGATGATTGTACAACTTTTCTTTATCGGTATCTACCTGAAATACTTGTTTCTGTGGAATAACCCGTGGATCAACTTTCTGTGGGTGATTATTATGATATTCGTCGCCGCACAAACCGCCCTGGCACGCACCCAATTGAAACGGAAAATACTGTTTATTCCTATCTCCATAGGTTTCTTATTCAGTGTTGTCTGCATCGGCATGTACTTCATTGCCATTGTATTACGGTTGGAGAATGTGTTCAGTGCCCAGTATTTTATTCCGATATTCGGTATCCTGATGGGAAACATGCTATCCAGCAATGTCGTTGCGCTGAATGCTTATTACAGCGGATTGAAACGGGAACAGCAATTGTATCGCTATCTGCTTGGCAATGGTGCCACAAGGGCAGAAGCACAGGCGCCTTTTATCAAACAGGCTATCATTAAGTCTTTTAGTCCGTTGATTGCCAATATTGCCGTTATGGGCCTGGTGCACTGCCCGGCACAATGATCGGACAAATCCTGGGAGGTAGTAGCCGAATGTTGCCATCAAATATCAGATGATGATTATGGTGATAACCTTCACGGCATCCATGCTTTCGCTGATGATTACCATCTCGCTGGCATCGCGTAAGTCGTTCGATGCAACGGAAAACTACTGCAAGTATGGTAGAGAAAAAGGAAAAGAAGAAAAACCGTTAATGCTCTACTTTTTCAGGAGTATAACGCAACTGTACATACTGTACGCCGGGTTTTATATAAGCACTATCCATCAATACTTTCCTTACCCGGAACGTCTCAAGACGGCGATTTATATAACTTTTTATA
>ENA-OQAA01001530-OQAA01001530.1-human-gut-metagenome-genome-assembly--contig:-NODE-1530-length-11258-cov-2.952655_pt1 | contig 11258 bp, 18 predicted proteins | sample MGYA00242489_ERZ504515 | MGnify/ENA primary metagenome ERZ504515 (study PRJEB26092, sample SAMD00036237) | human gut metagenome | host: Homo sapiens | study: EMG produced TPA metagenomics assembly of...
TCGCTCACAGCCATGCAGACAAAATTAAAATTTCCCTATCGAAGAAGGAAAACAGCATGGAGCTGTTGCTGGCGGATAATGGAGTGGGCATTGAAAAAGAAGATTTGAAACACATTTTTGAACGGCTTTATAAGTGTGATAAAGGACGCTCTGAAAAAGGCAGCGGACTTGGTCTTTCTATTGTCCATCAGCTTGTAGAAAAGATGGGTGGAAGCATAACAGTTGAAAGTTTTCCGGGAGAAGGAACTGAATTTATGTTGCTTTTTCCTTTGGAGATTTAAGCGGGTTCCCGTCCTTATGACGGGAACCTTTGTCATTTTGCCGGATTTCAAATTGCAAGGTTAATGCAAGGTTGCGGCAAGGTTAATGCAAGGTTGGTGTGATAGAATACCTTACAGAACAGGAGGTTTTGAATATGGATACAAATTACATCATTGAAACAAAAAATCTGACGAAGCAATACGGCTCGCAAAAGAGTGTGGCTGACTTAAATATCCATGTGAAGCGTGGGAGAATTTATGGTCTGCTGGGCAGAAACGGAGCTGGAAAAACCACTACCATGAAAATGCTGTTGGGCTTAACGAAGCCGACTTCCGGTGAGGTCAAAATCTGGGGAAAGTCTTTACAGGGGAATGAAAAGAAGCTGTTGCCCCGTATCGGAAGCCTGATTGAGTCCCCCGGTTTTTATCCCAACCTGACCGGCACAGAGAACCTGCGTATCTTTGCTACTCTGCGGGGCGTACCAAACAATCATGCTATCAAAGATGCTCTGGATCTGGTAGGACTGCCCTACAAAGATAAAAAGCTCTTTTCACAGTATTCTCTTGGTATGAAGCAGCGGCTTGCCATCGCCCTTGCCGTTATGCACGATCCGGAGCTTTTGATTTTGGATGAGCCGATCAACGGCCTCGATCCCATCGGTATTGCAGAAGTACGCTCCTTTATTCGGGAGCTTTGCGACGCAAGAGGAAAAACTATTTTGATTTCCAGTCATATTCTTTCGGAGATTTCCTTGCTGGCTGACGATATTGGAATTATCGACCACGGCGCATTGCTGGAAGAAGAAAGCCTTGCCGAGCTGGAGCAAAAAAGCAGTAAGCATATCCGTTTTACGCTCTCTGATACTGCACAGGCGGCAAGAATTTTGGAACGCAATTTCCATGAAAACCATTTCTCTATACAGGACGACCACAATCTGCGCCTGCACAACCTTGATCTGCCTGTGGGGAAAATTGTAACTGCCTTTGTAGAAAACGGATTGGAGGTATCGGAGGCGCATACCTGTGAAGAAAGTCTTGAAGATTACTTCAAGCGTGTGACAGGGGGCGAAGGAATTGCTTAAACTAATCAAATGCGAATTTTTGAAATTGAAACGGAAGAAATTTATTCCGCTGATTATTCTGGCTGCTTTCTTGTTTCCAATCCCACTGACTTATCTGATGACAACGCCCTCTATGATGGAGCGATATACGGATCAGGCAGATGCTTTCGATGGACTATTTAACATGGTGTTGGGATATGGTATCCAGTTTTTACTGCCTTGCATTATCGGAGTGATTGCCGCTATCCTGTTTTTTATGGAACGCGACAACGATACATTCAAAAATCTGCGTGCAATTCCTGTAACCAGCACGCAAATGGTACTTGCAAAGATTATTGTTCTGTTTCTTTTTGGAATTGTTTTTTGTGTGGCTTCTACCATTGCAACAATTCTTTGCGGATTTGGAACATTAGAAGTTTATGGAATAGGCTATAAATTGTTTTTAGCAGTTGAAACAGGAATTTTCATTACGGCAGGAACACTCCCGTTGATTGTCCTTGTTGTCTTTTTCAGTAAGACCTATGTTTTTTCCATTTTGCTGTGTGTCTTTTACAGCGTTCTGAACATGAGTGCTACGGCATTGTTTGACACACTGCCTAAAACCATGTTATGGCTTCTGCCCACGCCACTAACTACATTTTGGAATGCAGGAGATATGGCGGCTCATGGAATAAAAATGGACTTGGAGCAAATGACAGGGCTAATTCCCTCAACATTTCAAGTTGTATTCATTCTTGGGATCATGGCATTAGTTTCGTTCTTACTGATTGACAGATTATATAAGCAGAGGGGGGAATAAACATGGTTCGCATTGTAAAAACAGAATTTTATAAATTGAAAAGGTATCATATCCTTTGGGCGGGCGTTGCGCTCATGCTCCTATCCGTCCTGCTGACCTTGTTTACCTCTATGGCGAATGATGGTTCCGTTTGGGATTTCGCCTATCTTACAGAACAGGTCATCAAAAACAATATGTCCATGATTTTTCCGATGTGTATCAGCCTAATTGCTGGATATATGATTTCTCGTGAGCAGACGGATGACACATTGAAAAATATTCTGACTGTGCCGATCTCTTTTAAGAAACTGCTGACCGGAAAATTGATTGTGTGCGGCGTATTGTCTATTATTTTCGGGCTGATATGCAGCCTGTTTACAATCATAGCAGAAATGATTGTGGGATTTCCCGGCTTTGAAATTTCCTTAGCACTAAAAGCAACCTTGCAGATTACCGCGGTTAATTTCTATTTATATCTTGCAGTTCTGCCGATTATCGCTCTTACTTGTCGGAGGGCAGGCAGCTTTTTAGTCGGTGTAATCATTGCTTTTGTCTATGGATATGGAGGGATGTTTGCCGCAGGAAATATGACATTAGCAAACCTTTATCCGATTACCGCAAGTCTCGGAATGGTAGGCTACCGTAGCTATGATACCGCAGTCAACTGGAATATCGGAACCTGTTCTTGCAGTCTTGTGCTTGCTGTTGTTATTTCTGCCATCTTGATTTTGTGCATGAAAGAGCGAGAAGCAATCCAAACAAAGAAAAAGGCCCAAAAGGTAGCACCAAAGAAAGGCTGGTGATGATTTTATGAAGAAAATAGTTTTAGCATTAGCCTTTGTCCTTTTGGGAAGTTTTATAATTTCTGGCTGTTCAAAAGATGAAATCCTCGATCATTATAATAATATCGTTCAGTCAGCCGGAGCCATAGAGCTTACAGGAAAGTTATCTTTGGAAGGAACAAAAGAAAAAGGGATCGATGATTATACGGGAACTTATACGGCTGATTATGAGAATTTTTCAGATACAGAGTATTTGTTCGGAGGAACTTCCATAAAGAGAGAAGCCGGTAAGGAGCTGTCTATTGACTGCACTTTGGAGGTTACGGAAGGTACTGCAAAAGTATTTTGGATTTCTGGATCTGATGAAGCAGTCACTTTGATTGAAACAACCGGAACTTATAGTGACACAATTACACTTCCTGATGGTGGAAATTATATCGGCATTGAGTGTAAGGACTTTACTGGAAACATTGAATTGGATATTGAATAGCATTCTGCCGGACGACGGCAAAAGAAAAAAAGCCGTCGTACAGCAGACACATTTCCACGCGCCTATGAAGCGGCGGCTTTGAGAAAAATCAGAGCCGCCGTTTCTTTTTGCTTTTCCGACGATGCTCATGCGATCAGGAGGGCGGTATATAGGAGGATACCGCCATGTCAATTTTCGTCATTCACATAGCCATGAGTTACACCAACTAAAAAAAGCCTTGCCCCTCCTCCGGGGAGATATGACTTCCTATCGGCATTATCATTCCAACTAAAACAGAAGAATCATAGTCATTTTTGTTGCGCCAGTTTCCCATTGCGGGGAGCTGGCGCTTTTTATTGTCGATTTTTCGGGAAACCTCCCGAAGTATGTCGCTGCCGATCCCCGCCTCCTTTCGATTCACTCGACAATCGCCCGTGAATTGAATGGAGTACATAATGAAGAAGTCAATCTTAGGGACTTATATCCCGATGTTTACAAGAACGATCACTTTGTAGAAGTAACCGAAGATGTGCTGGAGACAATCCGAGCCGCTGAGCGTGCAGAGGCTGCCTATGACCGGAGGATGTATCGCTATAAGGCGCACTACTCCTTGGACTGCGACAACGGCATTGAAAATGCGATCCTGCTGAAGCCCCAGACACCGGAAATGCTCCTGGAGGAAAAGCAGCTGTGGGAGCAGCTCTATGCCGCTGTGATGGCTCTGCCGGAGAAGCAGGCTAAGCGGATCTATGCCCGGTATTACCTGGGTATGCGCGTGAGCGAGATCGCCGCAGCGGAGGGTGTAGACCCAAGCCGTGTCCGTGACAGCATCCGGCGTGGTCTGAAGCAGCTGGCAAAGTATTTTTGAAAAAATTTCGTTTTGGTGCGCTCGTTTTTTTGCTCTTTTTGTCAGAGTTAATAAGAAGGAGAATGTTTCCACCTTCAACAGTACTTTGATAATTTCATAGACAGCATAACAGGTACATAACCCGTGTACGAGCGAGTGTGAAACGCCGCGAAGATGGAGCAGCCAGGGAGGTGATGAACAAAGCTGCTTTGGAGCGATCTACGATTTCACAAAGCGGATGGTGGCAGATCCGCCGCGAGGACTGCACGGGGGCTTAAAGATACTTCCTCACGGCCTCCTAAAGATTGGGGGGAACCCTGCGGCGCACGAGTAAAACGACGCTGCGGAGTTATGACAACCGCGCCAGCGGAGACCTGATATGTTCCCAGCGTCAGGGTTGCGTGGCAAATGTGACGAGAATTGAATCATATTAAAATAGGAAGCGATTACTTTCTTTGTTGGTCGTTTTCTACTCAAAATCAGATACCATGCGCTGGCAGTTTCGGCTGCCAGCGTATTCATGTGATTTTGAAAGCACGATGATAACCTTGACAGATTGGAGGGAATATGGTCTATGGAAAAACTCATTACACGAAAAGAAGCGGCTGAAATCTTAGGAATCAGCATCGCAACGCTGGATGCCGCCCGTAACAACGGCTTGATCTCTTATGTGCAGTATGTTCAGAATGGCTGTGTGTATTTTACTGCGGCGGGTCTCCAGGAGTATATCGCAAAATGTACGCACAGGGCAAAGCCTGTTGAGAGAAGCACAACTTACCGTAAGCCTCGAAGCGGAAGATCGTGAGCCAGTCCGTATCCTTGATGGAATCAGAGATGTTTGATAAAACAAAGGTACAGCGCTGGAGATCTTTTTTAGGAGGTGGAGGAATTGGCAAATAGAAAAATAATGCTTCCTCAATATGGCACAGTTATGAAAAGAGGTGTCCTATATTATAGGACCAGAATCAAAGACGCGAATGGTAAGCTCGTAGCTATCTACGCAAAAACACCTGAAGAACTATACAACAAAGAAACGCTTGCGTTGGAACAGATTGAGAATGCCACTTTTCATCGGAAAACGCCCACAGTTGCAGAGTATTGTGAAAAGTGGCTGCTGATGCAGTCGGTTCATGTACGAGCTACTACTTTGACGGATTACACCTCAAAGGTTAGGCGGCATATTATAGCGGAATTGGGAGATAAACGGATGGGTGAGGTTAGCCTGGATGATATTCAGCTTGCCCTTGTTCCGGTTTCCAAAAAATCTGCATCGGTTTATAAATCTGTGGTAATCCTTTACAAATCTATCTTTCGCGCAGCGATGGAAAGCAGGATTATTGACCACAACCCAACGATTTATCTGACAACAAAAGGTGGCGGTGTTCCACAAGAGGATCGTCAGGCTTTGACAGATGAACAGGTGGAGCGCCTTTTGGATGCTATCCGAGATTTGCCGCCTTATGTCTTTGTCATGATTGGTTTATATGCAGGGCTACGCCGGGAAGAAATTCTTGCTCTGCAATGGGATTCAGTATATCTGGATACAGATACTCCATATCTGACAGTAAGACGGGCATGGCACACCGAACATAACAGACCGGTGATTTCGGATGAATTGAAAACCAAGGCTGCGGAGAGAAATATCCCCCTTCCTGTTTGCTTGGCTGAGTGTTTGAAAGCAGCAAAGGAAACTTCGACTTCGGAGTATGTGGTTTCAAACAGGGATGGCGAACCGCTGTCCTACACGCAGTTTAAGCGACTTTGGCAGTATATTGTTACGAGGACGGTCAAGGAGCGGAGCTATTATCGGTATGAAGATGGAAAAAGAGTAAAGCATACTGTCACACCTGTCTTGGGAGAAAAGGCTGCTCATAACGGAAAAGTGGTTTACAGTCTGGACTTTGAAGTAACACCCCATCAGCTGCGGCATACTTACATTACCAATCTCATTCATGCATCGGTAGATCCCAAAACGGTTCAATACCTGGCAGGCCATGAAAGCAGCAAGATTACCATGGACATTTATGCAAAGGTTAAGTACAACAGACCAGATGAGCTGGTCAGATCAATGAACTGTGCGTTTGCAAGCTGGGATGCAGCACAGTAATAACAAATAGGAAATGAAGCAGGAGCGAGGCAAGGATGTCTCGCTCTTTGTTTTACCTCAGCCGTATCTTTGATTAAGTCGAGGCTTTCTGATAAAAAGAGAGTGTAGATACGGAGACTACACATTATCAAGAAAGGACGATCAAAGATGGCAAAAAAGAAAACACAGATCCCGAAGTACGGGACCATTACATTGAAAGGAATCCAGTATTACAGAACCAGGATTACGGATGCAGATGGCAAAGAGTTGAGTTTGTATGCCGCAACTTGTGAAGAATTGTATGAGAAGCAGTTAGAGGCCCGGAAGCAGGTGGAAGAAATTATCTTTCACCGGCAGCACCCGACAGTAGCCGAGTATGGAGAGAAGTGGCTGCTGATGCAGTCGGCAAAGGTGTCTGCGTCTACACTCAGAGGTTATACGAGGGATATGACAAACTATATCATAAAACCTCTGGGAGAGATGTATATGGAAGAAGTGACCGCTGACGATATTCGGCTGGCGCTTGTTCCATTGTCAAAGAAATCGGAAGGTTTATACAATAAGGTCAATATGCTACTCAAGTGCATTTTTTATGCGGCAGAGAGAAACCAAATTCTTGAACACAATCCCTGTGCGGGAATATCGGGCAAGGGCGGAAAACCATCAAAAAAGAGAGAGGCATTGACAGATCAGCAGGTAGCCGTGCTTCTGGATACAGTCAAGGGGCTTCCTCCATATTTGTTTATTATGCTCGGTTTGTATTCCGGTCTGCGCCGGGAAGAAATTCTTGCACTGCAATGGGATTGTGTATTTCTGGACGAGGATACACCTTATCTATCGGTGAGGCGGGCATGGCGTACAGAGCATAACAGACCCGTGGTTTCTACCGTGCTAAAGACTCCGGCGGCAAAAAGGGATATTCCGATACCGAAGTGTTTGGTGGATTGTCTGAGAGAAGCGAAAGAAAATTCCATATCAGATTATGTGATCGCTGACAGCAAAGGAGAGCCACTGGCTGCTTCGCAGTTTCAAAGAGTGTGGCAGTATGTCGTTGTTCGCTCCACTAAGCCCCGGAACTATTATAAGTATGTGAATGCAGAGCATCAAATACACGGTTACCCCAACGCTGGGCATGACCCAGAAAAATCAACCCAAAATCAGATATACGCTGGACTTTGATGTAACCCCGCATCAGCTGCGGCACACTTACATTACCAATCTTCTCTATGCTGGTGTTGATCCAAAGACCGTCCAATACCTTGCCGGACACGAAAACAGCAAAACAACTATGGACATCTATGCAAAAGTGAAGTACAATAAACCAGAGGAGTTGTTTGGGGTAGTAAATGGTGCGTTTCATCAGGCTATTGCTGAATGAAAAAAGGCCGTTTTTTATGGTCCGCACACCGGATAACTGAGAGGCAGAAAGCCGGAAAAGCCCGGAATATCAAGGGAAAACAGCTCAAAAACTCGCGCAATACGGTCTCAAAGCAGCTCGTAGAGCACCACAGTTCAGCAAACGTTAATTATACGTTTCGGAACGTACAATTTCAAAAAAGATTTTTATAACTCCTCAGGACTTTGGTTCTGGGGGAGTTTTTTTTAGCAAAAATAATGAACTTGATTTGCGACACCAATATTGAAGTAGAAGTTTTTATGAACTATAATGGTTGACAAAGATTAACCATAGGAGGGTGTATGGATAAGGATTTTAGCTTGGAGAAGAAAAATTTTATTGAAACTTATAATCTTGCTAGACCGATTATGACGATACTAGGAGATCAAGTCCGCCAAGAGATCCTGTTAGCTTTAATAGAAAGTGGGGGGATGGGAGGAATTACTATTATATTGATTTTGATGATACGACAGTAAAGCCAGTGATACTATTTTGGCAACAAGTAGAGCCAATGTTGAAAAGATGTAGCAAAGAAAGCGAAAAGAGGTTATAAAAATGAGTGTATATTCTATTTATTTTAGTCCGACAAACAGTACAAAAGAGATTGTAAATTTGGTGGCGAATGAAGTTTGGCAGTTATCAGGAAATTGATCTTAGCAAAAAAGAAGACATGGTCGATCAAGTATTTGATGCAGATGATGTTTGTGTGATTGGCGTCCCATCTTATGGAGGCCGAGTGCCAGGTATTGCACTAGAGAGAATGAACAAATTTAAAGGGAATCATGCAAAAGCTATATTGGTGGTATCATATGGAAATAGAGCATTTGAGGATACTCTGAAAGAATTAGCAGATGAACGCTTACAGATGGAGGAATTTTGTTAAAGCGAAGAGCATTGGAAATCCTTAATCTTGAAGATCGAATGTTGGAAGAACTGAGAGGAACTGAAGAAGTGATAGAAGGAACAGTTACTTTTGGGTGCGGAGAGTTTACAGCAGTAGAAACATTGGCGAAAATATGTAAGCAATATAAAGAAAAATATCCGCTTGTCCAGATTGCGATTCATACCGCAACAGCGGACACTATATATGAGATGATGAATAAAGGGCTTGTAGATATTGCATTGTTCATGGAACCAGTGGATACAGAAGGGCTTGGATTATATTAGAATAAAAGGACTGCGATCATTGGGTAGTAGGAATGCGCCTGATGATCCGCTTGCTAATAAGAAGTACATAGAAAAGAATGATATTTTGGATAAGCCGCTTATTTTACCAGAAAGGGTGGGGGTTCAGAGCGAACTTGCCAATTGGTTTGGAAAAGATTTTTCCAGTCTTGATATTTCATTTATAAGCAATCTTGGAACAAATGCCGGTGTGATGGCGGCAAATGGACTTGGGTATCCAATTTCCATTGAGGGTGCTGTAAAATATTGGAGGGAAGAGATACTTGTGCAAAGGAGACTTTATCCAGAGATTACTGCGAGCGTAGTGATTGCATGGAGAAGACATATTCCTTATTCACAAGCAGTAAATAAGATGATAGAAGAAATCAATGCTTTTTAGGCATAAATGTGAATACGATATAAGTATTGGACATGATAAGATGATAGATTATAGAATAGATGTGCAGGATCAGAAGATATCTTGCACATCTATTTTTAGAAAGGGGGCAAATAACTATGGGAAAAAGATTAGTGGCATATTTTAGCGCAAGTGGAACAACGAAAAAGGTAGCAGAAATGATTGCCGATAGTGCAAAAGCAGATTTGTTTGAGATTACGCCAGAGGTTCCATATACAAGTGCTGACCTTAATTGGATGGATAAAAAATCCAGAAGCAGTATAGAGATGAATGATAAGAGCATGATTGCAGAAGGAAAGGTATTTAACAATGCAACTAGACAACAAATCGTTGAATGGGTAGAAACATTATAAGTTTAGAGAGATGTAACATGAAATTACTTCAAATGAATGGTGTGAGCCGGTTACTACTGAAGGCTACAGCAAATTAGCATAATGAAAAGCAGTAAAGAAAGATGGATATCTATGGAAAGATAGAATGTTTATTTGCGAAGGGAGGGCATAAAAAATGGAATATGTCAAATTAGGAAATACGGATATCAGCGTATCGAAAATTTGCTTAGGATGCATGAGTTTTGAGAAGGTCGGAACGATGCATGATTGGACAATTGATGAAAACGAAAGTGAAAAAGTAATCCAACATGCGTTGGAAACTTGGAATTAATTTCTTTGATACAGCAAATGGATATTCGGCAGGGACAAGCGAGGAATATCTTGGTAAGGCAATCAAGAAAAAATATTGCAAGGGATCAGGTAGTTATCGCTTCAAAAGTATATTTTAATGAAGGACGTTTATCGCAAAAAGCAATCATGCGGGAAATCGAAGGCACTTTGCAGAGGTTGGGCACAGATTATCTGGATTTGTATATTATTCATAGATTTGATTATGATACACCGATTGAGGAAACAATGGAGGCTCTGCATGATTTGGTGAAAGCTGGAAAAGTAAGAGCAATTGGTGCATCTGCAATGTATGGTTACCAGTTTTACAATATGCAGCTTATAGCAAAAGAACGTGGCTGGACACAATTTTCTGTAATGGAGAATCACTATAATTTGCTCTATCGAGAGGATGAAAGAGAACTGATCCTATTTGTAGACAGATGGGAGTTTCTCTTACACCATATAGTCCGTTGGCGGCTGGACATTTAAGCAGGCAGAATGGAAAACAAATTCACTGCGTAGCAAACAGATAGAGTAGCCATGGGGAAATATGATGGCATGGAAAAGCAGGATAGGAAGATTGTAGAGAGAGTATATGAGCTTTCCCAAAAACATAATTGCAAAATGTCTCAAATTGCACTTGCATGGCAGTGGATGAAAGGTATTTCTTCACCGATTATCGGTGCTACCAAGACAGTATATCTTGATGATGCAGTTAGAGCTTTGGATGTGAAATTAACAGATTTAGATATGGAATATTTAGAGGAAATGTATGTTCCACATCCGATTGTGGGTGCAATTAATCATAATCCAGAACAGACAATTTCAAGAGGCACAGTAAAATAGCCAACTAAATTAAGTATAAATAGGCATTTCTATAGCGATGGACAACGTTCTTTTTGGAGAAGTTTTATAGAAAATTTGAATAAAGTATATAACAAAAACAATTAACATATGAAACGGATAGTGTTAGAATGTGACTGGTGTTGGAAAACATAAAAGAGGAGGAAAAATATGAAAAAGAAATTTTTAAGCCTGTTTTTAGTTGCTGTATTATCCGTTTCGATGTTCGCAGGATGCGGAAAAGGCGAAGAGAAAAAAGAAGAAAATGCTGCAGCGAAAAACGAAACAAAAACAGAATATGTAAGTAAAAATGGGAACACCATGGTTCTTACATTATTTCAAAACCCAAAACATTAGACATTCAAAAAACAAATGCAGATTATTTTATTCCGCTTCAGATTTATGATCGTCTTGTCGATGTAACTGTGAATGAAGCTGGAGAAACAGAGATTATTCCAAGTCTTGCTGAAAAATGGGATATCAGTGAAGATG
>ENA-OQAA01001533-OQAA01001533.1-human-gut-metagenome-genome-assembly--contig:-NODE-1533-length-11250-cov-2.848332_pt1 | contig 11250 bp, 8 predicted proteins | sample MGYA00242489_ERZ504515 | MGnify/ENA primary metagenome ERZ504515 (study PRJEB26092, sample SAMD00036237) | human gut metagenome | host: Homo sapiens | study: EMG produced TPA metagenomics assembly of...
GAACCGATGAGTACTAATTGAAGAATTTTATGAAATTCATTAGGAAGAAAAGAAGATTAATAAAAGCGTTCAGCCGGGTCAGGTGGCTTATTATGACGGTGCGTAGAAGTGGATCTCAGCGAGATCAGGCCAATGATCGCTATGCCGTTCCATCCGAGCAATACATATACTATTGATGAACTGAATGAAAATCTTGATGATATTTTAAGTGATGTTGAGAAAAAGCTCAGGTAAGTCTGGATGGAAAAGTACCGTTTACTTTAAGGGATAAAGTAATTGACGGTAAGCTTTATGTGGATCAGGGAATTATTGCAGGCTGTGCCGGAGGCGGATTTGAAAATATCTGTGCAGCAGCGGATATTCTCAGAGGAACCAGCATCGGTGCAGATGCTTTTACACTTAGCGTATATCCTGCAAGTACACCAATTTATATGGAGCTTGCAAAAAATGGTGTGCTGGCAGACCTTATGGCAACAGGCGCAGTTGTAAAAACCGCATTCTGCGGACCGTGCTTTGGAGCAGGAGACACACCGGCAAATAATGCATTCAGCATTCGCCACACAACAAGAAACTTCCCGAACCGCGAAGGCTCCAAGATACAGAACGGACAGATTTCCTCAGTGGCGCTTATGGATGCAAGATCTATTGCAGCCACAGCAGCAAACAAAGGCTTCCTGACTTCGGCAGAAAACTTTACCGGAACTTATACAGGCCAGAAGTATTTCTTTGACAAAACAATTTACGAAAATCGTATTTTTGACAGCAAGGGCGTAGCAGATCCAGATGTGGAGATCCAGTTCGGACCAAACATTAAGGACTGGCCGGAAATGCCGGAGCTGGCAGAGAATCTTGTACTGAAAGTAGTTTCTGAAATCCATGATCCGGTTACAACAACAGACGAGCTGATTCCTTCAGGAGAAACCTCATCCTATCGCTCCAATCCTCTTGGACTGGCAGAATTTACTTTGTCCAGAAAGGATCCCGAGTATGTAGGCCGCGCCAAAGAAATTCAGAAAGCTCAGAAAGCAATCCAGGAAGGCAAATGCCTCTGGAGGCTGTACCGGAACTGCAGCAGGTAATGGGAACTGTTCAGAAACAGTTCCCGGAGATCGGCGATGGCAATCTGGGTATTGGAAGCACGATCTTTGCGGTAAAACCGGGCGATGGTTCTGCCAGAGAGCAGGCGGCATCCTGTCAGAAAGTACTTGGAGGCTGGGCAAATATTGCCAATGAATATGCAACAAAAAGATATCGTTCCAACCTGATCAACTGGGGTATGCTCCCATTCCTGATTCAGGACGGAGAGCTTCCGTTTGAGAATGGAGATTACCTTCTGTTCCCTGGTATCCGTAAGGCTGTGGCTGAAAAAGCGGAAAATATCTCAGGATATGTGGTAAGACCGGAAGGCCTGAAAGAATTTCAGGTAACTCTCGGAGAACTGACAGACGATGAAAGAGAAATCATATTGAAAGGCTGTCTGATCAATTACAACAGAAAATAAGAATTTATTAATAGCCAGGCATGGATGAATATTGAGACGTCCCTGAAATGTGATATTTTAGGGCGTTTCATATCCGGCTCTGGCTATTTTTATGCCCCGGGAAAGTAATACGTTCTGTACGAATTTTTGTGGTTAATAAAAACGCTTTGTGAGGATGTAATTAGAGGAGAGGATGTGACCAGATGTAGGGGAATATGACTGCCCATAGCAGTTTGCATCTGGTGCTCGAAGCGGAGCAAGTCCCTTCAGGATTGAGGACTTTAGAGGCGTGCGGCATGTCTGCGTTAGTCGGATACAGGATTATGGTAAAATCCTGCAGCTGTGTTCTGGCGCTTCAGTCTGCAGAGAATCTGAAAGTTCATAGTTTTAGATCTGTCAGGCTTCTGCTCGATCCCGGAAGCGGACAGGATAAGACAAATAACAGGAGCTTATGTTTTCTGCTGCTTGTGATCTGTGCAGAGGAGGGGGAAAAGAATCATATGTTATTTATAGTTGTAGGGTCGATATATTATTTTTAATGTTATAGATGAGCAAATATGAAAAAGCGCACAAAAATAATGAGGCAATACAGGAGTTTGGCATGTATATGATAAAATGTTTCGCGGGATAATGGCCTGTGAACAGGAACATCTTTTCAAATTTGTTTATTTATAGTTTGATTTTGTAATTATCTGAAATTTATAAAAAATATAAAAATATAATTGTTTTAAATCAAATTAAAATGAAAATATGTAGAAAAAATGAAAATAAAATCGAAAAATGTATTGACAAATAAGAGGGGCAGTGCTATTATATACTCATCAAAAGAAAAAGCAATCAAAGTACAAAAGAGAAAATCATTCAATTCATAGCATATATAAATGTTACATGAAAAGGATGAAATCAAAAGAAGGGTAAAGGTGGTTCCATTGGGAAAGTAGATTACTTGTTTATCAATACGAAACAGTGACAGGAATCGTGTTTCCTGCAAGAAAGACCTGGTACATAAGAACCGTAAAGTAAATCCACAACAGGGAACAATCAATTGATATTATAGTTTGTGATCTGATCAGGAGAATTTAGTTTCAAGTTAAAAAGTCTGAGGGATGGAAATCCATGAGGTGAAATTTATTCAGTAAATAATCTGAATGAATGAATCCGGAAGATACGAATCGCAAGGATATTTTTCAGAAAACAAAATTCCAGTGACAGATACCGGAATAACTGATTTAGATATCATATCTGATGAAAATTTAAAGTGACTTGTATAAGGAAAACGTACTTCAGGTATATAGAAACGATTTTTCGTATTGAATAACTGTCACGAACCTGATACAAAGAACTTCAGGAATATGTGAAGAAATATTTGCTGAAGAAGTATAACTGCCAGTCTCAGAACTTTGCCGAAAAGAAGAGTTTTTGGAAAGTTTGTAAACAGACAGGAAAGATATTTTGAAATCCATATAATGAAATTGTAAAATGAGTTGTATGAATTGAAGCTTTGCATCAGAAGAGTATCTTCTCACAAAGGGTACTGTAATTTCAGAAATTATAATCCGTAAGTTATAATTTCAAAATCTATCAACTTTCTAAATAAACAAAATGATAAATAATCATAATGTTTACGAGCAGGAAATCAGAGAAAGAATCGCATATACAGAAATATATGCGGAACGGAAAAACTAAATAGGGTAAATCTTTATAGAAACCAATTAGACACAAGATAATTTTTTAAATGAGGATAATAAAAATTGAATAACGAAGAATGTTAAGACGGTCATCATTTTTGAAATTGAAGTAAAAAAGTGATGGCCGTCGTTCTTGCCAGAAACAGTCTTTTAGAGTATACTCTCCACAGAAGTAAAAAGGAGAGTTTTTTTATGTGGCGAGGAAATATACAGGAAAATATTCTTTATGAGGACAGTCAGATACTGGTATGTCATAAACCGGCAGGGCTTGCAGTTCAGAATGCAAAAATGGGAAGCATGGATATGGAAAGTGCGTTGAAAAATTACCTGGCAGCAAAGTCAGGAGGGAAGAATGCTCCGTGGCTTGGAGTCCTGCACAGACTGGATCAGCCGGTAGAAGGAGTGATTGTTTTGCAAAACGTCTGCTGCCGCAGCAAATATCAATAGACAGATGACAACAGACGGTATAGGCAAAATTTATCTGGCTGTGACAGACAGAAAAGTTATGGACAAAGAAAAGAAACTTATAGATTACTTATACAGAGATGGAAGAAAAAATATGTCTTTTGCGACAGAAAAAAAAGACTCCGGGGAGCTAAAAAAGCGGTTTTGTCTTATAAACTGCTGGAAGAGATTTCTGATAACCGTACAGTATCCGGATACCGCAGCCTGGTAAGAATCTAGCTTGAAACGGGACGCCACCATCAGATCAGAGTTCAGATGTCGCACACGGGACTGCCTCTTATTGGAGACAGGAAATATAATCCCAAAGACAGCTCGGGGCTGCCTCTGGGGTTGTGCTCCTGCTGTCTGAGTTTTCTGCATCCGGAAACAGGGAAAAAAATGGATTTTTATGTGACACCTCAGGGTCAGGCATTTTCCGGTTTTTGTATTCCTCAGTCGGTATAGAAATCGGCGCTTTTTGGAAAAGTGTAAAACTTTACCCAAAATCATGAAAAAACTATGAAAAGTATGGACGTAAAATGTAAAATATGATAAGGTGATGTATCGAAACGTAAAAATGGTTGGAAGCACATACAGATGTAGCAGAAGGGAAGAAAATCAATGAAAAAAACAACTGTTGCGGCAGTCCTTGTGACAGGTACAGTTCTGGCGGCAGGGATTTTTGCGAAATGTGATGTTTTTGAGGAAAAGGCAATTGCGGATGTGCGGACAGAAGATGAGGCAGAAAAAAGCGAGAAAGAAGACAGCAGTTCCCGTATCGATACATCAGCGCCGGTTTTGGCCGGAAGCAGAATTGCAGTAGTAAGCAAAAGTGTCAGTGGTGAATTCTGGGATATGGTACATAAAGGGATGGAAGATGCAGTAAAAGATCTTAATACCGCTTATGGATTTAAGTCAGACGACCAGATTAAAATGACTTTTGAAGGACCGGGTGATGAACTGAATGTGGAAGAGCAGGTAAATACCTTGATGCAGTTATTGCAGAAAATCCTTCCGTTCTCTGCTTTTCTGCAAGTGATATGAACTCCTGTCAGGCTCAGCTGGAAACGGCCACAGAAAATGATATTCCGGTAATCATTTTTGACTCCAACGTCAGCGAAAATGAACTTGTAACAGGGTTTTATGGAACAGATAATGAACGTGTGGGTGAAATTGCCGGAGAAAAAATTGCAGAAGCTTTGGGTGAAAAAGGCAGTATTCTGATTTTTTCTGCTCAGGAAAAGACAGAAAGCAGCCAGAAGCGTGTCAGTGGATTTAAAACTGCCATTGCAGAATATACAGATATGGAAGTTGTACAGGAAGTCTATGCAGATCAGGTAGAAGATATGAGCGCAGCCATGCAGGAGGCTCTGGCGCAGAATCCGGATACGGCAGGAGTATACTGTACAAATGCGGACGTGTCAGAATTATATCTTGCTCTGGATCAGACAGAGGAAGATCTGCCGGTGATGATCGGTGTGGATGCAACCACAAAGCAGCAGCAGGCAGTGAAGGATGGACGGGAATACGGAATTGTTTCCCAGGATCCATATGAGATGGGATACCAGACCATATTGGCGGCAGCTAAAGTAACAGACCCGGAGAACAGAGAAGCAGAGGGAACTGTTTTTCTGGAACCGGCGTGGATAGATGCATCGAATCTGGAGGATCCCGAATACAGCAGTTATCTTTATAAGAAATAAAAAATAATATGAACAGCCCGTGTATATAGTAGAATATATGCGGGCTGTTTTTTGTACGGCTTTAGCCTGTTCAAAACATCTGCGCATTGTGCAGGTGTTTTGAACTATAATCCACCTGATTTATGTGGGGCATCGTTATACATAAAAATCACCTTTCCCCATTGTAATAGAGGTGTCCATCCACTATTAAGAAAGAAAAGGTGATTTTATGGCAAAGAAAATCAATGATTTGTCACACAGTGTGACCTGAATGCCCCTACTTTTTATAAAGTAAATGGCAATGCTCTTTGTGAGATGGAGGAGGACCCTCCGCAATCGCCATGCAGATGGAGAGTGCAAAACACTTATAGTGATGTGGTATAAAAAAGTTGACAGTTTGTTCGCAAGGATTTCATAATAAAATCAAGAGAACAAGCCTGCAAATAAAAAGTCAAGGCTAAATTGATGAACATTGAAAATTTTATACAGGTTAAAAAATAGGTATCATAATCAGACCACTACATCTGTGCTGGTCTGAAAAAGTGTTGTGGAATTATTCAGATTCTGGAAGTGATGAAAGATATTTTTTCATCCGACCATAGTAGATTCGTAAAAATTTATTAACTCCGGCAGTCATATAGACATAATACGGCTTGCCTTCGGAGCGTTTTTTATCCATGAACAGATATACGGCATCGTTCGGTTTGATTTTAATCAGTATATTCATGATCTGGAAGAGAGTTTTTCTCAGCACGGTCGAACTGTGTTTGGAAGTATGTACGCTTTTCTGGGAATAATCGCCAGAATCGTTGACACCGGGATCCGCGCCGGCAAATGCCGTGATAGCGTCTTTGTGGATAAAACGTATGACTCTCCGATCTTGTCCATAAGCTGAGGACCAGAGACGGTCCTACGTCCTTCATCGCCATGGCAACTGGATATTCCGGCAGCTTGGAGGGGGGGGTATTCATAAGGGGGCGATGCTGTTCAACGGTCTGTCACGCCGTGTTTAATTGGTAGATTGTTGTTTGATGATGCGTTTGGTAAAGTTGTTCTTTGGAAGTAAAGAAATAAGTTCCTTTGATTTTCCATAGATTTCTTCGGCGTTGACTTGCTGAAGTTGTACTTCCTGCGGCTGCACCACTATGCAGAAATCAAACTGGCGGTTCATGGTTTTGAGTTGGGAACGTAATTAATCCATAAGATTATATTGTTTCAGATTCGTCCAACTGTCAAGCTTGTAGTGTGCAAGCTTTATAGAATCTGCTTTATCGGTCTTGACTTTACGGAGAGGATTGTCCTGTCCCTGAAAGTAATGGATGATCTGAGGGTTCACAGTGCTTACAAAAAAGCTGTCCCGGGACAGTTCTCGTGCTACCGGTTCATAGTAGCGGCCGCTACACTCCATGACAATGCGAGTTTCACCATCCAGTTCTCTGATAAGTTTCTTAAGAGATTGGAAATCAGCGGACAAGCGGGGAACATCAAAGAGTTTTGAAACAACCGTTCCACCAGGAAGGAGGAGCGCTACAGTGCTTTTGCGTTTGGAGACATCAATACCCTACTGCGTTCATATTCATAAAAATATTACTCCTTGATTGAGATTACAATTGTTCAGTACCAGTTTTAATCATTGCCCATTTTATCTGCTGTGGTGCGCCACGAACGTACCCGGAAGGCGGTTCAATCTGCATAAAACGAACGCTGCGAATGAAGAGTTGGTTAGCAGACTTATTTACGGACGCAAAGTCCAAGGGGGTATCTGCTATACCGATTGCTCTTATCATTTTAACAGCTTAAGTAACAAGGTGGGTAATTCCTTACTGGCTGTAAGGAATATTAACCATAAATATATTGTAGTAGCTGTTAACTTTTTTATGCCACATCAGCTGCACCTAGAATCGCCAAAGGAAGGCCCCCGCAGTTGATTATCTTTTTGATTTTTTATAGTTCGGATGATTTGGAATTCAAAGTATATTTCATTTTCTCAAAATAGTCAGTAAAAATTTGGGGTAAGATGTTCATAGGATTATTATGAAAAAAGTAACAAAAATAGGCTTTTACCCCATTATGAATGAGAGCCAGGGAGGTTGAAATGTCGAAGATACTTTTTTCTAGAGAAATTCAATAGTGTATTTCGTAATCATTAATAAATGTTACAAAATATTAAACTAATTCTTGGTTTCCTCTTGCAATCAATGAAATCATATGTTAATATGTAAAAGAGCTTAAGAAAAATATTTCGCAAATGTTACAAAACGTGTTTATATAAGAGGTGAGAAACATGAAAAAACGAATTGTATGTCTGATGTTAGCAGTTATGATGATGGGTACACAGGTTGCTACTGTAAGCGCTTCCAGAGAGGAAGAACTGAGAGAGGAGCAGGCTTGGACAAGCGCACAGCTTGATGCTACATATTCTCAGATCGATCAGCTTTATGCAGCCAAGGAACAGCTTCAGAACGAAATCGCTGCACTGGACGCGAATCTTGTAAATGTCATGGTCTCCATTCAGACTCTGGAAGGGGATATCAGCAATAAGCAGGCCGATATCGAGCAGACACAGTCAGATCTTCAGAAAGCTCAGAATGCAAAAGATAAACAGTATGAAGCTATGAAACAGCGTATCCAGTATCTTTATGAGAAAGGCGGAAATGACGCATGGTTCCAGATGATGGTAAATGCAGAGAACCTTTCCGAACTTCTTACCAAGGCTGAGTATACACAGAAGATGTATGACTATGACAGACAGAGCCTTGAAAAGTATGCAAATACAATCAATCAGGTAACACAGCTTGGAAATAAATATCAGCAGGAAAAAGCAGAGCTGGAGGGGATGAAGCAGGAGTATGAAGCTGAATCTGTAAACCTTCAGGCTGCAATTGATGAGAGAAGAGCAGTTTCTGCAGACTGTGATAATGAGATTGCATATGCTCAGCAGATGGCAAATGAGTATGCAGCTCTGATCGAACAGCAGCAGGCAGAGATTGAAAGGCTTGAGGCTGAGAGAATCGCAGCCGAGGAAGAGGCAAGACGTCAGGCAGAGCTTGCAGCAGCAGAGGAAGCGGCACGTCAGGAAGCTGAAGCAGAGGATGAGACTGTTTATGACGAAGAGGGCAATGAAGTAGACGCTGAAGATGCTCTGGAAAATGGCGAAACTCTTTATGATGAAGAGGGAAATGAAATTGATCCTGATTCCGTTACAGACGAAGAAGAAAGTGACGGAGACGTTGAATACGATGAGTACGGAAATGTGATTGACAGTGATAATACAGTAGATCCGGAGGAATATCAGAGTTCTGGTTCAGGCTCCGGCTCTTCAGTAGTTGATTTTGCTACACAGTTTGTAGGAAACCCATATGTATGGGAGGTACAAGCCTTACTGACGGTGCAGACTGCTCCGGATTTGTACAGAGTGTATATGCAAACTTTGGTGTAAGCCTTCCGAGAACTTCCTATGAGCAGCAGAATGCAGGTACAGAGGTTTCCTATGCAGATGCGCAGCCAGGCGACCTGATTTGCTATGGCGGTCATGTTGCTATTTACATGGGCGATGGAAAAATCGTACATGCATCCAATGCAAAAGATGGCATTAAGATCAGTAATGACGCTACCTACAGAACTATTCTTTCTGTAAGACGTCTCGTGTAATAAAACGAAACAGATAAGCGAAGGGGCTGTCCGGTAGGACAGTCCTTTTATGGTACAGCTTTAGTCTGTTCAAGAGTAAACGTAAAATAGCAGGGACTTGGCTTTTAACTCTGTATATTTATAAAATCCCTCTTTTTCTACAGCTTTCCGCCTTTTCTCTTTCCATGCGAAAGAATACGCACAAACTGCCTCTATCGCATCTATTATGGATTTTTTTAATTATCCTGTTCTCAAGGTTTCTTATCATCTCCAGTCCCTATCCGCTTTCTCCATGCAGGATATACTTTACCTTCTCTGTCTGTAGGTCATCACAAAAAATCTGGCTTACGCTTTTTTCGGCTGATCCTACTTTTTATAAATCCCTGTAGTCTCCGGTACAGATATAATTCCTTCATATTAAAATCTAGGATCAACATGCTACATATCGCTTCTGACGCTCCATGACAGTAACAATGCTTCGCATGGTAATATGTTTTACTGGTGGAAACCATTCTCCTCTATGTTCCATATGTGGTTCATCATTTCCCATAGCGTTTCATATCTCGCCTCCTCCAGTGCCGTTACCAGCTACATTCACATCTCCTTATTCCCTCTCGTTTCCTCCTATGTTTCATGGTAACGTGCTTCTCACAGACTGTACGGGCAGCTGGGTATCTCAAAACCAGACAGATCCCATACCTCTGCCTTTTTTCCCTTATTGGAATAATTTCTTTCTCCCCTCCCAACGGTAAAACAGCCCTTCCGCATCCTGGAACAGCCGCCGTCTCTCATCCTTTAAACGGATCACCCCTTCCAGTCCATTTTCCTTAAGTGTGTTGATAAAGGGCGCATTCAAATATAAGGCATCTGCCACTACTACATCCGCGAAATGTCCATGCCTTTTCCTTAGCCGTTCGATCAGACGCTTTCCCCCTTATCTTTCCCGGATCCATCCTTTGACTTTAACATTTCCTGCCCCCAGTATCACATGCGGAGCCTTTCCTATCGTCATGCATACCATGTCCCGGTGAAATCATTCTGTCTGTCCTGACTGGTTTTTCCGGATCAGGCACTCAGGACATTTTTCTTTGTACTGCTGAATAATTTCATACCGTCTATCACTGCTATAACATATCCTTCTATTGTCCCTTCCCGGAATACCCTGTTGCGTTTCATTGTATCAACTGTTTCCTCATACATCCTGAGGATTTCTTCCGGATTTATTCTTGACAGCAGATCCCTTACCGCATCAGCTTTTTTTAGAAACAGAATTCCCCATTTTACCAAGAATACATCCGGCAAAATGGGGGGTTAAAAGCGAAATCTCTGGCAAAATAGCGAGTACCCTTTCAAAATCATCCGATGAGTCATGAAATCCCACACAAGTTTAGTTGCACAGCAAACTTGTTTGAGTGAATGGGCTGATTTGATCAGAGACTGTCAAAACCGTCCGCAAGGAATGAAAATCGATAAATGGTGTCAGCTCCACGACATTACAAAGGCGAGTTATTACTGGAGACTCCGGAAAGTCTATGAGGTTTACCTGGAAACTGTGAATCATATGCAAACATTTGTAGAAGTTCCCTCTTCTGCAATCCATCCGGTAATATGGCATCGGAGTATAAAATCGCTACCTTGATCAGAAGCGGAAACAACCTCACTCTGGAAAGCGCCGAGCAGGCATCTGATTCATTTTTGCAAACACTTTTGGGAGTGCTCCGCAATGCTCAATGATGGCATTGGATTAAAAAAGTGTATCTGGAATGTGGATTTACAGGTTTGCGCAGAGGAATTGACGGTTTAGCCAGAATCATACGCTTTCAGTTCCAACTCCTGTTTGGTATTGACACGAATTCCTCGAAGCATCTGTCTGGTCATTTTGCTGAAGAAGCTTTTAATCACGTTTAACCATGAGCCATGCTTTGGTGTAAACACGAATTTAAAACATCCCTTTGGCATAGTATCCAGAAAGCGCCGTGTTTCTTTGGAAGTATGTGTAGAATGATTATCTAGGATGATCCGAATGGTATCCTGTGATGGATATTTTTTGTCCAGTATCTTTAAAAACTCAATAAAATCAGAATGATTAGGGGTCTCATTTACTAACGGATTTGCTTCTCCAGTGAGTAAATCAATGCCAGCCAGTAAAGAGAGCGTTCCCAGACGTTTGTATTCTGCATCACGATATACCTCTCCGTGTTCCGGTGTCGGGCGTAAATCCGGTGCAGTATTGGAGATTGCCTGAATACCCGGTTTCTCATCATAGGACACCGTAATCGTCAATTTATAATCGTCTGGAACAATGAGATCACCATTCTCATCAAAC
>ENA-OQAA01001534-OQAA01001534.1-human-gut-metagenome-genome-assembly--contig:-NODE-1534-length-11240-cov-2.057860_pt1 | contig 11240 bp, 16 predicted proteins | sample MGYA00242489_ERZ504515 | MGnify/ENA primary metagenome ERZ504515 (study PRJEB26092, sample SAMD00036237) | human gut metagenome | host: Homo sapiens | study: EMG produced TPA metagenomics assembly of...
GCAGCGGCATCCACCGGCCCCAAACACTATGAGCGGGCGACATCGTGGAGCACAAGGTCTTCGGGCGCGGCAAGGTGCTGAAGGTCAAGCCCGCCGCCGGCGACCAGATCGTGGAGATCAGCTTCGAGAAGGTGGGCGTGAAGAAGACCATGGCCAACTTTGCGCCCCTTGTGAAGATAACGACGGAGGAATGAGAAAAATGATGACTGTCCGATTGATAGCACATACGCCGGAGCCGGAGAAGGTCGTGGCGGCTGCGGCGAAGCTCTGCTACTCCGACGCCCACATCACCGACCTGCTGGACGGGCTGGATGAGGAAAAGACTGCCCGCTTCCTGACCATGCTCAGTGATTTGGGCCACGCCAGCCCCATCGAGCACGCAAGCTTCACCTTCGGCATCGAGGGCGTCAGCCGTACCCTGCTGGCCCAGATCACCCGTCACCGCATCGCGTCCTTCAGCGTCCAGAGTCAGCGGTACGTCCGTCTGGACGATTTCCGCTATGTCATCCCGCCCGAGATCGAGGCCATCCCCGAGGCAAAGGCGGCGTTCATCGAGAGCATGAACGAGGACGCCAGACGCTACCTCGACCTCGTGCAGAAGCTGGAAGACGGCCACACCGCCCGCCTGATGGCCGAGGGTCTGCCCGAAAAGCAGGCCCGGGCCAAGGCTTCCAAGCAGGCCAACGAGGACGCCCGCTTCGTGCTGCCCAACGCCTGCGAGACCAAGATGGTGGTGACCATGAACGCCCGCAGCCTGCAGAACTTTTTCCACCTGCGCTGCTGCAGCCGCGCCCAGTGGGAGATACGGCAGCTGGCCGAAGAGATGCTGCGGCTGGTCTACCCGGTGGCACCCCATATCTTCCGCACCGCCGGCCCGGCCTGCGTGTCCGGCCCCTGCCCGGAGGGCAAGATGTGCTGCGGCCGCACCACTGAGGTGCGCGCCAGTACGCCGCGCTGAAAGGGGAGAAGGCAGAATGAGCAAGGGCAGACTTCTTGTCATCGAAGGGCTGGACGGCTCCGGCAAGGCCACCCAGGCAAAGCTGCTGGCCGCCCATCTGGCCGAGAGCGGCTGCAAGGTGATGGAGATCACTTTCCGGACTACGAGAGCGATTCCAGTGCGCTGGTGAAGATGTACCTCTCCGGCCGGTTCGGCGACAAGCCCGACGACGTCAACCCCTATGCGGCGTCCAGCTTCTATGCGGTGGATAGGTACGCCAGCTATAAGACCAGGTGGGGCAGCTTCTACGAGGCGGGCGGCATCGTCATCGCCGACCGCTACACCACGTCGAACGCGGTGCATCAGTGCTCCAAGCTCCCGCCGGAGCAGTGGGACGATTTCCTCCGCTGGGCCTTTGACTACGAATACAGGCTGCTGGGCCTGCCCGCGCCGGACGCTGTGGTGTACTTACAGGTAGACCCCGCCGTGAGCCAGAAGCTTATGACCGGCCGCTATCATGGCGACGAGAGCAGGAAGGACGTCCACGAAAAGGACATCGAATATCTGGCCCGCAGCCGCCGTGCCGCCGAGTACTGTGCGGCGCATCTGGCTGGGCCACCGTCCATTGCACGGAAAATGGACCATGCGCACCATCGAGGAGATTCAGCCGAGGTGCGGGCGCTGGCGGAAAAAGAGCTCGGATAACCGCGAAAATGGGAGGGATACTATCAATGTATCGTTTGATGCAGCCGTCGGATGAGGCGGCAGTCGTGGCACTGTGGCAGAAAGAACGCGGCGACAGCGCCGAGTTCATCAAGACTGCTCTGGAAAAGTTCGCCGGGGCGGAAAATATCTACGTCGCTGAGGAAAATGACGAGATCGCCGCTGCGGCGCTGGCGGTCCCCGTCACCCTCAAGGGACGCAGCGGCAGCTACCTCTACGGCCTCTGCGGGCAGGGAAGCCTGCTTCTGGCAGGACTCGTGGACTGTCTCTGTGCGCAGCAGAAGCTGCGGGGTGCGGGCTTCACCGTGGCCGTTCCGGTCGGACAGGAGCAGGCCGCGCTGCTGGAAAACAAGGGTTTCCAGCGGGCTTTTGCCCTCCGCTGCCTGCCCCGGGAGGTGTCCCGCAACCTGTGGAGTCAGGCGGAGTTCGACTCCGTGACGGCCCGCAAGCTCTGTGAGCTGCGGGAGCGCTTCTATCCCGATACCGTCCAGTTCCCGCCGGAGCAGATGGCCGTCGTGCTGACCGACCTCTACGCCCGGGGCGCGACCATCGTGTCCAGCGAGAAGGGCTACGGCATCTACTTCCGCCGGGAGGACACCCTCTATTTTGTGGAGCTGATGGCCGAAGACGACCGATCCGCCGAGGTGCTGATGGAAGCGGCCCGGGAGAAGGAAGTCATCGTGGAGCGCGCCGTCATCACAGTGGGTGCGGCTCAGAACCTTTTCCTCGGCGAAGGCACCCGGCAGGACTACGGCATGATACGGTTCGACGCGGAGCCTTTCGATGTAGAAGAAAGCTATATGCGGCTGATGATGGAAAGCTGAACGGAATGGTAAAGGAGTGTGTACATGGCACACGATGCAAAACATAAAAAAAGCAGAAAAGGCGGCGCAGCGAAAATGATCCTGATCGTGCTGCTGATCCTGGTACTGGCGGCGGGCGGCTGTCTGCTGGCCATCCGAAAAGAGATCAACGGCAGTGCTTCCGCTGGCAAAACGGTGAGTGTGAGCATCCAGCAGGGCAGCGGCGTGGCAGCCATCGCCCAGAAGCTCAAGACGGCGGGCGTCATCAAGTACCCCCATGTCTTCCGCTGGTATGCAGGCAAACAGGGCGCGGCAGGCAAGCTCCAATACGGCGAGTTCGACCTCGCCCCCGGCAGCTCCTACGACGACATCATCGAGCACTTTCCGCCTACGCGAAGGCCGACAGTGTCCGGCTGACCTTCCCTGAGGGGACCACGGCCATCGCCATTGCAAAAAAAATGGAGGACGCCGGGCTGTGCAGCGCCGAAGACTTCCTCAAGGAGGCCAACACCGGCGATTTCAGCCAATACAGGTTCTGGCAGTACGTCCCCGACGACAAGGACGCCCCGGACCGCTTCCTCAAGTGCGAGGGTTATCTTTTCCCGGATACCTACGATTTCCTGAAGGATGACACCGTCCATCATTACGTTGAGACGTTCTATTCTCACTTCGACAAGCAGATCACCGATGAGATGTATGCCGAGATGGAAAAGCAGGGGATGACCCTCTCCGAGGTGGTCACTCTGGCGTCCTTCGTGCAGGAGGAGGCCGGCAACGATCAGGACGATAATGTGGCGCAGGTGTTCCGCAACCGTCTGGCCGAGGGTTCGCCCTACCCCAAACTGCAGAGCAACACCTCCAGCTACGTCCAGAGCGACGCCGACAACAACTACCTCTGGAACTGGGTCGCGCCCTACTACGGCGGCTGGGACAGCATCCCGGAGAACATTCTGGAAGCCTATGACACCTACGCCCGCACCGGGCTCTCCGCCGGCCCGATCTCCAACCCCGGCATCGCAGCCATCCGTGCGGCGCTTGACCCGCAGCCCGACGATGAGGCGAAGGATGCCTATTTCTTCGTCACCGACCTTGCCGGTCACTACTACTACGCCCGCACCTACGCAGACCACCAGAAAAACTGCGATGAGGCGGCAAAAGTCAACAAGAACCTGAAATAAGAAGCGAAGCCCGCAAGCCTGACGGAAAAGGCAGCCGCTGACCGGCCTGCCAATGGGTGCTTTGCACCCGGGTTGCGGCTCCCAGCGTCTGCTTCGCTCTCGCTTGCATCCTGCTGGCCGCTGCCCCAACAATTTCTCCCTGTTTCCGCCACTGGCGGCGGTCGAAATCGTTGCCCCCTCTGGGAGAGCTGTCCTACCAGCGACCGAGAGGGCTAATATGAAATGAGGAATACCATGTTACAGATACCGGAACTTCTGGCCCCGGCAGGCGACCTCGAGCGCCTGCGGTATGCCATCAACTACGGCGCGGACGCCGTCTACTGCGCTCTGCCCGAGTTCGGGATGCGCTCTGCACCCACCAACTTCACCCCGGAGCAGCTGAGCGAGGGCGTCATCTATGCCCACGCCCGGGGCCGCAAGGTCTACCTGACCATGAACACCCTGCCCACCAACGAGGAGGCTGACCGTCTGCCGCAGGCCATCAAGGACGCTGCCGCTGCCGGTGTGGACGCCTTCATCGTGGCCGACCTCGGCGTGTTGGACGCCTGCAAGACGTTCGCGCCCGACATCGACGTCCATATGTCCACCCAGACCGGCATCACCAACTGGGCTGCTGCCCGTGCCGCCTACAATATGGGTGCGAAGCGGGTGGTGTTGGCCCGGGAAATGACCCTGCAGGACATCGCCACCTCCGCGACAAGACCCCGCCGGAGCTGGAAATCGAGGCTTTCGTCCACGGCGCCATGTGCATGAGCGTCTCGGGCCGCTGCCTGCTCTCCAACTACATGGCAGGCCGCGACGCAAACCGCGGCCAGTGCGCCCAGCCCTGCCGCTGGAAGTACTATCTCAGCGAGGAGACCCGCCCGGGCCAGCTCTATGAGATCGGCGAGAACGAGAACGGCAGCTACATCCTGAACGCCAACGATCTGTGTACCGCGCCCTTCCTCGACCTCATCTGCAAGGCAGGCGTGGACAGCCTCAAAATCGAGGGCCGCGCCAAGACGTTCTACTACGTCGCCAGCGTGACGGCGGCCTACCGCCGCGCCCTCGACCAGTATCTGGCCGACCCGATGAACGAGAACTTCGAGCTGCCGGAAGAGGTTTTGGCTGAGCTGACCCGCACCAGTCACCGCCACTATTCGCCCGGCTTCTACTTTGGCCGGGAGCAGGCCCGTCAGGCCACCGACAGCGCTACTTACATCCGCGAGTGGGAGTTTGTCGGTACGGTGGACGGCTGGGAGAACGGCGTCGCCAGCTGCCAGCAGCGGGGCAAGTGGAGCCTCGGCGACACGCTGGAAGTGCTCTGCCCGGATGGCCGCAGCATCCCGCTGAACCCCGAGTGGATAAAGAATGAGGCCGGTGAGCTGGTGGAGTCCACGCCCCACGCGATGGAGCGCTATACCATCCCCACCCCGGAGCTGCCGCCGATGAGCCTGCTGCGCCGGAAAGTCTGAGGATCAAAAGCAAAGCCGCCTGTCATTCAACGAATGACAGGCGGCTTTTATCGTATATTCCGATTATTCCGGCTTGACCTGCAGCTCCTGCTCGCAGTAGATGCAGCGATACTTGCCGTTGGAGCTCAGCTCGAAGATCTGGTCGCACTCTTCCTCGATGGAGGAGATGCAGCGGGGGTTCTTGCACCGCACGATGTTGACCAGACGCTTGGGAGGCTGGGGCTTTTCCTTCTTGACGGCCTTGCCGTTCTCGATGACGGTCACGCTGATGTCGGGGTCGAGATAGGCCAGCACGTCGAGGTTGAGCCAGGAGCGTCGCCCTCCACCTTGATGATGTCCTTCCGGCCCGACTCTGCCTTGTGGCTGCGGGCGTTCTGGATGAGGGCCACACTGGAGGTGCGGTTGCCCTTGATGCCCAGCAGGTCCATCAGGCCGATGGCCGTGCCTGCCTTGATATGGTCGATGACGATACCGTTCTGAATTTCATCAATGTTCAGCATCTCAGTTGCCCTCCTTTTCAGCCTTGGGGTCCTTGAGGCCCAGCAGCGTCATGATAAGTGCCATGCGGATGTAGACGGCGTTCTGCACCTGCTCAAAGTAGGCGGCCCGGGGGTCGTCGTCCACGTCCAGCGTGATCTCATTGACGCGGGGCAGGGGATGGAGCACGGCCATGTCAGGCTTGGCAAGGGCCATCTTCTCTTTGGTGAGGATATAGCTGTTCTTCAGACGGACATAGTCTTCCTCGTTGAAGAAACGCTCCTTCTGGACGCGGGTCATGTAGAGGATGTCCAGCTCGGGCATGGACTCCTCGAGGCTGCGGGTCTCCTTGTAGGGGATATGGTTGGCCTCGAGCACGTCGGTGATGATGTAGTCCGGCACCCGCAGCTCCTCGGGGCTGATGAGACGAAGCGGATGTTCTCACAGCGCGCCATGGTCTTGATGAGGGAGTGGACGGTGCGGCCAAACTTGAGGTCGCCGCACAGGCCGATGGTCAGGTCGTTCAGACGGCCCTTGCGGCGGCGGATGGTCATCAGGTCGGTCATGGTCTGGGTCGGGTGCTGGTGTCCGCCGTCGCCTGCGTTGATGACAGGGATGCGGGAGTACCGGCTGGCCCGCAGCGGTGCGCCCTCCTTGGGGTGGCGCATGGCCACGATGTCGGCATAGCAGGAGACGACGCGGATGGTGTCGGCCACGCTCTCGCCCTTGGATGCACTGGAGACGGTCTCGCTCGGGAAGCCGAGGACATGTCCGCCGAGGTTCAGCATCGCGGCCTCAAACGAAAGGCGGGTGCGGGTGGACGGCTCGTAGAACAGGGTAGCCAGCTTTTTGTGGGCGGCCACGTCCTGATAGGCAGCCGGGTCGGCGCAGATGCGGTCGGCCAGGTCCAGCAGAGAGGTGATCTCCTGCTGACTGAAATCCAACGGATCGATCAGATGACGCATATTTTTTGTTTCCCTCCGTCAAAGAAGCTTTCGAAGATCGAGAAGTCGAAGAAGTTCGTGTAGTAGCTCAACGAACGCATGACGGGATGGCAGAGCCGGTTGTAGCAGATCTCATCCAGCAGCAGCATGGCCTCGCCCGGGGCCAGACGCATGGCAGCCCGGATGGGCTCGTCGCCGCAGCTGGCCTTGAGGTGGGCCACATTGGAGGCTACCTGCTGGCGGCACTCCCGCTCCAGAACATCGAAGATGTCACCCGACAGGTCGATGCGGGTGTAGTCCCGGTTCCCAAACAGGGCGCGGGGCAGGTAGTCGATGGAGTAGATGACGGGGGTGGTGTCGGCGAGGATGCGCTTCTTGATGCAGATGACATCGTCGCCGGGCTCGATGGCCAGATCACGGGCCAGCTCTTCGCCTGCGCGGACGGGGTAGATCTGGATGCCGTCGGCGTGGGGGTAGCTGCCAAAGCTGCGGATGAGCGGGTAATACTCCAGCTTCTGGTCCAACCGGCTGCGCAGGTTCAGGACACTTCGGTTGACCACTGTGCCGATGCCGCGCACCCGCTCGATGTAACCCGCACGCTCCATCTCGCTCAGCGCATCGCGGATGACGGTGCGGCTGACGCCGAGTTCGGCGGCAAGGTCTACCTCAGCGGGCAGACGGTCGGTCTGCGCATAGCGGCCTGTGCGCAGTTCCTCCAGCAGAGCGCTGACGATGCGGTCGCTGATGACAGCACCACCCAGGCGGCTGGAGGGGGATAAGCTGGAATCTCTCATGGTTCGTTTCCTCCGGTACACGGGCAGGGCGGCCCTGCCTGGACTTCCGAAAAAGCTGTGCCTGAGCACAAAAACTCTTCCTGCAAATATTATAGCATAAATTGACAACGATTCAAACGGCATTTATACTGGAATCAGCCGGAAAGTATGATTTTATTTTGGAGGGATAGAGCAAGAATGGAAGTTCTTCTGCACAAAGTGTACGGCCGGCCCGCAAGCCGCACCATGACCCTGCGCGCTGCCGGGCCGGAGGATGCCGCCGCCTTTTACGCCTTGCAGAACGAGGTGCGGGCCGCGATGCCCCACCCGGAGCAGTTCGTACCCGACACGCTGGAAAACATCGCCCGCTACCTGAAAGAGGATCTGTGCATCGGCGGGTGGGACGGCGGGCGGCTGGGGGCCTACTTCATCCTGCGGTACTGCGGGCAGGACGCGCACAACTACGCCGCCTTTATGGGCATCCCGCGAGAAGAGTGGGACGGCTGGGCCAACGCCGACAGCGCCATCGTCCACCCCGACTACCGGGGCAACGGTCTGCAGCGGAAGCTGCTGGAAGCGGCGCTTGCCCTGCTCCGTCCCGGCATCGTGGGCATCGGGGCCACCGTCAGCCCGGAAAATCAGTACAGCCTCAACAACGCTCTGGCCAGCGGCTTTGAGATCGTCTGCCGCCGGGAGATGTACGGCGGGTATGACCGGTATCTGCTGGCGAAGAGGCTATAAAATGATACAGCTCCGCCTTTCTCCGGAAAGGCGGGGCTGTTCTTTTTTGCTATGCCGGAAAAGTCATACTATTCATGAATCTACGCTGATATGTCATGAAAAGGACTTGACAAAAATATAGGGGGGGGGGGTAGAATAAATTCGGCGGATCCCACAAAAAATCAAAACAGGAGGTAAATATCATGCGAGGAAAACGAATACTCAGGCGGGTCGCGGCCTCGGCTGTTGCACTGAGTATGGTGGCATCCTTGTCCGCTCCGGCGTTTGCAGCCACATTCAATATCTCAAATGGCAGGCTTACGATCAAGGCTGACGGTGACGGAAACATCACGGTCAGGCAGGCGGGCATGGAGAGCGCGAGCAGTATTGGCCAGGATGAAGAAATCATCATTGAAGGTACCTATGGAAGCTCCAATAGCTCTTCTGGAAGCTCCAATAGCTCTTCGTGGTCAAGCAGCGGAAGCTCTTCGTGGTATCCTTCCAGCGGCTCCAGCAGCGGAAGCTCTTCCGGCAGTTCCAGCGGCTCAAGCAGCGCTTCGTATCAGTCGCAGGATGAGGAGGAAACAGGGGTTTCTTCTGACTCCGAAAGTAAAGCTGTGAATGGAGGCGCATCCGCTTCGGCAGAGGCACCTGCCAGCGCTTCCAGCTCTGCTTCAGCGAAGGGCAATACGTTCTACAGCACTGCAGGCGGCCGTTCCGCTTCCAGTAATGTGGAGGGATTAGACATCGGGGAGAATGGACAGCGGGGGAGTTGGTCCCGCAATGGCGTCATTGAGATCATATCCAATGCGGCCGCAGAGATCAAGCTGACTCTGAAAAACGCGATCATCAATGCGAGAGGCGATGAACATGCTTGGGGCTATGAAAGTAACGCGGCAGCTATTGATATTGTAGGCAAAGGCAACGTCACGATCACGATCGAGGGCAAGAATGAGCTTGGCGGTGCAGGCAAAGCTGCCGGCATCCAGAAAAACTATTCTTCGAACTACCCCGGCACTCAAGATGATGGCAAACTGACGATCACGGCAAACAATAACGATCAGAGGCTTACCGTAAGAAGCGGCAACCCGAACATGATCGCCGCCATCGGTGGTGGGTATGATGAGGGTGCCGGCGGCTATTTTGGCACGAAGAATATCGAGATCAACAACGGTACGATCATTACCGAAGGACGCATCGGCGGAAGTTCGGACAGTCCGTGGAACAGTTACAGCGGAATCGCCGGTGACGTAGAGGATATTGTGATAACCGGCGATGCAGTGGTCAATGCAAATGGTGGCATCGGCAGTGCTGAGAAGAATGGAGTGAATGGAAAGACATCCATTAAAATTTCCGGCAATGCAAAGGTGTCTGCTGTTTCCAGCGACGGCACTGCTGCAATCGGCGGAGGCTCGGGCAACACTGCAGGCGTTATCATTGAGGGCAATGCGAAGGTGGACGCGAAAAACGTCAACGGCGGCCCGACGATCGGCAATGGCGGAGATGTCTGGAACAGCTCGGAAGGCTCCGTTACCATTTCCGGCACACCTGAGATCAAATCCGACGGATTCTTTAACAAAGACAAGCTGCGGACGATGCCAGTGCGGGAACTGTGCTGGAAACTGTGCAGAATGGCAAGCATGAGAAGCAGCAAAAAGGCGATGACAATAGCTGGACATGTGTTCATGAATGGAGAGTCGGCAAGGTCGTCGCCCCCACCTGCGTAGCTGAAGGTTACACAGAGTATACCTGCTCGCTGTGCAGTGCAACCAAGCGGGGAGATATAGAGCCTGCGACCAACAAGCACAACTTTACCGAAGTGGTGAAGGTGGTTGAACCTACGTACGAGTCTGTGGGCTACACGGTGTACAAGTGCGCCAACTGTAATGCCACTGAGATCCGCGACGAAGTCCGATGCTGGTTCCGGAAGAGAGCAATGGTACCAGTGCTGTCACCATCATGGTTAACGGCATGGAAGCCTATGAGTCTTCTTGCTTCAATGACCGGTATATCATCACGGTGCCTGAAGAGAACGCAGTTCTTACCGGCTCTCTGGGCAATCTGGCAGAACTGAAAGCGCAGGGCGTAGATACCTCGTCTTCCGCACGAAGAGCCGTGAGACGGCGCTGGACATCGACGCCATGCTGTCGCTGGGCGCGGAGGACACCCTCTTCACCCTCACCCACAGCGGCAGCTCTGCCACCCTCACCGTGGGCGGCGCAGACCACAGTGAGCTCATCCACTAAATAACCAACCCCCAAGGCGGAGAGTTTCCGCATCCCTCCGCTTTGTACGAAAAGCCCCCGGCACGTTCCGCATCGTGCCGGGGGCTTTTTTGGTTATAGAGATGACGCTTTCCTTCGCCTAAGGCTCTCCCTCTGGGAGAGCTGGCGCGGAGCGCCTGAGAGGGCAAGGATGCTGAGACAAAACAAAAACACAACGATAAGATGACTCTATCAAAAGCCAATGCTTATCGCTGTGTAGATGCTCTTTCGTGCCGGGCTTGCCCTCTCCGTCATTGCTTCGCAATGCCGACCTCTCCCAAAGGGAGAGGCTTTGGCAAGCCTCATCGTTTCCTGTATCTTTTTGGCGAATTATATGATATAATAGTCCTGCGGCTCGTCCCGCCCAATCTACCAAGGATGGGAGAAGGGGGGTGTCGCCTTATGGCGTATATTTTTTCTTTTGTTCTGTCCGTCGCAGCGAATGTAGCGTCTTACTACATTTGCAAGTGGCTTGACGGATGCTGAAGGGCCGTAAGCACTTAAAAAGGACCCCCTTTCGGAGATTGCAGCTCCGGGAGGGGGTCTTTCCTTTGGGTGCGCCGATGGCGTATTTGCTTTTTCTTTTGCTGCTTTTATTATATGCGATTCCCCGCAAAAGTCAAGCGTTGCACAGAAAGTTTACAGTCACTCTTCTCTTTGTATTTATTGTATCTTTTTGGCGAAGTTTATGCTATACTTGTTTTGCGGTTCATCCCCGCCATCTTACGGGAGAGGGGGTGAAAAGTTTGAATCATTTACTCACAATTTTGGAGTCTGTCGTGGCAAATGTAATTTCTCATTACATCTGCAAGTGGCTTGGCAAACTCGACAAGAACCGTAAGCCCGACTAAAGGAAAGCCCCCGGGGAGTTGCCGCTCCTTGGGGGCTTTTCTTTCCGTGGGTGAAAAAGTTTGGAACATACTCACAATTCCATCTTTAGTATATGCCATTCCCCGCAAAAGTCAAG
>ENA-OQAA01001535-OQAA01001535.1-human-gut-metagenome-genome-assembly--contig:-NODE-1535-length-11234-cov-2.120014_pt1 | contig 11234 bp, 14 predicted proteins | sample MGYA00242489_ERZ504515 | MGnify/ENA primary metagenome ERZ504515 (study PRJEB26092, sample SAMD00036237) | human gut metagenome | host: Homo sapiens | study: EMG produced TPA metagenomics assembly of...
TAATTCCTATGAGGTGATGCTTGATGGCCGCATATCCATGAGGGAACGTCATGGCATTCATGCTTCCCGGAAAGGAGCTGCCAATGACTGATTATTGTGCTTTCAGCAAAGACCATAAATGCGTTAAATTTACGGATTATGAAATAACCCGCCACGAATTAGAAGAAGCCGATGAACTGTGTCATGGTAATTGGATAGAAATCCAGCATCTGTGATAGATGTGAAATGAAAGTTGTTTAGATAAAATTTTGGGAAACATAAATACTTAATCAATTATAATATCTTTACAATGCTTTAGAAGAATTATTTATATAGGGGATAAGATTTATGAAACTACTTAAGTTGGTTATTGTTGATGACGAACCCATTTTATTAGAAGGATTACTGAAAACCTATGACTGGGTAGGAATGGGGTTTGAAGTTGTAGGTAGCGCCAAAGATGGAAATCAGGCTATTCAGGTAATAAAAGATAAAAAACCTAATGTGGTTTTGACCGATATTAGAATGAAAAAAAGTTTCTGGACTTCAGGTCATGGAAGAAATTGAAAAGGAAAAAATAAATTGTCTTTTTGTTGTGCTCAGTGCATACCGAGATTTTGAATATGCAAAACAAGCCTGTGATCTTGGGGCATTTGCCTATTTACTGAAACCTATTAATGATGACGAATTAAGACAAACTATGTGCGAAGCATATGAATTTTGTATGGGACGGATCCAGAATGAAGAAAAGATTGAAAGATGGGAAGATTTGATCGTTAAGGACAAAGATACATTTCTAAAGGTGATACTTCAAAAATATGTAAAAAACAAACTTTCGATTGAAAAAGTGGAAAAAGTATTTCAAACGTTAGATACAACTTTAGAGAGGAATGATAAGTTCATTACAGCTTATATTGATGTTGACTTTTCATATAAGATCACAAATTCACTTGATTATGAGGCGACAAAATTTGCAATGATCCAACTATTGGAAAAATATATCGGAAAATCTTTTTTTTACTGGGTATTTGAAAGTGAAGAGGATGCCAGTGTATTTATTATAAAGGCGGTAAATGGCGAATCTGTCATCACGCTAAAACAGCTATTTGAAATGGTAAAAGAAAAAGATTATCCGGTCGTTGCGGCAATATCGAAACCATATAAGGGAATAGAAGGCATTAAAAAAAGTTACAATGAAGCGGCAAAATTATTTGAGCTGGCATGTATGTCGGGAGCTAGTGCATTTACAATGCCGGAAGAGTTGGCGGAAGACGTTGAAAAAGCACACTCTGAGGATTGTGAAACCATGATTCTTAATGCAATCAGAAGAAATGATGTTAAGGAATTGAAAGAAGGATTTATTCATTTAATTTATGGCCTTCCGGAAGAGGAAGAGCGACAGATATACGATATACACAGGATTATGCTGAAAACAGAGTCGATGTTAAGGAATTCGTACGGGATCACGAAAGAACTACTGAATCAGTATCAAAAATATTATTCAAATATTCAAAAACTGACAGCCAGTAAATCGATTGATGTATGCTACAAAATTTTGTGCAATGTGATCGAGAAGAGGAAGGAAAAAGGATGTGGTAATGAAACAAAGTTTTTCAAAGAATATATGTCAGAAGCTGTTGCATATATAGAGGAGCATTTGAATGAAGAAGACCTGTCAATCGTGTCAGTAGCTAATCATGTATATTTAAATTCTGTATATTTGGGCGTATATTTAAAAACACATTTCATCTGACATTTAAGAAGTATTGATGGAACGAAGAATGGAGAGGGCAAAAAGACTACTGGAAGAAGGGAAAGTTAGCATAGGGGCTATATGTGAACAAGTTGGTATTGGAAATTCCTCGTATTTTTCTCATTTGTTTAAAGATTATACCGGAAAACTTCCCAGCGAATATAAAAAGGAACATGACCTATGAAAATACAGAAGGATATCAGGCATACAGAAGAAATATTTGCTTAATACAGTGCTGCTGCTTGCGTTAGCATTGTTATTATCCAGTGTGGGCGTGTGGCTTTATGTGCGAAAAAAACATGTCAAATGTGGTTCTGGATAAATATGAGTTCATGACAGAAAAAATGGGTATTTCCTTGATAGATTATATGAGAAAAGTGAAGAGGTTACTGCAGAGTGCATTACTGACAAAAATGTTCAGAAAAGCCTGCAGACGGAAGAACTGGAGATTGGCGAACAAAATGCCTTGAGCAAGTATTTTGCTTATATAGATTTAGATTATGTGACAGAGTACTGTTATGTCGATAATAAAGAAAATGTTTATACAAAATCATATTCAGCAATTTCATATAAAGACTTTAAAAAGAGTGGAATAGAGAAAAAGCTTTCATCAAATTACGCCAAGACCCGATGGTTCTTTCAGGAAGACACATTGTTCCATACGGGCAAGGAGGAACTGTTTATTGGGCGTAATGTACGCAGCATGGAGTATGTACATGATCCGGGGATGCTGTTTTTTTAAAATGGATGAGAAGTATCTGGAAAGTATCGTGGAAGAACAGAAAGAAATAGAAGATATAGTCGTTGGAGTTGTTGATGACAAAGGCAGCCTTTGTATGCAATACGCGCCAGAGTCATTTGTGCTGAATGAGAAGGATAAAGAAAAAATAACCGGATTGTTTAAACATAAAGGGGAGGGAATGATTTTAGAAAGAGAGCGGCTGCATAGCGGAATGCTGCAAGCATATCGCCAGCAGGAAAGCGGTTTTGCCATATTTACATTGGTGCCTAATGCCGTGTTAAACCAGGGTACAACAGAAATTATTCTGGTATTATTGACGATTTACCTGGTTGTGATCCTAATTGCAATGGAAATAAGTTTTTATATTTCAAAAGTATTTACAAAACCGATTTTAATGCTCAGTAAAGAAATGGAACAGTTTGAAGGAAACGATTTTCTCATACAGTAAAAATACAGACAAATACAGAATGGATAAAATAGGAAATTCTTACAATGAGATGCTTCACAACATAGAAAATCTTCTGAGCGAAATTAAGAAACAGGAGAAGGAGCTTCGGACGAGTGAATTGAATATGCTCATCAATCAGATTAAGCCACATTTTTTATATAATACATTAGACACTATTTATATGCTGGCAAGGATCAATGGAGAAAAAACAACTATGAAGATGATCCAGTCATTGTCAACATATTTGCGGCTGTCGTTAAGTAAAGGTAAAGATATTGTGACAGTAGGCGATGAGTTGGAAAATGTGCAAAGCTATATGGAGATTCTACAGATTCGCAATAGTGGTTTATTTATTTACGAAATAGATTGTCTGGTGAAGAAAAACGAAAGATGGATCCTAAAACTCATTTTACAGCCATTAGTAGAGAACGCGATAAAATATGGTTTTGCTGATATGGAGGAAGGTGGCATCATTCGGATAGAGGTAAAGGAAATATCGGGAAGATTGACTTTTACGGTCTACAATAATGGAACTCCCATGGATTCGGCAATGGTTGATAGAATTAATTCTTTGTCAGACTTGCCCATAGTCGAATTGAAAAAAGTATTTCCTGATAAGAAGCATGGATATGGAGTAGTGAATATTATTACAAGGCTTCGTTTAAAATATGGTGATGAAGTTAGATTTTACTATGAAAGTGGACTGTGTGGAACAAAGTGTATTGTACAGTTGCCAGAAAGTGGGAAAGAGAATGATGAAATATAAAAAAGTCTTTGCAATATTTATTAGTATAATCATTTCTTTGGGCTTGTCGGGATGTTCCCGTCAAAAGGATGCAGATAGTACGGAGTATACCGAAGAAATAAAGATTCCGATGCTTCTGACAGTTGACCCAAGTACGGGAAATAAAAATGAAGAGGACGTGATCACTGCATTCAATGAAGAATATAAAGGTAGATATCAAATAGATGTGGAGTGGATGCTTCAGACAGAAGAAGAATATCGTACCAATCTGAAAAGATTGAATGTAACGGATGGACTTCCGGCGATCATTACAGATCTTCGTCTGCTTCCATCTTTTTATCAGCTCATGTTAAAAGATGAGCGGATTGAAGATCTGTCACCATTGATCAATAAAGATAAGGAATGGAAAAACATGATCGAGCCTGCGGTGCTTGAGGCATGTACAGAGTCTGATGGGAGCATATATCTTGCTCCGCTTAGCACTGCTTTCTATTCCTGCTCCGGTGTATTTTGGAATGAGCAGCTTTTCCACCAGGCAGGCATAGAAACATTCCCAAAAACATGGAAGGAGTTCTGGGATTGTTGTGAAAAATTGCAGAATAGTGGGATTACACCGCTTGCTTTGCATACAGAAGGTACTGCTTGGGCACCGATGCTCTTGGCGACAGCGAGCTGGCGGACTCAAAGGAGGGAGCGCAGTTTATGGACGCATTGTACCCCGATAGCTATCAAAATGAAAGCGGACTGCAGTTGGCGGGCACTCTGAAAAAGTTATTTCAGTATACGACGGACAATGCAATGTATAATGACTTTGATGTCTCCTATCAAAATTTTGTGTCAGGGAAAGTAGCTATGATACCTAACGGCTATTGGATGATAGACCAGATACCTGAAAGTATGGAAAGCAGTGTTCGTTTTTCGCCGTTTCCGGGAAATAAACTCATTTCTTCTCCGGAAACATTTGGCTGGGGAGTAGTGTCAGACTATAGCGAGAAAGTAAAAAAGCGGCAGTCGTTTTCCTAAAATATCGTACAGCTTTTAATCTCGAACAGAAGGAAGAACTTTTAGGTGCAGACCCCCAGAATAATTCTCCATTGTTGAATGATTATATTAAAGCTTATACGGAGGATCCGCAGATTGTTCCTAACTATCAGGTAAAATGGAACTCTGTTTTGCAGGAAGAAATACTAGGAGAGATAATTCCTAAATTAGTTAAAGATCAAATTACAGAAGAAGAGTTTGTCAGACGAGCAGACGAAAGTATTCAGCAATGTGAGATTCAAAAATAGTATATTTTTTTGTATTTGGAGTTGGATAATTATTACAGCATTTTTAAAAACTTTGGTAATATTATACTCAACAACTGGACAACAAGATTGTCTAAAGAAAGGTAGGAGGAATTATGAAAGTGAAAAAATGTTGGCTGTCATGATGACGGCTGTAGTAGCTACTGGTATGCTTGCGGCTTGCGGTAGCTCTTCCAATGAAAAAGCAGATGGGGAAAAGGCGGACGGAAAGGTTTACTATTTGAACTTTAAGCCAGAAGCGGATGAGTACTGGCAGGAACTGGCAGAAGCTTATACAGAAGAAACAGGGGTTCCGGTTACTGTACTGACAGCAGCTTCCGGTGAATATGAAAAAACACTGAAATCGGAGATGGCAAAGACAGATGCTCCTACATTGTTCCAGGTTAATGGACCAGTTGGTTTGCAGGGATGGAAAGATTATTGCTACGATTTGAAAGATTCTGATATAGCTAAGGAGCTCACGGATGATAGCTTTGCGCTGATGGATGGCGATAAAATGGCGGGAATCGCATACGTGATTGAAAATTACGGTATTATCTATAATAAGGGCTTGTTGAAACAGGCAGGATATTCAGCGGAAGATATCAAAAATTTTGATAGTTTTAAAAAGGTTGTAGAAGATATTACAGCACGTAAAGATGAACTTGGATTTTCAGCATTTACTTCTGCAGGAATGGATGGATCTTCTGATTGGAGATTTAAAACACATTTAGCAAATCTTCCGATTTATTACGAATATAAAGATGAGGGAATAAATAGCACAGATGCAATCAAGGGTACTTATCTGAATAATTATCGTCAGATTTGGGATCTCTATATCAACAATGCAACATGTAAGCCGACAGAAATTTCAACTAAGACTGCAGACGATGCTACAGCAGAGTTTGTTACAGAAGAAGCAGTGTTTTATCAAAACGGAACATGGGAATATAATAATGTAGCTGACGTGGGCGATGAGAATCTTGGAATGCTTCCAATTTATATTGGCATGGATGGTGAAGAAGAACAAGGGGTCTGCACCGGAACAGAAAATTATTGGTGTGTAAATGCAAAAGCATCCGAAGAGGATATTCAGGCAACACTGGATTTCATGAACTGGTGTGTGACATCAGAAACGGGTGTGCAATCTATGTGTAAAGATATGGGATTTGTAATTCCGTTTAATGCGAATCTCGAATCTGAGAATGTACTTGTAAATGAAGCTAATAAGTATCTGGATGAAGGAAAAACACCTGTTTCATGGAATTTTTCAACAATGCCTTCAGAAGAATGGAAAAATGGTGTTGGATCTGCTCTTACAGCATATGCAGCTGATCAGACAGACGCTAACTGGGATAAAGTTGTTACTGCTTTTGTAGACGGATGGGCAACAGAGGCGGCAGCGGCAAAATAGAAGAGGACAAACATAATGAAACGGCGGAGGTAGTTTTTAAGTCTTCGCCGTTTTTTTAAGGAGGATATAAAAATGGAAAAATCTATGAAACGATATATGCCGATTTTTGTATTACCGACATTTTTTGCATTTATACTCGGATTTATTATTCCGTTTATTTTAGGGGTAGGCTTGTCATTCTGCAAGTTTACAACTGTAACAGATGCGCAATTTATCGGCTTTTCAAATTATGCAGAGGCCCTTAAAGATACTGTATTTAGACATTCGTTCTGGTATACGGCGCTATTTGCTGTCACATCACTGGTTGTGATTAATGTTCTTGCTTTTACGCTTGCAATGGCATTGACACAAAAGCTTCGTGGAACTAATTATTTTTCGTACCGTATTTTTTATGCCAAACCTGATCGGTGGAATTGTACTTGGCTACATATGGCAGTTAATCTTTAACGGTATTTTAGCAAAGTATGAAACAGCACTGGGGTTAAATGAATGGTATGGTTTTTGGGGATTGATTATACTTGTGAGTTGGCAGCAGATAGGTTATATGATGATCATTTATATAGCAGGGTTGCAATCAATTCCAGGAGATGTAATGGAGGCTGCTGAGATTGATGGGGCAAGCAGGCTGCAACGATTGTGGAAAGTTACGATTCCAATGATGATGCCGTCTATCACAATCTGTATGTTCCTTTCCATCACAAATGGATTTAAGTTATTTGACCAAAATCTGTCATTGACAGCAGGCGAACCAGCTAAAATGTCAGAGATGATGGCTCTTAACATTTTCAACACCTTTTATGGACGCACTGGCTGGGAAGGTGTAGGTCAGGCAAAGGCGGTATTGTTTTTCATACTTGTTGTGGCAATTGGGATGATTCAGTTGCGGATGACGCGATCAAAGGAGGTTCAGCAATAAATGAAAACGGAAAAAGGTATTTTGAGCTGGATAGGTACAGGTGTATTTACAATTTTAGGAATTATATATATTTTTCCTATCTTGATTGTACTCATAAATTCATTTAAGAAGAAAGTTTATATTAACAAAGAACCTTTTCAAATTCCTTCTGGAAAGACATTTGCAAGTATTGAAAATTATATATCTGCAATTGATAAATACGAACTTTTAAGTGCAGTCGGATGGACAGTTTTTATTACTGTGGGTTCAGTAATGGTAATTCTAGTATGCACATCAATGTGCGCTTGGTATATTACAAGGATTACGACTAAATTTACGAAATTGTTATATCTTCTTTGTGTATTTTCAATGGTAGTTCCATTTCAAATGGTTATGTTTACACTTTCATTGGTTGCTGACCGTACAGGGCACGTACACCATGGGGAATTATTATCATATATTTAGGATTTGGAGCGGGGCTGGCTGTATTTTATGTTTTGTGGATTTGTAAAATCAATTCCTTGGAAATTCAGAGAGGCGGCGTATGATCGATGGTGTACACCACTCCGTACATTTTTTTAGTGTAGTACTTCCTATTATGAAACCAACTTATATATCAGTGGGAATTTTAGAGACTATGTGGATTTGGAATGACTTTTTGCTGCCGTATTTAGTGTTAGACTTAAACAAGTATAAGACTATTTCAATTGCCATTCAATACATGAAAGGAAGTTACGGACGTGTAGATATGGGAGCAGTCATGGCTGCGTTGATTCTGGCAGTGATTCCGGTGATTATTTTCTATCTATCTTGTCAGAAACATATTATTAAAGGTGTTGCAGCAGGTGCAGTAAAAGGATAAAAATTATATGAAAGGATAAAAATAAAAGATGAATATAAATATTGAGCAACAATTGAATTTTATTTTGGGGAAATCTCTTGACAGAGCTTCAAAAGAAGAGATATACATAGCATTGTTAAATTTTACAAAAAAAAAATTGAAACAAATGAAAAGAAATAGCGGAGATAGAAGTTATATTATATTTCTGCTGAATTTCTTATTGGAAAACTATTATCCAATAATTTAATTAATCTGGGTATTTTGAAGAAGTAAGAGATGTTCTGAAAAAACATGGGCACAGTTTGACAGAGATAGAAGAAATAGAAATGGAACCATCTTTAGGGAATGGAGGTCTTGGACGTTTAGCTGCGTGCTTTTTGGATTCTATTGCTACATTGGGACTTAATGGAGATGGTGTGGGCTTGAATTACCATGATGGTCTCTTTATGCAGAAATTCAGGGATAATAAGCAAGAGGAGAAAAATCCGTGGATTACAGACAAGAGCTGGCTGGAAAGGACAGATGTGAGTTTTGAAGTGCCATTCAAAGATTTTACATTGAAATCCACAATGTATGACATTGACATTCCAGGATACAACAGTGGATGCAATAAGCTGCATCTGTTTGATCTGGACAGTGTGGATGAGTCGATTATTTACGATGGAATACAGTTCGACAAAAATGATATTAAAAAGAACCTTACACTGTTCCTCTACCCGGACGACAGCGACGAGGCAGGACAGCTCCTGAGGATATACCAGCAGTATTTCATGGTGAGTAATGCGGCACAGCTTATCATAAAAGAAGCGGAGGAAAGAGGGGTAGACCTTTACCATCTGCACGAGCATGTATGTATCCAGATCAATGACACTCATCCGACTATGGTGATACCGGAACTGATCCGTATCCTGACGGAACAGAAAAACTTTAACATAGACACAGCTGTGGATGTTGTGAGCAGGACATGTGCATATACAAATCATACGATTCTTGCAGAGGCGCTGGAAAAATGGCCGATCCGTTATCTGGAGAAGGTGGTTCCGCATCTGATGCCGATTATCCGCGATCTGGACAGAAGAGTGAGAAGAGATTTTCACGATGAGAGAGTCTACATTATTGATAACATGGACAGAGTACACATGGCGCACATTGATATCCATTTCGGATATGCAGTCAACGGTGTTGCAGCTCTTCATACAGAGATACTCAAAGAGTCAGAGCTGAAACCGTTTTATGATATCTATCCGCAGAAGTTCAACAACAAGACAAACGGAATCACATTCCGCAGATGGCTTGTGCACTGCAACCATGATCTGGCGGAGTATATCAAAGAACTGATTGGGCCGGGATATATGGAAAATGCAGAAGAACTGGAAAAACTCCTGCAGTACAAAGACGATGCGCAAGTTCTGGAAAAACTCAGAGAGATCAAGGCGAATGCAAAGAAAGAACTGAAAAAATACCTGAAGATGACACAAAATGTGGACATTGATGAAAATGCAATCTTTGATATCCAGATTAAACGTCTGCATGAGTATAAGAGACAGCAGATGAATGCCTTGTATGCGATTTGGAAATACAAAGAGATCAAAAAAGGCAACCTGCCGAAGAGACCGCTAACGATGATTTTCGGGGCAAAGGCAGCACCGGCTTACACGATCGCAAAAGACATCATTCATCTCATCCTCTGCCTTCAGCAGCTCATCGACAATGATCCAGAGGTGAGCCCATACTTAAAGATTGTCATGGTAGAGAACTACAATGTGACAAAGGCAGAAAAACTGATTCCGGCATGTGATATTTCAGAGCAGATCTCACTGGCTTCAAAAGAGGCGTCAGGAACCGGCAATATGAAATTTATGCTGAACGGAGCGGTGACACTCGGAACAGAGGACGGCGCGAATGTGGAGATCCATCAGCTTGTGGGCGATGACAATATTTACATCTTTGGAGAGAAATCAGAGAAAGTCATCAAACTGTATGAGACATCAGGATACTGCTCGGCAGATATCTATGATAATGACCCGGAAGTTGAAGAACTGGTGGACTTCATCGTTAGCAAAGACCTGCTCCGCATCGGCGATCCGGTGAACCTGGGACGTCTGTATAAAGAGATCGTGGGCAAAGACTGGTTTATGGCTCTTCTGGATCTGAAAGATTACATTCGCACAAAAGAGCGTAATGTGGCTGATTATGAAGATGCAGGAGCATGGGGAAAAGAAGATGCTCGTAAATATTGCGAAAGCAGGATTCTCTCATCAGACAGAACGATAAGAGAGTACAACAGAGACATCTGGCATCTATAAGGAGACATGGATTATGAGAAAATCAGGAATACTTATGCCGCTTTCATCACTTCCGTCAGACACGGGGGTGGGAGAGCTAGGAAGAAACGCCTGCCGCTGGCTGGATATTCTGCAAGAAAACGGAGTGGGGATATGGCAGATCCTGCCGCTGAACCCGGTGGGGTACGGGAATTCCCCGTACCAACGTATTCCTCCTGCGCCGGAGATGAGCTGTATATCAGCCTGGAGCTGCTCTGTGAGGAGAGCCTTCTGCCGGAGATGCCGTCTCCGTTCAGGGAGAGTGAAAAACGTTTGGACTATGACGCGGTGCGCAAGTTCAAAGAACCTTACCTGAGAAATGCATATCAGAACTTCAAAGATAAAAAGATGCAGGAGAGCACAGAGTATCAGGAGTTTATTTCACAGGAGTGGGTGCGTGAATACGGAGTGTTCCGGGCATTAAAGTCCGCAAATAACGGTGCGTGCTGGAATGAATGGAAACAGGAAGATAAAGAGTGGCCGGAAAAGAGAACTGCACTGCAGCCGGAGGTTGAGGAAGAAGCACAGTATCAGATGTTTCTCCAGTACCTGTTCTACACGCAGTGGATGAATGTAAAGAAAACTGCCAATGAAAAAGGCATAGAGATTATGGGGGATGTCCCGTTCTATGTGGGCGTGGATTCTGTTGATGTGTGGGCCGGAAAAGACAACTTCCTCCTTGATACGGATGGGCGTCCGATCTTTATCGCGGGTGTGCCGCCGGATTATTTCAGCGAGACAGGACAGAGATGGGGCAATCCGATCTACTGACTGGGACTACATGAAAGAGACAGCATACCGCTTTTG
>ENA-OQAA01001536-OQAA01001536.1-human-gut-metagenome-genome-assembly--contig:-NODE-1536-length-11233-cov-1.719431_pt1 | contig 11233 bp, 14 predicted proteins | sample MGYA00242489_ERZ504515 | MGnify/ENA primary metagenome ERZ504515 (study PRJEB26092, sample SAMD00036237) | human gut metagenome | host: Homo sapiens | study: EMG produced TPA metagenomics assembly of...
CTAGTGAAGAAACTGACGGGTTACTTGGTAGGCGTTCGCCTGCCGGAGGAGGCTGTTCCTCGTTGCCTGGATTGCGGGCGGTGCTGATGCCCTGGGTACGAGACGATACCTTCCTGGAGGGAACCTTATGGCAGGATAACCTGCACCGCTACTATAGATTCCTGCGACGCTGGATAATGGATCAGACCGACAAAAAAGTCCTGCTGTTGGAACTTGGCGTGGGTGAGATGACGCCCAGTATCATCAAACTACCATTCTGGGAACTTACTGCCAAAAACGAAAACGTCTTTTATGCATGTCTTAATCGAGAGGCATCTCATAGGCCAGAGCATCTGCGGGGACGCAGCCTGTATTTGCAAGGAGATTTGGCGGAAACTCTAGCTGACCTCCGGCAGGAGCGATCCATCGCAGCAAACATAAAATAGAAAGGGGCGAACGAATATGATTGATTGGAACTCTATTGCGAAAAAAATTCAAAGAAGCGGATGCTATCTTGATCGGGGCCAGTAACGGACTGTCCATCACCGAAGGACTGCATTTGTTTGCGGACAATGCAGCCTTTGAAAGACTGTTTGGGGACTTTAAACAAAAGTATGGTCTTGGGTGCATTTTGCAGGGCATGATGGCTGGATGGCCCAGCGAGGAGGAAAAATGGGCCTTCTGGACCCGGCTCATCCATCATTATTGTGGGAAGTACCAGCCTACGCCGGTGATGAACGATTTGAAGGCCATTGTGGGAGAGAAAGATTACTTTGTCGTCACATCAAACGGAGAAGGTCACTTTGAACTGTGTGGCTTCGATCCGACGAAAATTTATGAGATTGAGGGCAATTGGTTTACGATGCAGTGTGCCCGCCCCTGCCACGACACCCTCTATTCAAGTTTAGAGGTGGCCGAAAAATTATCGGCTGCCGAACAGGGCGGCCATGTACCTACAGAGTTGGTGCCGCGCTGTCCCAAGTGCGGAGGTCCCATGGACATCCACATGGGCGCGGGTCAGAGAATGATTCCAGATACCGCAGCCCAGGCACGGTTCCAAAACTTTCTGAAAACCTACCACGGGAAGAAACTGGTGGTTTTGGAGCTGGGCATTGGCTGGCACAATCAGTTAATCAAGGCCCCGATGATGCGCCTGGTGGCCAGCGAGCCAAACGCCACTTATGTGACCATCAATCTGGGTGAGATCTACATTGCGGACAATATCAAAGAGAAGTCCTTCGGACTGGACGGGCGACTGGATGAGTTGTTGCCTGCTCTCCGGGAGGCGTGCGAGGCATGACGATTTCGGAGCAGGTTCAAAATGACTATACGGTTGCTTGGCAGGTGATTGGCCCCATGGCGCGTCAGTTATCCTTGGGGGAATTATTTGCTTTGTGTCTTACCTCTCCTTCAATCCGCCTATGGTGGGCTTCGCCACTGGCAAACAGTCTCACACCGGTAAGCAGGTACGGGAGACCATATCCTGCACATCTGCCAGGTAGATAAGTTCCTGGGCGATGAGGACAAGAAGGGCCTGTATGCCTGGAACAGCTTCGGGGAAAGTTGCACCTGCTGTAGAAGGCTAAATCTTAAAATGGTAAGGAGGCGTCAGCGGTGGCTGTTTATATTAAAGACTGTATTAAGAACATGAATCTGGTGATCGGCTGTACTATTGGTTGCAGCTACTGCTACGCCAGAAATAATGTCCGCCGGTTTCACATGATCGACGACTTTGAAAAGCCAGAGTTTTTTCCAAATAAGCTGCGGCTGATGGAGAAAAAGCGCCAACAGAATTTTCTGCTCACCGGCATGAGCGATTTTCCCACTGGAAGACAGAGTGGCGGGAACAGATATTTGCCAAAATGACTGAAAATCCGCAGCACCAATATCTGTTTTTGACCAAGCGACCGGAGGATATTGTGTTTTCCACTACCCTGGAGAATGCTTGGTTTGGTGTAACTGTTACCTCCAGCAAAGAGAAAAACCGTATCCGGACTTTGCGGGAGCATATCCATGGCGGACACTATCATGTGACCTTTGAACCTATGTTTGATGAGGTTGGCATGGTAGACCTTACCGGAATTGAGTGGATCGTCATTGGGACTGAGACCGGACATAGGAAGGGCAAAGGCGTATCGAAACCGGAATGGGTGTGGAACCTGACACATCAGGCCCATGCGCTTGGCATCCCTGTATTTATGAAGGAAGATCTGCTTCCTATCATGGGAGAGACACAGATGATACAAGAATTTCCCCCGGCTTTTTGCCGGGTATTGGAGGAACAGAAGACATGTCGAAAGTAAAAGAGAGTAGCATTCTGATTAAGGATGTAGAAACCAAAAATATTATGACAAAATCCGCCCTGCCGGTGGGAGGCTATTCCGTCAATCCTTATGTGGGCTGTACCCATGGCTGCAAATACTGCTATGCCTCGTTTATGAAGCGATTTACCGGGCACACCGAACCGTGGGGTACATTCCTGGATGTGAAACATTGGCCAGCAATCAAAAATCCGCAAAAGTACAAAGGGCAGCGCGTAGTCATCGGTTCTGTGACCGATAGCTATCTGCCCAGGAGGCTCAGTTTCAGAACACCCGAAAGCTTCTTGAACAGCTCCAGGGCAGTGAGGCAGAAATTCTCATCTGTACCAAGTCAGACTTGGTAATCCGTGACATAGACCTTCTGAAAAAATTGGGAAAGGTCACGATCTCTTGGTCGATCAATACATTGGATGAAGGCTTTAAAAATGATATGGACGATGCCGTCAGCATCAAGCGACGGCTGGATGCCATGAAGCAGATCTATGATGCGGGCATTCGCACCGTCTGCTTTATTGCCCCTGTCTTTCCGGGTATCACGGATTTGAGGCTATCTTCCATCGGGTCAGAAATCAATGCGACCTGATATGGTTAGAAAATCTAACCTGCGAGGCGGATTCAAAGAAGACATCATGGACTATATTGTAAAAAATATCCTGACTTGGTTCCGCTGTACGACGCTATCTACAACAAGAGAGACAGAAGCTACTTCCGTGGTTTGGAGGATCAAGCGGAACGGCTGGCGAAAGAAAACAGCTGTCCCTTCGTGGACAACGAGCTGCCCTACGGCCGGGCAGAGCCTGGGCACCCGGTCATTGTGAATTACTTTTACCATGAGGAAGTGCGTGGCTCGGAAAACAGCGGGCGACGCAACACCAAAAAATAATTTGTGAAATAAATGGGTTCTGACATGGAGCTGTGCTTCAATGTCAGGACCTTTTTTAATACTGTTTACCTATTTAGAAGTTTTCTTATCCTTCCTGAAAGGATTTGTACTCCGTCCATTGCTTTTCGATTTTCCCCACTCTACAATGCAGACGGAACGATTAAATAATTGTTTTCGAAAAGGGAAAGTGTTCTGGTTGCCCTTATCAAGGTACTGGAATGTGCCGATAAAAGATGCATTTTGCCCAAACAGAAGAACCCTTTTCCCAAATGGCAGGATGTGCTTTCAAAGCGTTGACAAAGTCAGTTTAACTAAGTATGATGAGGATACAATTAAACAACAATTTAATTGTTATGACAACAGGAACAAATTAAGAGAGGAGTTTTCCAAAATGAAAAAAAACTTATAAGATCGAAGTAGACTGCGCTAATTGCGCCAACCTGATGGAGGACGCAGCCCGCAAGACCAGCGGCGTACAGAGCGCTACTGTGAACTTCATGACCCAGAAGATGATTGTGGAATTCGCTGAAGGTCAGGAGCCGGCCAGCGTGATGGATGCTGTGCAGAAGGCTTGCAAGAAGGTGGAGCCTGACTGCGAGATCTTCCTGTAAGGCTCCATTCCACACAGTGCCCCAGACGCTACGAGCGGAAGGGGCATTTTTTAACAAATAAATAAGCAAATTATAGAAAGGAACAAGTGGTATGCAAGAAATGATTGAAAGCAGCTTGCTGATTGTGGTAGCCATATTATCAATTATTCTTCTATTGATTGGCCAGCGGCCCAACAGCGGCATGACAAAGAAACAGAAAATCATGTTGGGAAGAATCCTGACTGCCACGGTATTACTGTTGGTGTTACAAACTTTGGGTTCCACCATTTTTGACCAGCTTGGGGCAGCCGGGCGCTGGGTACGATTGGCGCTGTATTTGGTAGACTATCTCATTATTGGTTATGATATTCTGAGAAAAGCGTATAAAGGTATCCGCAATGGCCAGGTCTTTGACGAGAACTTCTTGATGGCGGTTGCCACCATTGGTGCTTTGGCTCTGGCTGTCTACGAAAACGGTGATTATCTGGAATCCATTGCAGTTATGCTGTTTTATCAGGTAGGCGAATGGTTCCAGTCCTATGCTGTTGGCAAATCTCGCCGCAACATAAGCGAACTCATGGACATCCGTCCAGACTACGCTAAAATTGAACGGGATGGCAAGCTCGAACAAGTAGACCCAGACGAGGTGGGTATCGGCACCATCATCGTGGTACAGCCTGGCGAGAAAGTTCCCATTGACGGTACCGTGGTGCAGGGAGAATCCACTCTGAACACTGCCGCCCTCACCGGCGAAAAGTTTTGCCTCGTGAGGTCAAGACTGGCGATGAGATCATCTCTGGCTGCATTAACATGACCGGACTGCTTCATATACAGACTACCAAGGAATTTGGTGAGTCTACGGTCTCAAAAATCTTGGACTTGGTGGAAAATGCTTCCTCCCGAAAATCGAAGTCGGAGGATTTTATCTCCCGTTTTGCGAAAATTTATACCCCGGCTGTTTGCTATGCAGCGTTAGCGTTGGCTGTGCTTCCGCCGCTGGTGCGGATGTTCGCCTTGGGTCTTCCAGCTGGCTGGGAAACCTGGGTATACCGGGCACTGACCTTCCTTGTTGCCAGCTGCCCATGCGCTCTGGTCATTTCCATTCCTCTGTCCTTCTTTGCAGGAATTGGCGGAGCCAGTAAGGCTGGTGTGCTGGTCAAAGGTTCCAACTATCTGGAGACCCTGTCACAGGCTAAGATTGTAGTTTTTGACAAGACCGGCACACTGACTCAGGGTGTATTTGAGGTGAATGCGATCCATCACAATGAGATGGATAAGCGTAAGTTGGTGGAATATGCTGCTCTGGCAGAAAGTGCCTCTAGCCACCCCATCAGCAAGAGTTTGCAGAAAGCCTACGGTATGGAAATCGACCGTAGCCGGGTGACTGACATTCAGGAACTCAGCGGCAACGGTGTCATCGCAACGGTGGACGGTCATCAGGTGGCAGCTGGTAACGACAAGCTCATGAATCGTCTTGGCGTTCAATCTATTCCGTGCCACAGCGTAGGCACCATCATTCACATGGCGGTTGACGGGAAATATGCCGGACACATTGTTATTTCCGATATCGTGAAGCCTCACTCCAAGGAAGCCATCCAGCATTAAAGTCGCTGGGGTTCGCAAGACTGTGATGCTCACCGGTGATGCCAAAAAGGTGGCTGACAGTGTAGCCTCCGCTCTTGGCTTGGATGAGTCTACAGCGAACTGCTGCCTGCTGATAAGGTAGAGAAAGTAGAAGAGATGATTCAGATCAAATCGGAAAAGGAAAAGCTGACTTTCGTAGGAGATGGCATCAACGACGCCCGGTACTCCGCCGGGCAGACATCGGTATCGCAATGGGTGCCATGGGTTCTGACGCCGCCATTGAGGCTGCTGATGTAATCCTAATGGATGATGACCCCATGCAGATTTCCAAGGCGATTAAGATCAGTCGTAAGTGTCTGGGAATTGTCTACCAGAACATCGTTTTTGCTATTGGTATTAAGCTGATCTGCCTCGTCTTGGTAGCCTTGGGGCTGGCAAGTATGTGGCTGGCGGTATTTGCAGATGTAGGCGTAATGATTATTGCCGTTCTCAATGCCATTCGAGCGCTATTTGTAAAGAATCTTTAAGGGTTTGGAAAATTGCAAGGAATGGAGGGATTCTGATTCATATGGAAGCAGGATGCATGGGATGAGACAGTGACAACCAGATATACCTGCTCAAGTTGCGGAGCAACAAAAAATAAAAATCAAGAAAAAGATAGTAAGATATAGAAGAAAAAGCACTTTGTGAAAGACGTGTATACGTTTGTGATTAGTAGTTGGTGTGATCGCATTGGTGATGTTCGGTGTGATTCTGCAGCTTACACGGACAATAGTGGGTTCCCTAGTCAGTGGAGTAGCGACCTTTTTCATTGCGTTCTCTTTTGCCTGCTATATTCTTTTTCAGAAAGAAAATTTTTAATCTTTATGGTAAGCCCGCAACAGGCAATTTTATTCGTAATAGTATTTCTTGTGCTACAGCAGATTGAGGGAAATCTGATATATCCTCATGTTGTTGGCGAATCTGTAGGTCTTCCTTCAATATGGGTTTTGGCGGCAGTTACGATTGGTGGAAATCTTATGGGAATAGTTGGAATGCTTGTTTTCATTCCGCTGTTGTCAGTGTTATACACTATTTTTCGGGAATTTTGTATATCTGCGCCTGAAAAAATATCAAGCAGGTGACAAAGACAGAAATAGAGGAATATACAGAAGAAGAAATACTTTACAAAACAAAATAAATGCGATATGATATGCCTAAATAGGGAGCTCAAATAGATGGGCTGAGAGTAGACTTGGTAGTCTTGACCTGAAACCTGATTTGGATAATGCCAACGTAGGGAAATACATGTCTTGCACAATAATGTTGTGTGTGTTTTGCTCTCTGTTTTTTTGTGAACTGGGGGCACCACTTTTCGCAGAACAGACTAGGCGCCGGATGATACTTGTATTGTATCATTCGGCGCTTTTTTTGTTTTTAATTTGCTAATAAAGGTGCCGAATATAAGAAAGGAGATAAGCCATATGGTAAGGATAAATGGAGAAGATAAGGCACTTGCAGGAATCAATCTCTTGGAATACTTAAAAGATGCTGGATACCAACTGGAAAAGATTGTGGTAGAACGAAATCTGGAAATCATTCCGCGAGATCAGTTAGAAAATGTGGTGATTCAGGAAAATGATTCCATTGAAGTACTGAGTTTTGTTGGTGGAGGCTGATATAATGACTGAAATGCAGAAAGAGATGCAGAAACTTATTTCAAAAGACGAATTGGATAAAGCTTTTGATGCAAGGTTTCCAAAAGAGATGCAGGTAAAGCTGCATAATGCAAAGGTTGCCATAGCAGGACTTGGCGGACTTGGTTCCAATATTGCAGTTATGCTTGCAAGAAGTGGGGTAGGTCAGCTTTTACTTGTAGATTATGATGTGGTAGATGTGACAAATCTGAATAGACAGATGTACTATATTCAGCATATTGGAAAACCAAAAGCTCAGGCACTGCCTGAAATATTATATCAGATTAATCCATATAGTAATTATCAGTCATGTTCTGTGAAAGTAACAGAGCGAAATGTACACGAGTTGTTTTCGCAATATCCAATTGTATGTGAAGCTTTTGACGCACCAGATCAGAAAGCAATGCTGGTAAGGGAAGTACTTACTCAGTGTCCCAATACTACAGTTGTATCGGGAAATGGAATGGCTGGATATGGAGATATCAATGAAATACAGACGAGCAGAAAAATGAGACACCTTTATGTGTGCGGAGATCAGCATACAGATGTAGGTGAGGGAATTGGCCTTATGGCTCCGAGAGTAGCAGCTTGCGCTGCACATGAAGCCAATAAAGTGATACAGCTTATTATGGAAGCATGAAATAAAAACTTAAAAATAAAAGTTTAATGAGGAGACAAACATGGAAGATAAACTGATATTAGGTGGAAAAGAATTCAAAAGTCGTTTTATTCTGGGAATCAGGAAAATATAATTTGAATCTGATTAACGCAGCAGTAGAGCAGGGTGGTGCAGAAATCATAACACTTGCTCTTAGACGTGCAAATACCAAGGAAAGTGAAAATATTTTGGATTATATTCCAAAGGGTGTCACACTGCTTCCAAATACTTCTGGTGCACGAAATGCAGAGGAGGCAGTTCGTATTGCGAGACTGAGCCGTGCAATGGGCTGTGGTGATTTTGTAAAGATAGAGATAATGCGAGATGCCAAATATCTTTTCCCAGATAATCAGGAAACAATAAAAGCAACAGAAATTTTGGCAAAGGAAGGATTTGTAGTTCTGCCGTATATGAATCCTGATTTAAATGTTGCAAGAGATCTGCAAAACGCCGGAGCTGCTGCTGTAATGCCGCTGGCTGCTCCTATTGGAAGCAATAAAGGTCTGGCAACAAAAGCCATGATTCAGGTACTTATTGATGAGATCGATCTGCCAGTTATTGTGGATGCAGGAATTGGAAAACCATCTCAGGCTTGTGAAGCAATGGAAATGGGAGCAGCAGCAATTATGGCAAATACGGCAATTGCAACAGCAGGGAATATACCTGATATGGCAGAGGCTTTTAAGCTTGCAATTCAGGCTGGCAGAAAAGCATATCTTACTGGAATGGGAAGAGTTCTTGCAAGAGGTGGAAGCGCATCAGATCCGTTAACAGGATTTTTACGGTAGGAGGTTGTAGTCATGAATGAAGAAAATCAGGTATATTTTATTGACAGTGATCAACTGCCGCCTTCCGCATTGGAAAGAAAACATCGATTGGAGCAGGATCCCTCTTTTCGTGCTGACCATATGAAATACATGGATGGAATGCAGGTAATCGAATCAGACATTAAAGATAAAGTGTTAAAAGCCATGGGAGAGTATGATTACAATTCCTACACTGCAGCTGATGTTGAGAGAGCACTTTCTCACGAGACATGTTCAATAGAAGACTTTAAAGCCTTTTTGTCACCTGCTGCAGCATCGTATCTGGAGCAGATGGCAAGAAAAGCAGAAGAGATAACAAAAAATCATTTTGGAAACACTGTTTATATTTTTACACCACTTTATATAGCCAATTATTGTCAGAATTACTGCATTTACTGTGGATTCAATTGTTATAACAATATTCGCAGAAAGAAATTAAATTTCCAGGAAATAGAGCATGAAATGCAGGTTATAGCCAAAACTGGAATGGAAGAGATACTGCTGCTTACAGGAGAAAGCCGGAAATATTCTGATGTGGAATATATTGGCGAGGCAGTAAAAATTGCTCGGAAATATTTCAAAAACATCGGAATTGAAATTTATCCGGTAAACGTAGATGAGTATAAGTATCTTCATGAATGCGGCGTAGATTATGTAACTGTTTTTCAGGAAACCTATAATGCAGATAAGTATGAGACACTGCATTTGCTCGGACATAAGCGTGTATGGCCGTATCGTTTTGATTCTCAGGAACGTGCATTGATGGGAGGCATGAGAGGCGCTGGATTTTCTGCTCTTCTGGGGCTTGATGATTTCAGGAAGGATGCACTGGCGACTGCGCTTCATGTTTATTATATAAACCGTAAATATCCGCATGCAGAGCTTTCTCTAAGCTGTCCAAGACTGCGTCCTATTGTAAATAATGATAAGATCAATCCCCGTGATGTAGGCGAAAAAGAACTCTGCCAGGTATTATGTGCATATCGTATGTTCCTTCCTTTTGTTGGAATTACAGTATCTAGTCGTGAAAGTGCTGATTTCAGAAATGGTATTGCAAAATTTGTGCAACAAAAGTATCAGCAGGAGTATCAACAGGTATAGGTGATCATGAAGAAAAATATGAAGGAACAAAAGATGCAGATGTAGGAGACGAGCAGTTTGAAATTAACGATTCCCGCTCTTTTGAATCCATGTATCAGGACATGGAACAGGAAGGTCTGCAGCCTGTGTTGAATGATTACCTCTATGTGTAACAGCTACGAACATACTATTGTAATTACTAACCGTCATCTTGTGCATGGGGATTTCCTGAAGCAGCTCGAAAAAGTAACAAAGCTGCATCCCCATGCATTGATTCTGAGAGAAAAAGATCTTACAGATGATGCTTATGAAGCCTGGCAAAAAAAGTTTTTGATTTATGCAAGAGAGAAGATATAACTTTCTTTTTACATACTAAAGATTGAAATTGCCCGAAAAATAGGATGTCAAAACATTAATCTGTCTATTCCTGTGCTAAAAGGATTATCAGAGACAGAAAAGAAAGCTTTAACAGAAGATTTTTGTGAAATCAGTATTTCCTGCCACAGCATGGAAGATGTGGAAATTGCAATGGCAGGAGGTGCTACACAGATTATTCTGGGAACTATTTTTGAGACAGAGTGTAAAAAAGGTGTTCTAGGCAAGGGTGTGGAGTTTGTAAGAGAAATATGTCAAAAGTGTCCGCTTCCGGTATACGCTATAGGCGGAATGAATCTGCAAAGACTGCCTCTTGTCATAGACGCGGGAGCTGCAGGTTGCTGCATGATGTCTGGATTTATGCAAACAACGAAACCATTGCAGTAAAGTGCTTTCATAAACATGACATGTCAACTGCAGTAAAATATCACAAAAAATAGTTGCAGATTTTGTTACGGGTTACGCGCTTAACCTTTGAAAAAAATTTCTGATGAAACAATAAAACGTGTTCAGCAAGAGCTTGAAAGATCGGGATACATACCGAATATGGCAGGTATTTTGCTTGCAAGAAATAATTCAAGAATTATTGGAGTAGTGGTCAATGACCATGAAAAGTATGAGGGCAGAGTTTTAGAAGATGGTTTTGTGATGTCATCATTAAATGCTCTTTCACGTGAGGTAAATAAAAAAGGATATTTCTTGATGATAAAAACGACAGCTGATATCAGTGAAATTCCGGTGTTTGCTTCCATGTGGAATATGGATGGACTGATTTTAATGGGATTTTGCGAAGCAGATTATGAGAAACTTCGAAATCAGATGAGGATATCATTTGTAGTGTATGATGGCTACTTTGAGGCAGGCTAAGAAAATTTGTTGAATAATTAGACAATGATGTCGAATTTTGTCGAATTATTATACAGGCAATTATCAATTTCGTGTTTATGATTTCTTGTAAAGTATGATATACTAATTATAGTGAGGAAACACAAAAGCTGAATCACCTGAAAAAGGAACGCGCTGAACTTACCAATTCAATGAATAAGATGAGAGAGTCTTATCAGGTGACATGGGATTTTTGCCGGACCAAAATGATGGAATTAAAAGAAACGTATCATCTTCAAAGCATTTTTGCCCTTTCCCGTGCAGAAGATATTTGGGGCTGCGATTGAAACGATATTGTATTCGAGCGGAAGAAGACTGCATTTCAAAAAGCGCGGTGATCTTCCGGAGATTCGGGCAAAACAATCCACACGCGGGCTTGTCATTGATTCTTCTCAG
>ENA-OQAA01001537-OQAA01001537.1-human-gut-metagenome-genome-assembly--contig:-NODE-1537-length-11231-cov-2.160933_pt1 | contig 11231 bp, 14 predicted proteins | sample MGYA00242489_ERZ504515 | MGnify/ENA primary metagenome ERZ504515 (study PRJEB26092, sample SAMD00036237) | human gut metagenome | host: Homo sapiens | study: EMG produced TPA metagenomics assembly of...
CAGACAGTGACGGCTTACGCTTCATTAAAAATTAAAGATTAAAAATTGAATAGAGTGATGTTATTAAATGAGTTACTGAAAGCAATCCAACCGGTAGAGGTAGCCGGAGATTCAAACATAGAAATCACCGGTGTCAACATCGACTCCCGTCTAGTGGAAGCCGGACAGCTATTCATGGCAATGCGTGGCACACAAGCCGACGGCCATGCTTATATACCTGCTGCCATCGCAAAAGGAGCAATCGCCATCCTTTGCGAGGATATGCCGGAAGAACCTGTAGCGGGGATCACCTATGTACAAGTAAAAGACAGCGAAGATGCGGTAGGAAAGATTGCCACTACTTTCTATGGAGACCCGACTTCCAAATTGGAACTGGTCGGCGTTACCGGAACGAACGGAAAAACAACGATCGCTACCTTATTATATAATACATTCCGTTATTTCGGATATAAGGTGGGATTGATTTCTACCGTTTGCAATTACATCGATGATGAACCGATTCCGACAGAACATACTACTCCTGATCCAATCACGTTGAACTGTCTGTTGGGACGGATGGCAGATGAAGGATGCAAATATGTTTTCATGGAAGTCAGCTCCCACTCGATTGCACAGAAACGTATCAGTGGACTAAAGTTTGCAGGAGGGATCTTTACCAATCTGACCCGCGACCATCTCGACTATCATAAAACAGTAGAGAATTATCTGAAAGCGAAGAAAAAGTTCTTTGACGATCTGCCGAAAAATGCATTCAGCCTGACCAATCTGGACGATAAAAACGGACTGGTAATGACGCAGAACACACGTTCGAAGGTCTATACTTATTCATTGAGAAGTCTTAGCGACTTTAAAGGACGGGTATTAGAGTCTCATTTCGAAGGGATGCTGCTCGACTTCAACAATCATGAACTGGCAGTTCAGTTTATCGGAAAGTTCAATGCTTCCAATTTATTGGCGGTATTCGGGGCGGCAGTTCTGTTAGGCAAGAAAGAGGAAGAGGTGCTTGTAGCTCTTAGCACACTTCATCCGGTAGCCGGACGCTTCGATGCGGTCCGCTCACCGCAGGGAATTACGGCGATTGTTGATTATGCACATACCCCGGATGCTCTCATTAATGTACTGAACGCTATTCATGGAGTGCTTGAAGGAAAAGGAAAAGTGATTACCGTGGTAGGCGCCGGCGGTAACCGCGACAAGGGCAAACGCCCCATCATGCAAAGGAAGCTGCCAAAGCGAGTGACCGCGTCATCATCACTTCCGACAATCCGCGCTTTGAAGAGCCGCAAGACATCATCAATGATATGCTTGCCGGACTGGATGCGGAAGATATGAAGAAAACACTAAGCATTGCCGACCGTAAAGAAGCAATTCGCACGGCTTGCATGCTGGCAGAGAAAGGAGATGTAATTCTCGTTGCCGGAAAAGGACATGAGAATTACCAGGAGATAAAAGGAGTGAAACATCATTTTGATGACAAAGAAGTACTCAAAGAAATTTTTAAATAATGAATAGACTGTGCTAATATGCCGACCGGCTTCGTTATCTATCCGACAGCAACCGGCATAACAACACATCAATAAATTGGCAAATTATTTATGTTATACTATCTATTTGAATGGCTACATAAGCTCAATTTTCCAGGAGCGGGAATGTTTGGATATACTTCATTCCGTGCTTTGATGGCGGTTATCCTCGCGTTACTGATTTCAAGTATCTGGGGAGACAAGTTCATCAACCTACTCAAAAGGAAGCAAATCACAGAAACACAGCGTGATGCTAAAACCGACCCGTTCGGCGTCAACAAGGTGGGCGTACCGAGCATGGGTGGCGTTATTATCATTGTAGCCATCCTGATACCTTGTTTACTGTTAGGTAAACTGCATAATATATACATGATACTGATGCTAATCACTACTATATGGTTGGGATCACTCGGATTCGCAGACGACTATATCAAAATCTTCAAAAGAGACAAGGAAGGTTTGCATGGTAAATTCAAAATCATCGGGCAGGTTGGTTTAGGTTTAATTGTCGGCATGACTTTGTACCTAAGTCCGGACGTAGTGATCCGTGAGAATATCGAAGTGCATAATCCGGGAAGGGAGATGGAAGTGATACACGGAACGAATGACCTGAAATCTACCCAGACAACGATTCCTTTTTTCAAAAGCAACAACCTTGATTATGCCGACCTGGTTTCGTTCATGGGAGAACATGCGCAAACAGCCGGATGGATATTGTTCGTCATCGTCACAATCATTGTAGTTACCGCCGTATCAAACGGTGCCAACCTGAATGACGGTATGGACGGAATGGCGGCCGGGAACTCGGCAATTATCGGTGCAACGTTGGGGGTACTGGCCTATGTATCATCGCATATCGAATTTGCAGGCTACCTGAACATCATGTATATTCCGGCTCGGAAGAACTCGTAATCTATATCTGCGCCTTTATCGGTGCACTGATCGGTTTCTTATGGTACAACGCCTATCCGGCACAAGTATTTATGGGAGATACAGGCAGTCTTACTATTGGCGGTATTATCGCAGTGTTTGCCATCATCATCCACAAAGAGTTGCTGATACCGATTCTTTGCGGTGTATTCCTGGTAGAAAACCTGTCGGTAATCCTGCAACGGGCTTATTATAAGGCGGGAAAACGAAAAGGTGTGAAACAGCGATTGTTCAAGCGTACACCGATTCACGATCACTTCCGCACTTCGATGAGCCTGATTGAACCGGGATGCACGGTGAAATTCACCAAACCCGACCAACTGTTTCATGAATCAAAGATTACCGTCCGGTTCTGGATTGTAACGATTGTATTGGCAGCAATAACGATTATAACGCTTAAAATAAGATAACCGGCAAGGTGCCGGAGCCAAGTTTCCATACGGGAAACAAGTTTTATAGATAGAGAGTATTAACCCGATTATTAACTTTTAAAGATGTGCACAGCTAATAGATAAATCAATCAATTAGAAAATAAGGGCACATTATTGTAGATGAAAAGAATAGTAATTTTAGGAGCTGGCGAAAGCGGCGCAGGTGCAGCCGTACTCGCTAAAGTCAAAGGATTTGAGACGTTTGTTTCGGACATGTCCGCTATCAAGGACAAGTATAAGGAACTTCTCGACAGCCATCAGATTGCCTGGGAAGAAGGACACCATACCGAAGAACTCATTCTGAATGCCGACGAGGTTATCAAAAGCCCCGGCATCCCGAATGACGCCCCGATCATCCTGAAACTGAAAGCTCAAGCACACCGGTGATCTCCGAGATAGAGTTTGCCGGACGCTATACTGATGCCAAAATGATCTGTATTACAGGTTCTAACGGGAAGACCACAACAACTTCCCTGATCTACCATATTTTCAAAAGCGCAGGTCTGAACGTAGGTTTGGCAGGCAACATCGGCAAAAGCCTTGCTTTGCAGGTAGCCGAAGATTACCACGATTACTATATTATCGAACTTAGCTCTTTCCAGCTGGATAATATGTATAACTTCCGTGCGAACATCGCCGTATTGATGAACATCACTCCGGACCATCTTGATCGCTACGACCATTGTATGCAGAATTACATCGACGCTAAATTCCGCATCACCCAAAACCAAACACCGGACGATGCTTTCATCTTCTGGAACGATGACCCTATCATCAGACAGGAACTGGCAAAACATGGTCTGAAAGCTCACTTGTATCCTTTTGCCGCTGTAAAAGAGGATGGAGCGATTGCATACGTAGAAGATCACGAAGTGAAAATCACCGAACCGATTGCCTTCAACATGGAGCAAGAGGAACTGGCCCTGACAGGACAACACAACCTGTACAACTCTTTAGCCGCCGGTATCTCGGCAAACCTTGCCGGCATCGCCAAAGAAAACATCCGGAAAGCCCTCTCCGATTTCAAGGGAGTGGAACATCGGTTGGAAAAGGTGGCACGTGTGCGCGGAATTGATTTTATTAACGACTCTAAAGCCACGAATGTCAACTCCTGCTGGTATGCCCTGCAAAGCATGACTACCAAAACGGTATTGATTCTCGGTGGTAAAGATAAAGGAAACGACTATACTGAAATTGAAGACCTGGTACGCGAAAAGTGTTCAGCACTGGTATATCTGGGACTTCATAACGAAAAGCTTCACGAATTCTTCGATCGTTTCGGTCTGCCGGTAGCCGATGTGCAAACCGGCATGAAAGATGCCGTAGAAGCAGCCTATAAACTGGCAAAGAAAGGTGAAACGGTATTATTAAGTCCTTGCTGCGCTTCTTTCGACCTCTTCAAGAGTTACGAAGACCGTGGCGACCAATTTAAAGAATGTGTCCGTGCCCTTTAATTTCTAATTATTAATTTTTAAATTCTGCAAGATTGGATTTATTAAAGAACATATTCAAAGGTGACAAGGTAATCTGGATTATCTTCCTCTGTCTCTGCCTCATCTCGATCATCGAGGTGTTTTCGGCAGCGTCGACGCTGACTTACAAAAGTGGCGACCATTGGGGGCCGATTACGCAACACTCCATCATCCTGATGGTGGGAGCTGTGGTAGTCGTATTTCTGCATAATGTTCCCTACAAATGGTTCCAGGTATTTCCGGTCTTTCTATATCCGGTATCTCTGGTTCTACTGGCATTTGTCACGCTGATGGGTATCATCACAGGCGACCGTGTCAACGGGGCAGCCCGCTGGATGACCTTTATGGGATTGCAATTCCAGCCATCGGAATTGGCAAAGATGGCGGTAATCATTGCCGTCTCATTCATCCTGTCCAAAAGGCAGGACGAATATGGGGCCAATCCGAATGCATTTAAATATATCATGATCCTCACCGGACTGGTATTCCTGCTCATCGCACCGGAAAACCTTTCAACAGCAATGCTGCTGTTCGGAGTGGTATGTATGATGATGTTCATCGGACGGGTATCTTCCAAGAAACTGTTCGGGATGTTGGGGATATTGGGGCTTGTAGGCGGTGTTGCTGTAGGCATACTGATGGCTATTCCCGCCAAAACACTGCACAACACTCCGGGACTTCACCGTTTCGAAACGTGGCAGAATCGTGTTTCCGGTTTCTTTGAGAAAGAAGAAGTGCCGGCAGCCAAATTTGATATTGACAAAGACGCACAGATTGCACACGCGCGAATCGCCATTGCTACCAGCCATGTAGTAGGCAAAGGTCCGGGAAACTCGATACAACGCGACTTCCTTAGCCAGGCATTCTCCGATTTTATCTTCGCGATTGTGATTGAAGAAATGGGACTGGTAGGAGGAATATTTGTGGTGTTCCTCTATTTATGGTTGCTGATGCGAGCCGGACGAATCGCCCAAAAGTGCGAGCGAACCTTCCCCGCCTTTCTCGTCATGGGTATTGCGCTGCTGCTGGTATCGCAGGCAATACTGAATATGATGGTTGCCGTCGGGTTATTCCCCGTCACAGGACAACCCCTGCCTCTGGTCAGCAAAGGAGGTACAAGTACGTTAATCAACTGCGCTTATATCGGAATGATATTAAGCGTAAGCCGATATACCGCTCATCTGGAAGAACAGAAAGCGCACGATGCACAGATCCAACTGCAAATAGAGGCGGATGCTGCAGCCAATTCCGAAGCACAGGCCGCAGCCGAACCGACAGCGCAGATTCTGAACAGCGACGCCAAATTTGAAGATGAGCATGATAGCAGAAACAACGAACGGTAAATGTTGAGAAAGGACAGAAGAAAACAGTATGATGGAAAAAGAACTTAGAATTATCATCAGCGGTGGAGGAACAGGAGGACATATCTTTCCTGCCGTCTCTATCGCAAACGCTATAATAGAGCTACGCCCCGACGCAGAAATTCTCTTTGTAGGCGCTGAAGGACGTATGGAAATGCAACGGTTCCCGATGCAGGCTACCGGATTATCGGACTTCCGATAGCCGGATTCGACCGCAAACATTTATGGAAAAATGTATCCGTATTGATTAAACTGATGCGCAGCCAATGGAAAGCGCGCAAAGTAATCAAAAACTTCCGCCCGCAAGTGGCGGTAGGTGTAGGCGGATATGCAAGCGGGCCGACACTAAAGACTGCCGGAATGATGGGAGTCCCCACATTAATCCAGGAACAAAACTCGTATGCCGGAGTTACCAATAAACTCCTGGCACAGAAAGCTCGTAAGATTTGTGTAGCTTATGACGGAATGGAAAAGTTCTTCCCTGCCGACAAGATTATCATGACGGGTAATCCCGTCCGCCAGAACCTGACAAAGGATATGCCGTCAAAAGAAGAAGCGTTACGTTCTTTCCACTTACAGCCCGGCAAAAAGACAATCCTGATTGTAGGTGGCAGCTTGGGTGCACGCACCATCAACAATACGCTGACAGCCAGTCTGGCAACCATCAAGGAAAACACGGACGTGCAGTTTATCTGGCAAACGGGCAAATACTATTATCCGCAAGTGACAGAAGCCGTAAAAGCGGCAGGAGCACTTCCGAATTTATATGTAACGGATTTCATCAAAGATATGGCAGCCGCTTATGCAGCAGCGATCTGGTTATCTCCCGTGCGGGAGCAGGTTCCATTTCTGAATTCTGTCTGCTGCACAAACCTGTTACCTTAGTGCCCTCGCCCAACGTGGCGGGAAGATCACCAGACGAAGAACGCCTTGGCGTTGGTAAACAAGCAGGCAGCTATCTACGTCAAAGACAGTGAAGCGGAAACCACTTTGATGGACGTAGCCCTGTCCACTGTCAACGACGAGCAGAAACTGAAAAGAACTAACAGAGAATATCACCAAACTGGCTTTACCCGATTCAGCGAGAATCATGCACAAGAGGTCATTAAGCTGGCGGAAGCAAAGAACTGATAAATAGACGATCGATTACGCAGATTGAAGTAACGGCACAATGCCCGTATCAAACAACGTAATCCGCACTAAAATAAAAAGACAGAAGAAATGAATATAGAAACGATAAAATCAGTCTATTTCGTAGGTGCCGGCGGCATCGGTATGAGTGCACTTGTACGCTACTTCCTTTTCAAAGGAAAGGTAGTGGCAGGATATGACCGTACTCCTACTCCATTGACTGAAACGCTGATCGCCGAAGGCGCACAAATACATTATGAAGAAAACGTCGACCTGATTCCCGGAGCCTGCAAAGACAAGGAAAGTACGTTAGTCATATACACTCCGGCCGTTCCGCAGGAACACGAAGAACTCGTTTATTTCCGTAACAACGGATTCGAAATACAGAAACGCGCCCAAGTATTGGGAACGATTACCCACTCGAGCAAAGGTCTGTGTGTGCAGGTACCCACGGGAAAACAACCACATCGACTATGACAGCTCATCTGTTCCACCAGTCGCACGTGGAATGTACCGCTTTTCTCGGAGGAATCTCAAAGAATTACGGCACCAACCTACTGCTCTCTCAAGCAAGCCCTTACACAGTGATTGAAGCGGATGAATTCGACCGTTCTTTCCACTGGCTGTCACCCTATATGACCGTAATCACGTCTACCGACCCCGATCATCTGGACATCTACGGAACAGAGCAAGCCTACCTGGAAAGTTTCGAACATTACACCACGCTAATCCAACCGGGTGGTGCACTGATTATCCGCAAAGGCATCTCTCTGCAGCCCAAAGTGCAGCCAGGCGTTCGTGTCTACACTTACTCACGTGACGAAGGCGACTTCCATGCAGAAAACATCCGTATCGGAAACGGAGAGATATTCATCGACTTTGTTGCTCCGGACACCCGTATCAACGACATCCAACTGGGAATCCCGGTAAGTATCAACATAGAAAATGGCGTAGCCGCCATGGCATTGGCACACCTCAACGGAGTGACCGATGAAGAGATAAAAAGAGGTATGGCAAGTTTCCGCGGAGTAGACCGCCGGTTCGACTTCAAACTCAAGAACGACCGGATTGTCTTTCTAAGTGACTACGCACACCACCCCTCTGAAATCAAACAGAGCGTGCTGTCTATGCGCGAACTTTACAAGGACAAGAAGATCACAGCCATCTTCCAGCCTCATCTCTATACCCGCACCCGCGACTTCTATCAGGATTTTGCCGATAGCCTGTCGTTACTCGACGAAGTGATTCTGGTAGACATCTACCCGGCACGTGAAGCACCAATTCCGGGCGTTACCAGCAAACTGATTTATGATAATCTCCGTCCGGGTATCGAAAAAAGTATGTGCAAAAAGGAAGAGATACTGAACATTCTGAAAGATAAAAACATTGAAGTATTAATTACTTTAGGAGCCGGAGACATCGATAACTATGTCCCCGAAATAAAGGAACTATTAGAAAAAAGATAAATGAATAATCATCCGGCAGCCTGTCCGAAACAGTGCAAGCATTTTAATTTTTAATCTTTAATTTTTGATTATGATTAAAAGAATCCTTCTATCCATCGTCATGCTGGTGCTCATAGCTTACCTTGCCGTAGCTATCACCGCTTTCAACCGCAAGCCTGCCGACCAGACCTGCCGTGACATGGAATTGGTTATCAAGGATACCGCATACGCCGGCTTCATCACCAAAGAAGAGCTGAAAGGTATCCTTCAGCAGAAAGGGATCTACCCATCGGGAAGAAGATGGAACGCATCTCCACCAAGTCACTGGAACGGGAACTAAGCAAACATCCGTTGATTGACGAAGCCGAGTGCTACAAAACACCCAGCGGCAAAGTATGCGTGGAAGTGACACAGCGTATTCCTATCCTCCGGGTCATGAGCGCCAACGGCCAAAACTACTACCTTGACAACAAAGGAACTATCATGCCACCGGAAGCAAAATGCGTCGCTCACCGGGTAATTGTCACCGGAAACGTAGAAAAGTCGTTTGCCATGAGGGATTTATATAAGTTTGGTGTATTTTTGCATAATAATAAATTCTGGGACGCCAGATAGAGCAGATCCATGTGTTGCCCGACCAGAACATCGAATTGGTGCCGCGTGTGGGAGACCATCTGGTCTATCTCGGAAAACTGGAGAACTTGAAGATAAACTGGCACGTTTGAAGGAGTTCTACAAAAAAGGACTCAACCGGGTAGGCTGGAACAAATATTCACGTATCAATCTCGAATTCAGCAACCAGATTATCTGCACAAAACGAGAGTAGTTGATAAGTGATAGATGATAAGTAAACAGTCTCTCTATATAGTAAATTGTAAATAGTAAAATAGTAAATTAAATAACCCTATGGCAACAACAGAATTTATCGCCGCTATTGAACTTGGTTCATCGAAGATAACCGGTGTGGCCGGAAGAAAGAACAGTGACGGAAGCATGCAGGTATTAGCGTATGCCCAGGAAGACTCTTCTACGTTCATTCGTAAAGGAGTAATCTTTAACCTGGACAAGACAGCGCAAAGCCTGACTTCAATCATCAACAGACTGGAAGGTGAGTTGAAAAACTCAATTGCCAAGGTATATGTAGGCATCGGCGGACAATCACTCCGCACCGTCCGCAATGTAGTAAGCCGCGACCTGGAGGAAGAAGCTATCATATCCGAAGAGCTTGTAAGCGCTATCGGTGATGAGAACATTGCCATCCCGGTGGTCGATATGGATATATTGGACGTAGCTCCACAAGAATATAAGGTAGGTAATAACCTGCAAGCCAATCCGGTAGGTCTGGTAGGAAGCCACATCGAAGGACGTTTCCTCAATATCGTTGCCCGTGCTTCCGTACGTAAGAACCTGGAGCACTGTTTCCAGCAGGCTAAAATTGATATTGCCGACCAACTGATCGCTCCGTTAGTAACCGCAAATGCCGTACTGACAGAAAGCGAACGCCGTTCGGGTTGTGCACTGATCGACTTCGGAGCAGACACAACTACCATCTCTGTATATAAGAATAACATTCTCCGCTTCCTGACTGTATTGCCTTTGGGAGGCAACAGCATCACGCGTGACATCACCACCCTGCAAATGGAGGAGGAAGAAGCCGAACGCCTGAAAAAAGCCTACGGTGACGCCCTCTATGAAGAGGACCCCGAACAGGAAGAAGCAACCTGCAAACTGGATGATGACAACCGTATCATCAAAGTGGCGGATCTTAACAATATCATCGAAGCCCGTGCCGAGGAAATCGTTGCCAACGTATGGAACCAGATACAACTATCGAGCTACGAGGACAAACTGCTGGCAGGAATCATCCTGACAGGAGGAGCCGCCAACCTGAAGAATCTGGACGAAACCTTGCGCAAACGCAGCAAGATAGAAAAGATACGGATGGCGAAACTCCCACGCAATACGGTTCATGCGCCCAACAACATACTGAAGAAAGACGGTTCGCAGAACACTTTGTTCGGACTCCTGTTTGAAGGTAACCAGAACTGCTGCCTGACGGAAACTGCTCCGCAAGCCGCTCCTGCACCATCAGTCTCCAAACCGGAGCCGGAAGTGCATAAGACAGTGGATATGTTTGAGGACGATCAGGAACTGAAAGAACAGGCCCGCATCGCCCGTCTCAAGAAAGAGGAAGAAGAGCGGGAAGCCAAGCTAGCCGCCAAAGAAGCGGAAAAACTTCGCAAGCAAAAGGAAAAGGAAGAGAAAGAAAGACGGAAAAGAGAAGCAGGTCCGAGTTGGATTCAACGCAAGATCGATTCGTTGACGAAAGAAATCTTCTCCGACGACGATATGAAGTAACCTTCAGCAGCTTGTTAATCAATATTCATAATTCGTAATTCATAATTCAATCAAGATATGGACGAGATAGTACAATTCGATTTCCCGACAGATTCACCGAAGATCATCAAAGTGATTGGTGTAGGTGGTGGTGGTGGTAACGCTGTAAACCACATGTACCGGGAAGGCATCCATGATGTAACGTTCGTTCTTTGTAACACGGACAACCAGGCATTAGCCGAATCACCTGTCCCGGTGAAACTGCAACTGGGCCGTAGCATCACGCAAGGGCTTGGAGCCGGCAACCGTCCCGAACGGGCACGCGACGCCGCCGAAGAAAGTATAGAAGATATCAGAAACCAGCTGAACGACGGCACCAAGATGGTATTCATCACCGCCGGAATGGGAGGAGGAACCGGAACGGGAGCTGCTCCGGTCATCGCCCGCATTGCGAAGGAAATGGATATTCTGACTGTCGCATCGTCACCATCCCCTTTATCTTCGAAGGAGAAAGAAAATTATCCAGCATTGGACGGTGTTGAACGCATCGCCCAGCACGTGACGCCCTACTGGTTATCAACAACGAACGCCTGCGTGAAAT
>ENA-OQAA01001538-OQAA01001538.1-human-gut-metagenome-genome-assembly--contig:-NODE-1538-length-11216-cov-2.746596_pt1 | contig 11216 bp, 18 predicted proteins | sample MGYA00242489_ERZ504515 | MGnify/ENA primary metagenome ERZ504515 (study PRJEB26092, sample SAMD00036237) | human gut metagenome | host: Homo sapiens | study: EMG produced TPA metagenomics assembly of...
GCTGCCCGCCGTGGGCGCGGCGACAATTCGTTTCATGCAGGCGTTGCATTCGGCGGTTTTCAGGCTTCGGCCATCACCTGGGCCAGATAGCCGCCAGTCAACAGTTGGCCGCGGGCTTCGGCTTCGGCCACTTTGGCAGCATCGCCGCCCGCAAAGCCGCTGGCGGAACGATCCGCGCCACAGTAGTTATCGCTGGTTTGCACCATCACCTGCCACAGGTGGTGCATTTCGGCCAGGGACTGGGGGCGGGTCAGCCCGCTTTCCAGCAGGTCGCTCTGTAAAATAACGTCCCACAGGGCTGGTTGTTCTGGCGGCTGACGTTCAGCATTGCTTTAACGGAAGAATATGCCATAATCACGCGCCCTCCTTTGTTTCGGTCTGCTGCGCAAGGTTCAGACCTGTCACTTTCACAATGCCCTGCATGCCGCGCAGTTCGGCAATTAAGGCGTCCGGCAGGGGCTGGTCACATTCCAGCACCATTACGGCATAGCCCCCGGCGGTGGAACGGTACAGCTGCATGGTGGCAATGTTGATGCCCCGCTGCGCCAATGCGGTGGTCACTTCGGCCACATGGCCGGGGGTATCCTGATTGTGAACGATCAGGGTGTTGTGGTCGCCGCCAAAGTTGGTGGTAATGCCGTCGATCTGGCAGATGTTGATGCGCCCGCCGCCGATGGAAGCACCCATTACTTCCAGCTTACGGCCGCTCACCCCTTCCAGCCGCAGCAGGGCGGTGTTGGGGTGGGCACCGCGCAGCACCACGGTGCCGATGGTATAATCCAGCCCGGCCTGCTGCGCCAGGGAAAAGCTGTCCGGGATGCGTTCATCGTCTGGCAGCATGCCCAGCAGCCCGGCCACCAGCGCACGGTCGGTACCGTGGCCGCGGCCTGTGGCAGCAAAGCTGCCATGCAGCAGGATCTCGGCGGTTTTTGGGGCTTCGCCCAACAGGTTGCGCGCTGTAAGCCCAATGCGCACCGCGCCAGCCGTGTGGCTGCTGGAAGGGCCTGTCATCACGGGGCCCAGCACATCAAATAAGCGCATGACGTTATCCCTCCTAGAGTGTACCTGAAAAGTCGAAAATCTGGCCTATTTCTTTGCTTTCAGATACAACTTATAAAAAACCGGGCTGCGCGCCGCGGTTTTGGCCTGATAGTTAAAAAGGCGCGGCCAAAAAACAGGTCGCGCCTCATTGCAAAAACAGTATAGCATATCGCGCAGGTGTTTGCAAGTGGGGGACAGCACGGAAGAAATGCCCAAAAACTTTAGAAACTTTTGGGCGGCTTAACAGCAAAGTGGAATTTTCACAATAAAGCGGATACAAAAGCCCAAAGACGGCAGGGTAAAACGATGTTATAATTATAACAAAGGCATGGAACGGGCTGCGTACAGCGCGTGCCCAAGAGCAAACCATGCACAGAAAACGGAGGTAATACCATTATGGCTGACCGCATTGTTTTGAATACTATCTCTTACCATGGCCATGGCGCAATCGAGAACATTGTTCCCGAACTGACCGCCCGCGGCTATAAAAAGGCTTTTGTCTGCTCTGACCCCGATCTGATCAAGTTCGGCGTTACCGGCAAGATCACTGCCCTGCTGGATGCAGCCAGCTTCCCCTATGCTGTTTACAGCGAAATCAAGCCCAACCCCACCATCCAGAACGTGCAGGACGGCGTTGCTGCTTTCAAGGCAGCTGAGGCGGACTGCATCGTGACAATCGGCGGCGGATCCTCTATGGATACTGCAAAGGCCATCGGCATCATCATCAACAACCCCGAATTTGCGGATGTCCGCAGCCTGGAAGCGTTGCCCCCACCAAAAAGCACGCTGTGTTCACCATTGCCGTACCCACCACCGCCGGTACCGCTGCCGAAGTTACCATCAATTATGTCATCACCGATGTAGAGAAGAAGCGCAAGTTCGTCTGCGTGGATACCAACGATATTCCTGAAATCGCTGTGGTTGACCCCGATATGATGTCCAGCATGCCCAAGGGTCTGACCGCCGCCACCGGTATGGACGCACTGACCCATGCCATTGAAGCTACATCACCAAGGGCCATTGCACCATCTCTGATATGTTCCACCTGGAAGCCATCAAGCTGATCTCCGAGAACCTGCGCGGCGCTGTGCAGAACACCCCGGAAGGGCGCGAAGGCATGGCTCTGGGTCAGTACATTGCCGGCATGGGTTTCTCCAATGTTGGCCTGGGCATTGTCCACAGCATGGCACACGGTTTGTCTGCTCTGTACGACACCCCGCATGGCGTTGCCTGCGCCATCATCCTGCCCACCGGCCTGGAATACAACAAGAGTGTTGCAGGCGAGCGTTACCGCGCAGTCGGCAAGGCTATGGGCGTGACCGGCATTGACGAGATGAATGATGCCGAAGCCGCTGATGCAACCATCGCAGCCGTCAAGCAGCTGAGCGCCGATGTTGGCATCCCTACAAACTTGCATGGCATCCTGAAGGAAGAGGACATCCAGTTCCTGGCAGAGTCCGCTTTTGCCGATGCCTGCTGCCCCGGCAACCCGCGTGATACCAGCGTTGAGGAGATCAAGGAACTGTACAAGGGCCTGCTGTGATCTTTCGATGAACTGAATTCATAATTACCGCCCCGCATGCTGTCCACTGCTGCATGCGGGGTGGTTTTTCGTGGCAGAAATATTGAGGGATGCTGCGATTTTAATGTTTCATTGACGAAAACAGCGTGACATGCTATAGTATAACTAACCAAACAAGAACCATGCAGCGGCCAAACAACAAATGAAAGGCAGGGAAGATCGTGAGCCAATTTTGGAACCAGCTGAAAGACCGGGTGCAGGCAAGGGGAGCGCAGGCCAACAGCACCATTGGCATTATTGGCGGAGCAGATGGCCCAACGGCGGTATTTGTCAGCACGAAGCCCGACAGCTGGCTGGGCACCCTGCTGGGGCTTCTGCCGTGGGGGACGGGAATAATTTCCGCGGGCCTGCTGCTGGGCTGGTGCCATAAGGATAAAAAGCGCCTGCTGCTGCCGATGATCCTTCTACCGTTGCTGCGCCGTTGGGGCGGAGCAGGCTGCTGTTCAAGCAGCGGCAGTGTGGCAGGCGGCTAGGCATATGCCGGAGATCCCCCATGCCCGGTGCCATGCTGCGCACAGCGGCGGCCAACGCGTTCAGCACCGGGCTGTGGTTCAGCGCGGCCACGCTGGTATGGTCTCTGGCGGTGCTGTTCCGCGCCGCGCATCCTGAACTGCATCCTTGTGCCGCACCGTATAATAAAAGCCGGAGTATACCCGCAAAACGCTTGTGGAAACACTCCGGCTATTTTTTGAAAAAGAGGTTAATTACAACTAACAGATGCAACGGTTTTAACGGGGCTACTCATCCCCTTTGCGTTTGTAGAAATAGACGATATTTTCGACTTTTCAGATACACCTAGATAGGGGTATTATTGAGGTAAATGTTGGGGTAGAGGTGCGTTTAGATAAACCAAAAACCCGCATATCTTACGCAGATACGCGGGTTTTTGTTGGCGGAGTAAGAGAGATTTGAACTCTCGCGGCCCTTTCGGACCCTACGCCCTTAGCAGGGGCGCCTCTTCGACCTCTTGAGTATTACTCCACAAGTCAAAGTGATAAACTATTCACTTTTTCACACAAAATGGCGGAGAGGATGGGATTCGAACCCATGGTCCGCTCGCGCGAATCGCTGGTTTTCAAGACCAGTTCCTTAAACCACTCGGACACCTCTCCACAGTGGCCACCACCAAGGTGCGATAGTTATATTACCATAAGCCCTGCAGAATGTCAAGCATGAAAATGAAAAAACAGCAAAAGAAATTGCAAAAATTAAAAAGAAAAGGAGAAAATACAATAAAATCACGCCAAATCGTCCAACACTTGGCGCGCGGCACGCACGGACGCTGTATCCGTCTGCTGGATATGCCACTCGTCCAAACCGGGCAGCCCCATGGGAACGCCCTCGCGGCGGAACACCATCCGGCTTTCCAGTTCCACTTTCCCACTCATGTGGTAAGCCCTTGCGCCCGGCAGGCAGCCGAAAGCTGCCGGATCACCCAGCGTTTACCCCGGCACCGATCAGTACTTCCGGACCATTGGTGCGGTCACGCTCTGCCAACAGGCTGCACAGAACGTCAACACCCTGCACACAGCTGGCGGCGGCACCGCTGGTCAGCACGGTATCAATTCCAAGGGCGGCGGCGTCGCGGTAGGTTTGTAATGGGTCGGCAGATACATCAATGGCGCGGTGTAGGGTGAGCCCAGCACTATTGGCGGCCTTTGCCAGCCGTGCGGTTGCGGTGCAATCTAGCGTGCCGTCCGGGCTCAGGCAGCCAATCACAAAACCGTTAGCCCCGGCACTGCGCAGCTCGGTGATCTGCGCGCACATCATCTCAATCTCTTCCGGCATATACAGAAAGTCCCCTGCACGCGGGCGTATCAGGCAGCGCACGGCAACATCGCTTTCGTGTCGGATCTGACGCAGCAGCTCGGTATAAGGGGTCAGCCCACCGGCCAGTAGTGCACTGCACAGTTCCAGACGGTCCGCCCCGCCAGCAATGGCAGCGCGCGCCGATGCAAGGCTATCCACACAAACTTCCAGCAGCATAATGACCCTCCAAAACGATTTTTCTTACTTAATATAAGAGTAACACATTCCGGACGGGGTTACAATGCCTTTGCGCTACCAAAGAGCGCCGACAAAATTTAAGCGGCATGCCCACCGCGCATAACGCGCAGGGGTGGGGTGCTGCTTTGTGGGTGTGGCTGCGGGGCAATGGTTACGCTCCGTTTTTGCGTATTGGTATTGCGCAGGGCAATGCGTACCCCAGCAACTGCGTTAAAGGTGAAGCACAGCACGGCCCCAATGGCGAGGGCTGGCAGCAGGGAAAGCTGACCTTCTGCCACGGCGCAGACGACCATCAGCCGCCAAAACCGATGGAATACAAAAGGACATTACAGATAAGCTCGGTAAGTAGATTCATTTTCATAATTATGACCTCCGGGATTGTGCCGCAAATTAAAAAAACAGCTGCGAAAAATGCAATAAAAGTACGACGACAAATGCATAAGAACAACTTGGGGTTGTTTTATGAATCTAGAATAGTACAACTAACGGTTGTTGTCAAGGGGTGCAAAACAACTTTTCCTAGAATATTTTTTCACGGAATCTCTTTACAAATACTACCTTGGGTTGTATAATGAAACCATAAAACTTGGCGAATGCCGCGGCTTGGCTGGTGCATGGGTGCATCGCTTGACGGCTGCTTTATGTACAGCGCGGCAACCACAGTGAAAGTAGGAAAAACCATGTTTTCAGAACGACTGAGAGAAGCCCGTAAGGCGAAACATTATAGCCAGGCAGAAGTTTCGCGCCTACTAGGCGTTACCCAACAGGCTGTTGGCAAGTGGGAGACTGGGCGCTCCACCCCGGACCCACAGACGGTTGCCCGGCTGGCAGAAATTTTAGATACTACCGCAGACATGCTGCTTGGCCTGCAAAGCAACGCAGACGCGCATGGCGCCGTTGGGCAGCGTGCGTTCAGCCAGTATACCCAGTGCCCAATTCCTGTTGTGGGGACGGTGCGCGCAGGGTACGATGCCCTTGCTTTTGAGGAAGATTACGGCACAGAATACGCCAGCGTAAAGGACCCGCAGAATTATTTCTATCTTGTGGTTAAAGGCGACAGTATGGAACCGCGCATTTCGGATGGCGATCTGGCCCTTATTCACCGCCAGAATACGCTGGATAACGGTGACCTTGGCGTTATGGTGTATGGTGATGGCAACGGTACCCTGAAAAAATACATCCAGCGCGGCAACGCTGTTGTGCTGCATCCTTCAACCCGGATTATGAGGATTTGATCATCCGCGGGGAAGAATTGGACCATTTGTACATTGCCGGTAAGGTTGTGGAGACCAAAGCCAAGTGGTAAAAAAACGCAGCGCTTTCCCGCGGTAATGCGGATGAGGCCAGCAGATAACTGAATAAAATTTTTCCTACACGCCGTCTGCAAAACAATGCTTATGCGGCGGCGTGTATTTCTTATACCATTTTTTAGGGCACGTTATAAAACCGTGCTGGCTAGTAAGAGGAGAACGAACCATGCAGCTGGAAGATAAACTTGCGATTTTGGCGGATAGCGCCAAGTATGATGTGGCATGTACTTCCAGCGGTGTGGACCGCGCCGGGGTACACGGCAAGCTGGGGTGCAGCGTGGCGGCGGGCATCTGCCACAGCTTTACGCCGGATGGGCGGTGTATTTCGCTGCTGAAAGTGCTGTATTCCAACGCCTGCTGTTATGATTGCGGTTATTGTGTCAACCGCCGCTCCAACGATGTACCCCGTGCGACCTTTACCCCGCGGGAGCTTGCAGAACTGACAATCGGCTTTTATAAGCGTAATTACATTGAAGGGCTTTTCCTTTCCAGTGCGGTCATCGGTACGCCGGATTATACGATGGAACGCATGATCGAGGCGCTGCGCATTCTGCGGCAAGAATATCATTTCAACGGCTATATCCACGCCAAAACCATCCCCGGCGCGGACGCGGAATTGGTGCGGCGTATCGGACTTTTGGCGGACCGACTTCGGTCAATATTGAACTGCCCAGCGAAGCCAGCCTTTCCTTGCTGGCTCCCGATAAAAAGAAGCAGGCGATTTTGAAGCCGATGGGCCAGATCGCTGTACAGAGTGCGCAGAGCAAAAAGGAGCTGGTGCTGTACCGCCACGCCCCGGCGTTTGCACCGGCAGGCAGAGCACCCAGATGATTATTGGAGCGACGCCGGAAAGCGACCGCCACATTATGGGATTGGCGGAATCTTTATATAAAAAATACTCGCTCAAGCGCGTGTTCTTTTCGGCGTATCTTCCGGTTAACAGTGATTCCTGCCTGCCTGCGCTGGATGTGCGCCCGCCGCTTTTGCGGGAACACCGGCTGTACCAGGCGGACTGGCTTTTGCGGTACTATGATTTTTCGGCTTGGGAACTGCTGACAGAGGAAGAGCCGAACTTTGACCCTTATCTGGACCCAAATGTACCTGGGCAGTGCGCCACCCGGAATTTTTCCCCGTGGAGATCAACACTGCGCCCAAGGCGGCCCTGCTGCGTATTCCGGGTATCGGGCCCAAAAGTGCATTGCGGATTTTGTCCGCCCGCCGCCAGCAGCACCTTGGAATGGCAGAACTCAAGCGATGGGGGTTGTGCTGAAACGTGCCCAGTACTTTATTACCTGCAACGGCCGCGCCGCAGCCCACGGAACCCGGCAGGAAATCGCCGCGGCGCTGCTGGACCCCAAGGCATTTGCCGTGGTACGCAACAGCTTTCGCTGGATGACTTTACCCCGAAGGTTCTGCCGGATGCAGCGCCCGCTGTGCAGAAACTGGCCGCAGCGGGGATGCCCGCCCGCCAGGCAGCCTATGAGGTAAAACAGGAGGCTTTGCAATGTCTTACCCGGCGCATGTGACCGACACGGTGTACCGCTATGATGGAACCTTCCAGGGCTTTTTGTGCTGCATTTTTGAAAGCTATTCCCGCAAAGAGATCCCTGCCGCCGTCTGCGCACCTGACCGCGGGCAGATCAGCTTTATGATTCGTGCGAGATCGTAACAGACCCTGCCCGCGCCCAGCGCGTTGCAAGAGGATTGGAGCGGCTCGGACCGACGGTAAAGGAACGCATAACAACAGGATTTTTATCGGATGACCCGGAACATGAACTGATCCTGCTGCGCTTTGCGCGTATCTGCTTTGAAAAAGGCCCCGCTGCCGCGCGTGCAACAGGGACCCGGATATCTGTGCGGCGTTTGACCTAGAACGGGCGGTCAATAATGAAGCTGCAAGTATATTGAGTTCATCCGCTTTGAACAGCGTGATATGATGCTTGGCACGGTGATCCACCCCAAAAACAGGATTCTGCCGCTGCTGCGCGGGCACTTTTGCAGTCGGTTGCCGGATGAAGACTTTATGATTTTTGATGCGACCCACGGCATCGCCATGCTGCGCAGGGACCGCAAAGTGCAGTATATGGTCATGGAGCATTATGATAAAAACACCGGGCAGGAGGAACTGGACTGGCAAAAGCTGTGGAAACGCTTTTTTGATGCCGTTACCATTGAACAGCGCCGCAATGAACGTTGCCAGATGACCCACGCTCCCAAGCGCTATTGGAAAGATATGTGCGAAATGGCGCTGCTGGGCCGGGGAACCGCTGGTAAGGCGGAGCAAAATGCGGAAGCAGCCCGATAAAAACAGCAGCTTTACCCCCTGTGCAGACATAAAAATTTGTGGTATACTAATACCTATATATTATTTGTATGCGTGTGTAAGATCACGGGCCGGAAGCAGGCAGGAAATTTGCCCTGCGGCAGACGGTAAAACAGAAAAGATAGGGGAGTTTCTGCATGATGGAAGAATTGCTGCATATTCTTGAAAAAAATGCCCGCCTGCCGGTGGAAGATATCGCCGCTATGATGGGCAAAACGCCTGCCCAGGTTGCCACTATGATGGATGAGGCGGTTGCCAAGGGGTATATCCGCGGTTTTGAAGCCATGATCGACTGGGAACAGGCTGGTATCAATGTGGTGGAAGCAGTGATCGAACTGCACGTTTCCCCGCGCAAGAGCCGCGGTTTTGACGAGATCGCATCGGTGATCGCCAGCTTTGACGAGGTGGACAGCGTTCTGCTGATGAGCGGCAGCTATGATCTGCAGGTCATCATCAAGGGCCACAGCTTCCAGGAAATTGCCCTGTTTGTGGCAAAGCGCCTTTCTCCGCTGGACGATGTACTTTCCACGGCAACCAGCTTTGTGCTACGCCCGTATAAGCGCGGCGGCAAGCTGTACCTGAACGAAGAAGCCGACGAAAGAGAGTGTACCGTACTGTGATGAATTACGATGAACTGCTTGCGCCGGCTGCGAAATTCATGCGGCCTTCGGGGATTCGCAAGTTTTTTGATTTGGCTGCCGAAATGCCGCACTGCATTAGCCTTGGCGTGGGCGAACCGGATTTCAAGACGCCGTGGACCATCCGGGATGCGGGCATCCGTAGCTGGAACAAGGCCGTACGCGCTATACCGCCAATGCGGGTATCAAAGAGCTGCGCGCCGAAATTTGCCGCTACTTGGCCCGCCGCATGGAGCTGAACTACCAGCCCAGTGAGGTGCTTGTTACCGTGGGCGGCAGCGAGGCCATTGACCTGACCATCCGTGCACTGGTCAAACCCGGGGATGAAGTCATCATCCCGGAGCCTTGTTTTGTCTGTTATGAACCGATCACTTCGTTGACCGGCGGCGTGCCGGTGCACATTGCCACCAAAGTGGAGGATGATTTCCGCCTGCGGGCGGACCAGCTGCGCGCCGCGATTACGCCGCGTACCAAACTGTTGATCCTGCCGTATCCCAACAACCCCACCGGCGGCGTGATGGATGCGGCAGATCTGGAAGCCATTGCGGAGGTGCTGCGCGGTACCGATATTATGGTGCTTTCGGATGAGATTTATGCGGAGCTGACCTATGGGTTGGACCGCCACATCAGCATTGCCACACTGCCGGGCATGAAAGAACGCACCATCGTAGTGAACGGCTTCTCAAAAGCGTATGCCATGACAGGCTGGCGCCTGGGATATGCGGTTGGTCCGGAACCGGTGATCAAGGTGATGACCAAAATTCACCAGAGCTGCATTATGTCGGCCCCCACCACCAGCCAGTATGCAGCTATCGCAGCGCTACATTCCTGCGATGATTCTATTGAGATGATGCGCGATGAATATAACCGCCGCCGCCGCTATGTGGTAAAGGCGCTGAACGATATGGGTCTGACCTGCTTTGAGCCGCGCGGGGCGTTTTATGTGTTCCCCTGCATTCGCTGCAGCGGGCTGACCAGCCAGGAATTTTGCGAAATGCTGTTGAAAGAGCAGGAGGTTGCCATTATCCCGGTGATGCTTTTGGCGCCAGTGGGGAAGGCTATGCGCGCATCAGCTATGCCTACAGCGTGGAACACCTGGAAACTGCCATGCGCCGCATCCGCACTTTCCTGAAAGACCACGGCTGGCTGGCAGAATAAACGGCAAAAACAGGAGCTGAACAGGATATGGTATATCAAAAACAATTGGTCGTGGTGTTGGCACCTGCCAAGCTGAACCTTTCGCTAGATGTGGCTGGACTGCTGCCAAACGGCTACCATGACCTTGACATGGTTATGCAGACCATTGACCTGTATGAACGCATCACCCTGCGCCGCAGTGCAGACCTGACCCTGCGCCTGCCGGGCAGCTTTGTTCCGCCCAACGATAAAAATACAGCGTACAAAGCGGCTGTGGCGTTTTTCCATTATACCGGGCTGCTGGCCGGGGTGGATATCACAATCCAGAAGCATGTGCCGGTGCGGGCTGGTATGGCGGGCGGCAGTGCGGATGCTGCCGGTGTGCTGGTTGGCCTGAACGAGCTGTACAACGCGCAGCTTTCAATGAGCGAGCTGTGTGCCATCGGTGCGGGCATTGGCGCGGATGTACCTTTGCCCTGATGGGCGGAACCTGCCGGGTAAAGGGCGTGGGCGATTTGATTAAGCCGCTGCCGCCCTGCCCGGACTGCTGGTTTGTGGTGGTTATGCCCAGCGTTGGCATTTCCACACCGGAGGCGTTCAAGCGCTATGATATCATGGGAAGCCCGGTTCACCCGGACTGTGAGCGCCAGGAACAGGCCATCCGCGAAAACGATCTGGCTGCTATGTGCACCGCTGCAGGCAATGCATTGGAACATTGCAGCGGCGCGGTGGAAACAGCCGCTATCTGTAAGCAGCTGAATGCCCAAGGCGCAGTAACCAGCCTGATGACTGGTTCCGGCGCGGCGGTGTTTGGCGTGTTTGATGATGGGCAAAAGGCGAAACAGGCCCAACAGGCATTGCAGGCCGGGTATGACCAGGTTTATCTGGCCCGCCCGGTGCGCGGCGGTGCGCGCGTTTTGCGCGCCCTGCCAAAAAGGACCACACACCCAGGCGGGAAAAATAAGCCTGCTGGTTGCAGGTCTGCAGCATGTGACCTTCCAATAGCTTTTGTGTCTTTGATTTTATGCCTTTTATGGTTTATAAAAACTATAGGCAATACCGCATAATTCTAAGTGCCGATACGGCGAGCGAGGTGCGGCAGATGCTAAGCCAAAAGCGCAGATAATACTGGATGCTGCAAAGGTGAGCGCCGCCAGTGGCGGAAACAGCGAACCGAA
>ENA-OQAA01001539-OQAA01001539.1-human-gut-metagenome-genome-assembly--contig:-NODE-1539-length-11207-cov-1.731137_pt1 | contig 11207 bp, 15 predicted proteins | sample MGYA00242489_ERZ504515 | MGnify/ENA primary metagenome ERZ504515 (study PRJEB26092, sample SAMD00036237) | human gut metagenome | host: Homo sapiens | study: EMG produced TPA metagenomics assembly of...
ACTGATCCAACAGAAAACCTGACCTTCTACGATGCCGAAATGCAAAACTGCGCAGAGGAATACAGGAATTATGTACTGGAACAAATCGAAGCTGCCAAAGAATTCTGTAAGGATCCACAGGTCATGATTGAGCAGAGACTGGACTTCTCCCGCTGGGTTGAAAACGGCTTTGGAACCGGTGACTGTGTCATCGTTGCAGATGAAGTATTGCAGATCATCGATTACAAGCATGGTCTCGGTGTCCTGGTAAGCGCCGGAGATGAGGAACACGGTGGCAACAGTCAGATGATGTGCTACGCCTTAGGTGCCTTAGAATCCTTCGGCGATATCTATGACATTAACCAGATCAAAATGACCATCTTCCAGCCAAGACGTGACAACGTCAGTACTTACACCATTTCCAAAGATGTGCTTCTGAAATGGGCTGACGAAGTTCTGGCACCTACCGCACAGCTTGCATATGTAGCGAAGGCGAATTCAAATCCGGTGACCACTGTCAGTTCTGTAAGGTAAAAGCCACCTGCAGAAAGCGCGCCGAATACAATCTTGAGCTTGCAAAATATGACTTTGAAATGCCAGCTACCCTGGATGACATAGAAATCGCCGCTATCTTAGCAAAGGTAGATGAAATGATTTCCTGGGGAAATGACATCAAAGAATATGCCTTACAGCAGGCCCAGTCTGGTGTTCACTTTGACGGTTGGAAAATCGTAGAAGGAAGATCCAATAGAAAATTTACTGATGAAGCCGCTGTGGCATCCAAAGTAAAAGACGCGGGCTACAACCCGTATGAGAAAAAGCTTCTTGGCATCACTGCATGAGCACAATGCTCGGAAAGAAGAAATTTGAAGAGCTTTTAGGTGAGCTTGTATATAAGCCACCAGGTAAACCAACATTGGTACCGGAATCTGATAAAAGACCGGTAATGAATACAGCACAAGATGATTTTAGCGTATAAGTCCAGTCTCAATGCTTAAAACAGATTGGCTGCTCGCAGACATATCTGTTTAAGCATTAGAGACGACAACGGAAATGAGCAAGTAGCCTAATAAGACGGATTGCGAATTTACGTAGAATCATGAAAGTGCAAAGCACGGAATGATTCCGTGGACTTATACCACAAGACAAATAAAGGAGGGCCAATATTATGGCAAAGATTCAGAACCCTACAAAGGTAATCACAGGAGTAAATACACGTTGGAGCTATGCGAATGTATGGGATGCCAAGAGCATCAACGGAGGCACACCGAAGTACAGTGTCTCCCTCATCATTCCCAAGTCCGACACCGTAACTGTTAACAAGATTAAGGCAGCTATCGAAGCAGCTTATGAGGAAGGTCAGAGCAAGCTTAAAGGAAATGGCAAAACCGTTCCTGCACTCTCCATCCTCAAAACACCTCTTCGTGACGGTGATTTAGAGAGACCTGACGATCCGGCTTATGCAAATGCATATTTCATCAATGCTAACAGCGCTTCTGCGCCTGGCATCGTCAATGCAGACCGTCAGCCTATCCTTGAGAGATCCGAAGTGTATTCCGGTGTCTACGGCAGAGCTTCCATCAATCTCTACGCCTTCAACAGCAATGGCAACAAGGGTATCGCCTGTGGACTTAACAATCTCCAGAAGATTAGAGATGGTGAACCTCTTGGCGGCAAGTCCAGAGCTGAGGATGATTTCGCTTCTGATGAAGAAGACGATTTCCTTGAATAAATCCAATGTAACAACGACAACCAAGCAGGCGGTGGTAATACTGCTGCCGCCTGTGACAATCAAAGAAGTAGGTAAAATATTATGACTATGGATTCTATTAACGAAATATTAGATGCTATTATCCGCGGATCCCTTTTAGGCTTTTTAGCTGGCTTCTGGTTAATGGGACTTGCTGCAATCTGGAAGTGGTTCCTGGGTGTTGCAAAACGTTTCCTTCACTGGCTTTTCCCAAAGGCAAAATGGTTCCAGCCAAAAGAACAGCCCCCAAAAGGAAACTAATATCAAGCGGCAGTACTTCCCGGTGCTGCTGCCCTTTTTGTAAAGGAATGAGATTATGATAAAAGAAATGTCAATTGATTTAGAGACCTATAGCGATGTAGATATCTCCAAATGCGGAGCTTACAAGTACGCTGAGTCTGATAATTTTGAAATATTACTGTTCGGTGTATCCATAGATGGTGGTGAAGTACAGGTATTTAATCTTGCCTGTGGGGATGCCATTCCTGATAATATCCTTGCAGCCTTATCTGATTGATACAGTTACAAAATGGGCTTTCAATGCCAATTTTGAAAGAATCTGTTTATCCAATTGGTTAAAAAGGCATCACCCTGAGCATTTCAAAGGCTACGGTATTCCCGAAGATCCTGCTTCCAAATATCTGGATCCATCCTCATGGAAGTGTACCATGGTATGGTCAGCCTATATGGGCTTACCACTCTCGCTTGAAGGTGTCGGTGCTGTCCTTAAACTGCAGGATCAAAAAATGAAGGAAGGCAAAGACTCATCAAATACTTCTGCTGCCCTTGTAAACCGACAAAAATAAATAGTGGCAGAACCAGAAATCTTCCAGAACATGCTCCCGATAAATGGGAAGCCTTCAAAGCCTACAATAAACGTGATGTAGAAGTGGAAATGGCTATCAAACAAAAATTGTCAAAATTCCCGGTTCCTGACTTCATCTGGGATGAATATCATCTCGACCAGGAAATTAATGACCGTGGGATTATGCTGGATATGGATGTAGTAGAAAATGCTATCGCATTTGATGAAAGGTCCAAGTCAGAGCTTATGATATCCATGCAGAATATCACGAACCTCGATAATCCAAACTCCGTAGTTCAGATGAAACAATGGCTCTCTGATCATGGTATTGAAGCAAATTCCCTTGGTAAGAAGGATGTAGCTGCTATGATAAAAAATACTGATGGTGATGTAGCTACCGCATTGAAACTCAGACTCCAGCTTGCAAAATCCTCCGTGAAGAAATACCAGGCTATGCAAAATGCAATATGTAAAGATGGTAGAGCTCACGGTATGTTTCAATTCTACGGTGCAAACCGTTCAGGAAGATGGGCCGGTCGATTGATTCAGTTACAGAATCTTCCTCAAAATCATATGAATGACCTTGCTGATGCTCGTGAACTTGTCCGTACCGGTGATTATGATACTTTGGAACTGCTTTACGATGATATCCCAGATACTTTAAGCCAGCTGATTCGTACCGCCTTTATTGCAAGACCGGGATACAAATTCGTGGTATCTGACTACTCTGCAATCGAGGCCAGAGTCCTTGCATACCTCGCTGGTGAATCCTGGCGTTCCAAAGTATTTGCAGAAGGTAAAGATATATACTGTGCTTCTGCCAGTCAGATGTTTGGTGTACCAGTCGAAAAGCACGGTATCAATTCACATCTCAGACAGAAGGGCAAAATCGCAGAGCTTGCCTTAGGATATGGTGGTTCCGTCGGTGCTCTTATTTCTATGGGAGCTTTGGATATGGGATTAACAGAGGATGAACTTCAGCCACTTGTAGATTCCTGGCGTGCCTCCAATCCAAATATTACTGCCTTCTGGTGGAATGTGGATAATGCCGTAAAGACTACTATAAAAATGAATATTCCTACAGAGGTAAACGGAATCAAATTCCTCTGTCGAAGTGGGATACTCTTCATCAAACTTCCTTCTGGTAGAACTCTTAGCTACGTCAAGCCTCGTATCGGAGAAAATCGATTTGGCGGTGAATCTGTAACCTATGAAGGCATCGGTTCCACTAAAAAATGGGAACGCATCGAAAGCTACGGTCCGAAATTCGTTGAAAACATTGTGCAGGCAGTCTCCAGAGATCTTCTCTGTTTTGCTATGCGTAACCTCTCCCACTGCTTTATCTGCGGTCATGTCCATGATGAGCTTATCATCGAATGTAGCCAAGATGTCGATTACAAATCCATCTGCAGTATCATGAGCAAATCCCCAGACTGGATGCCAGATATCCTGCTTAGAGGCGATGGGTATGAAACCAAATTTTATAAAAAAGATTAAAGATAGCGGTCTCCGGTATTTGCCAGAGGCCGCTTAATACATCAATTCTTTGTATTATCATTTTTTCTAAACTCTTCAAGCATCTTTCTAAGAATCTGCATGTTCAGATACTCTTCGCGAAATGCATCCATATTATAACCTGGTAGTTGTTCCATATGAGGAATCCATATATCATTTGCAAATGCATCTTTTCTATACCAATTTTCTCTGACATATATCCTGAATCGCTGATGCTCTTTTTCATCCTCAAATATTAAAATACACCCTTCATACTCATTATGTGAATGCCGCGCTTCATCACCATCATCTACATAATAAAATTCATGCACCAAATGATTTAGCCTTCCTTTTACCATATAACGATACGGCACATCCCAGTTATGATATTCTGTAAGCGATATTCCATCTCTATCCGGTGTTGCTGTAAAATACCTCCCACCATCAAGAATCACACCACCAAGCTCTGCCAGAACAGTCTGGTGATAACATATTCTTATTTCACTCCAATGCGGTCTTGAATCGGTCTGTGCAAACAAATAGTACTCATAACCAGTCCTGTCATCCTCCGGCTCATAAGTATGATCAATCGTAAATTCCGGAGCATACTTATAGTATTTCTTATCTTCGCTTGATGGACTATTTGCCCAATGTTCAGGATGCTTCAAATACAACTTCACTTTTTCAATTGGTGAAAGCAGCATTCCAAACCTTTTCTTCCAAAGATACTCAACATGATGAAAATCTGCAGATTTATCAACGGGTGTATTACTATCTTGAAGCCTTACATAAATATTATTAGCAAATATTCCCTTATACTTTTCTTTTAAGTAATATGGTGTATTTATACTATTATGAACCACAATAACATCTACCAGTCCACCATCCAAGTGTACTTGCTCCACAGTAACAACCGGGCGAAAATCACCTGCAAATTTCTTACCTCTGATAAAATCCGTAAGCATCTGAGTATTTCTACGATTTGCATCCTGTGACACATCCTGTATAGCATAATCACATTCTTCGTTGACACCAATAATAATATACGCATCTCTATCCACCAGATTATTAGCCATACAAATTATATCAATAAGCAGATCTCCATCCTTACTATCATCATACCACTCCCGCTTGAAATCCCAATAAGGACCTTCCTGATGCATCATAATTAGTTCTTCAATCTCATCTATTAATTCCAAAGAAGTCACCTACTTTCACCTGTCCCAGAAGTTATCACTTTTACGAAAGTATACTTCAAACTTTCTTGAAATACCCGTAATTCCAAAAACGCTTTTCAGGCGCTTAAGATCCTCATCACTATGATAGTAAACCAACCATTTTGTTTCTGGACGAACTTCATATTCAATTCTATCAAGGTATGGAACATCAACATCTCCAAAAGACAATCCCAGACATACAACTTGATTAACATCCCTCAAAGCTGAAAAGAAATCATCATTCTCACTTATTATCGCATCCGTATCCTTATACAACGACTCACAAAAATCAGCAATTGCATTACATATGCTTTCATACCATTCAACATATTCCTCCTGCGCCTCTTTTGCTTTCCTACGATATGAATCAATTATGTACTTATTTCCATGTCCCATTATAGGGCTATTTCACAACATGATGGGATACCTCCATGCAGATGAAGTACGTCTTTTATGCCATAAACCTTTTCAAGAGTATCTGTGTAATTAAAACTCATAAACAGATCATTTCTGTTATTAATGAGACTATCTTTTTTACACATAGCTTGGGATGTATCAATAGTTTGTAACCATTCTAATACGTACTTTTGGAGTTTATCTACAAATCCGTATTGTTCCCTCCAGTATACATTCATAGTATCAATTATGCCATCCACAGGCATTGTATCTACCATAGAATAAGCAGAATCATACATTCCCTCAACATCCGGATGACCTATTTTTTCTTCAAAACTCCACCACAAATCATTAATAACCGACTTATCCCATCTTTCCTGAGCCTCTTTCGTATACCAGGGTTCCGTATCATCTAAGGTTGAATATTATACATACTTTCGTAAAGTAGTTAAAAAAGACTCATGATTCTCTTTCAAAAATTCTCTAAAAGCTGCATATGGCGTTCTTATTCCATGTGCTATATCAAAACCATTGCCGAATATATATAAATGTCTGCAACAATATCCCCCTTCCATTGTTTATATTTTCATTCATATCTATCAGCAGTCCAAACAGGCTGCAAATCACATTTTAGTGCACCTACCTCACTTTATACATCCGCATTCCTGTCTGTGCTTTAAAAATTGATGCATCTCTTTTTGCATCAGCCAATTCGAATCCACCGATAACCTTCTCCTGAGTCTCTGGACTCCAATAGATTTTCAGATGCTTTTTAGACCGTGTTATCGCAGTATAGAAAATATTATGAGTTATCATTTCATCCACTTCTTCTGTGATAATCACTTTGACCGAATCATATTCCAAACCCTGCGCCTTATGAATAGAAACAGCATAAGCTATTTGGAATGGAATATCTGTATCATCCGCAAATTCCTTGTCATCATCAGAATCTTTCTTCCTTGTAACACGGAACTTCACAATTGATTTACCTTCTTCATCCGATTCCAATAATTTCAAATCTGTATGCCATACCTCATCTTCTGAGATTTCCTTCTCGACCTTGATAGAAAACCATATGCAGTCCTCTTCTTCATCCAATGAAATATCAACAATTTTTCCTTTCAAATTATTGTAAAGAACTGGCATAAATCGTTCCGACTCATTGAACAAAATAGGGTCTCCAACCTTAAATGTCCAAAGCCCCCAGCGGTATGCTTTCGACTTATTATTCTCTTGTAAAATCTATTGATATTATTAATGCCATAAAGGCCATCATAATTTAGACAAAGAATAATCTCATCCGCTGACTTCTTATCAAACACCGATGAATCCAACTGGTAGAATAACGATGATTAACAATATATTCTGTCAAATCATCATCCAGATTTCTTACTTTTCTCCAGAACTCCAGCAAATGTTCATCCCTTGTTCTATATGGCTTTTCTAATTCATTCCATGCGTATGCCGGAACAAAGTACTTTGCCATTGAGAACCAGTTACCGAAGGTATGGATTCAATCTGATATGTATCGCCTACCAGCATCATGATCTCACAAGAGATTTTATCGATAATATCTGCCATATCAGAATTACTAACCATACTGCACTCATCCATTACAAGAATATCGTAATCGGTACGATTATACCTCGACATAAGGAATTTCTTAATCGTCATAAATTCACATTTCTGTGGATCTATTGCGGTAACTTTACGTCTCAGATTTTCAACTGCTGGATTTGTATTAGCCAAAAACAGAATGGATTTCTCACTCATATAATTGGCAATGTGGTTAATCAAATATGTTTTTCCGGTACCGGCTGCACCGTAAATTAAAGACACTTTGGTCTTATCAAACATATTCTGTAGTATATTTTTCTTCTCTTCACTGTCCACATCAGCAATCAGATCCAACCAAAAGCTGACATCTTCCTGATATTCTGGAATGCCCTCTGTCGACATTTCCTTAAGCTTATCAATAATCTTCTTTGTATTTTGAAATGCTCCCTGAATATATAAACTCTGACCAAACTTCTCAATCCGCCTATTGGTATGTTTGAAATACAAACGATTATTGAATGCCGTTATTTCAGCATCCAGATTATCTGTATATTCTTCTACTTCTTTCACAGGCGTATATAAGACAGCATTGGTACTCATATTGGAAAGCATGTATCTGGCAACAACTCATGCTTCCTGTTATCTGCTGACAAACTGCCAAATAACTCTGCACTCTCTGGTTATGCTGTCTTAATGATGTTGCAAAAGGCATCTGATCAAATGGTATACATCCCCAATCAAGATACAAATCAGATAACTTCCAACAACTACCGCTACCCAGCTGATTCTTTATCACTTTATTATTCAAGGTATGAAGTAGATATCTTACTGTCGTAGAGCCTGCGCCCTTAGTTCTGATTAATCTCCTGCATTTATCCAAAACATTTTCAAAATAATGCACCTGACTCTTTCCAAACATCTTCTGCTTTATAAGATTATAAATATCTCTCGGAGCGGTCACTATATCCAACAGACTCGCACCGGAGTTAGAGAGATACTGCATCATTCCTATATATTCAGAGTGGCTCGGTGACATTTTGATATCATCTCCGAAAATCTTTGCAAAATTATTCAGCTCACACGGTCTGATAGATACCATAAAGTCTGTAAGAATATTTACCGGCATTTTCCTTCCATTCACTTCAATGGTTTCGTAATAAATATCCATCTTAGCTGAATAATGTGATGGAATCATTATCTTTGAATAGCATACAAATCTATCAAACTTACTTGTCGTATCATATGCTGGAGTCAATACTATTTCATAGTACACAGCCTCTCCAGACACAAAAGGCACTACCTTGTGTACATACATTCTTGGATTGTGAGTGAGATCCCTGATTTCTCTCCTAAGCTCCAGTCGCTCTGCAATTTTGTCATGATATTCTTGAACCGCATGATCCGTATTTATAGGAAATTTCTCAAGGTTGTGAAGGATATCCATCTGATATTCTTGCTTTCACAAAAATTTCTCAATATCATATAAAACTTATAATATTTCAATACAAGTCTCTCAGCACCTTCTCCATCAGGTGTATAATGAGACTTGGATTCCTGCAGAAAATTATGAAACTTTCGCAAAAATTGGAACTTATTATGGTGTTTGATATATTCGGTAGCAGCTGGGATAGTTTCCCAGTCTGCTTCCAAATCTTCACCTTTTGCATCCGCATATGCCTTTACAGCAACATGCTCTACAAGATTTCTCGACTGGCTCAGTAGATTCTGCGATACCAAAGCTCTTGAAACCGTCTCAAAATCTATCAAATCTATATTCTGGCAAATCGTTTTGTCAATATCACGTATTCTTTCATCTATCTTTGGCACGTTCTATAGCTTCACCCCTTAATCTTCTTTTTTGCCATATTCAGCAGGTTCCTCTGCTACCATATATACTGGAGTTTTAGCAAAGTCATAAGTTATAACCTTATCTTCCTCCTGTTTTGCCTTAAATGCAACAACGCCAAGCCCGGAATACTTCTCGAAATACCCCATGAGTTTTTCGATGACCGTCTTTTTCTTTTTAGCTCTGGCACCGCCTCCACCAAATCGACTGACAGGAGGCAACAATTTATCTATATCTGTTCCGGTTGTCTTTACCTCTCCTTCACGGAGCAATTCTCTAGGAACTTACGTGTTTCATCCGGTTTCAGTTTCTCCTGCTCAATAATGATAATTAAATCCTTCTCACGCTGAGCAACGATGTAATCCTGCCATTCCAGCATAACATCATCCACATCGTTAATACCGGCAATAAATGTTTCTATCAAAGCCTTTTTACTTCTCAGTTCGAGACTGGCATCAACTGCTTTTCTGATAGTAATAAGCAGTTCCTTATCTTCCCCATGTGTATCATGATATTTCTTAACCAGCATAAGGATGTAATCAATATTAATTTCAATCTGCTTAATCAGTTCAACTTCAAAAACAATATCGTCGATAATGTCTGTGATTTCGCCGTTTTCACGTTTACGCTTCCACTCATCTCTCAGATCCTGATATCTTCCAAGGTAATCCTGAAGGTCTCTTTCTGTAATGCCTTCTTTACCTGCAAACTCATCAAATGATAAAAGAAGATTTCTCATTCTAAGAATCGCACCAAATAAAGCTATGAAATCTTTCTGATTCTGCTCTCCTATTATCTGCGGCTCAGACAAAGGGAACTTGTTATTCAAGTCCTCTATCATATCAACATAACCCGGCATCTGCTTTCCATCAACAGACTCATACCCGTAGTAATAGTCCTTGAAACTCTGCATCAGAACAATACCACCAGCATTTTTATCTCCAAACAACGAAATAGCGGCATCCACTCTCTTCTGCAGATTTCTGAAGCAGACAATATTACCAAAAGTCTTAATACTATTCAGTATACGGTTAGTACGTGAAAATGCCTGAATCAAGCCATGCATTTTCAAGTTCTTATCAACCCATAATGTATTCAGTGTAGTAGCATCAAAACCAGTAAGGAACATATTTACTACAATCAGCAGATCCAGTTCCTTATTCTTCATACGAAGGGACACATCCTTATAATAGTTCTGGAACTTATCACTGGAAGTGTCATAGTTTGTATGGAACATTTGATTATAATCCAGAATTGCTGAATCAAGAAAATCTCTTGCCGTTTGGTCAAGTGCTGATGTATCCTCCGGATTTCTTCATCCAGAATTCCATCTGCCTCTTCTTCATTCGCACCATAGCTGTAAATAACCGCAATTTTAAGGTTCTTTGTCGGATCAGCCTTTATCTGTCTTCTGAACTCATCGTAATAAAGCTTTGCCATCGGCACAGATGAAACAGCAAAGATAGAATTAAATCCACTTACTCTCTGCTTCTGTTTTATCTCTTCCACCTTGCCTCTGTCAGCAGATGCAACCTCAGCTATATTAGTCAGTGTGCTATAAACATAGGTCTTATCTCCACGGTAAGTCTTCTGATCGAAATGTTCTAATATATATTTTGCGATTAAAGCAATACGTTCAGGTGCTTCAAATGCCTTCTTACGATCAATATCCCACACTTGTTCATCATCAATATCTGCATCCGTATCCATAGTCTTTATATAATCAACACGGAATGGAAGTACATTCTTATCATTGATGGCATCTACAATCGTATATGTATGAAGCTGATCTCCAAATGTCTGCTCTGTGGTAAATAATTTCGGATTTCTTACTGCACCAGAATTCGCCGGGAATATCGGAGTACCGGTAAAGCCAAACATATAATACTTCTTAAAACTACGCACAATCGCAGCATGCATATCACCAAACTGGCTACGATGGCATTCGTCAAAAATTATAACTACCTGTTTATTATAAACAGCATGCTCTTTGTATTTCTTGATGAATGATGATAGTTTCTGAATGGTGGTAATAATGATATGAGATTTACTGTCTCTAAGCTGTCTCTCTAAAATAACCGTTGAAGAGTTACTATTGGCAGCACCCTTTTCAAATCTGTCATACTCCTTCATGGCTGGTAATCCAGATCCTTACGGTCTACA
>ENA-OQAA01001542-OQAA01001542.1-human-gut-metagenome-genome-assembly--contig:-NODE-1542-length-11189-cov-2.568523_pt1 | contig 11189 bp, 15 predicted proteins | sample MGYA00242489_ERZ504515 | MGnify/ENA primary metagenome ERZ504515 (study PRJEB26092, sample SAMD00036237) | human gut metagenome | host: Homo sapiens | study: EMG produced TPA metagenomics assembly of...
GTCAGGGCCGCCAGCGCACCGAACAGCAGCATAACCAGCGGAAACACCATGGATACCCGGATGGATACCACCGCCTGTGCCAGATAGCTGCACAGCGCCAGCATGACTGGGGCCACGCCGGGAGTGTTCCAGCTCCGTTCCCCGCGCCGCAGGTGGGCCGCCACCAGCCAGCAGCCAGGCGGCCAAGCCAAGGATGCCGGTCGTCAGCAGCTGTTCCAGATATTCGTTATGCGCGGCATAGAACGTCGCCATGCGGCTGTCATGGCGTCGCCTGCCCAGCGGCCACGGCGGTATGCATCATGCCGGGGCCAATGCCCACAATCTTCGCGCAGCAGGCTGCCGTCCGCCCAGGTGCCAAACGCAGCGCGCCAGGCCACGCCGCGGTAGGTACCCCAGTCATCGTTGAACACCAGCAGGTTATGCAGGCTTTCCGGCAGGGGCAGGTTTGGCATTGCATTGGCCAGCACAAAGGCCAACGCCCCCACCGCCAGCACAGCAATGGTGATGACCCGCCCCGGCAGGTACAGTGGGGCCTGCGCTGCAATGCCTTTGCGGGCCAGCACAAACAGCACCAGCCACAGCAGCAGGCTTGCCGCCATGCAGGGCAGTGCCACCTGCCACGCGCCCAGTTTGGCCAGCAGGGCGGTGCCGCCCTGGGTGTAAACGCTGGCACGCATGTAATGCATCCAGCAGCCCAGCCGAAGAACGCCGCACTGATGAGCGCCGCACGGCGCAGGTGGCGGGTGGTAAAGTTTTTATGGCAGACCAGCACCATCACCGCCGCGCCGATGCCCAGGGCAAGCGCCTCTGAATCCACAACGGCCAGCGCCAATGCGCCAAACGCTGCCGGAATGCCGGTCCAGACAGCGGTTCTGGTATCTTTGGCGTTCAGGAACTGGTAAAACACAATGGGCAGCGCTACCGAGAAAAAGCAGCCGTTAAAGTCCTTCTGCCCCAGGGTTGAGAAAAACTGTGCGCGCTCCACCACGCGGTGTCTGCATACGCGCCGATAAGGTCAATGTTAAAGATGTTGAGCACATACAAAACTGCCACAATGCTTGTGGTAATGCCCAGCACCCAGAAAACAAAATCCAGGTTTTCAAGGTCCAGGTAGCTGCGCACAGCCCAGTACCCGGCGGCGGTAAACAGCACCAGCATCAGCCCGCCGTAATAGCCCCCCAGCCCCCAGGTGGACGCCGTGGGCGAAAGCGATGTAAAGGTGGAAATCAGGCTAGTGCCTGCAAAGGCCAGCACACCCCACAGGGTTACATCTCGTCCGGCGTTGGCGTTGCGCGGGCGGGGCGCACGGGCCCCAATGGCCGTACAGGCCACCAGCCAGAGCAGGAACAAGAGAAACAGGGTAAAACAGCCGGTGAACTTGGTCACACCAAGGTTAGAAAATTTATCAATGTACAGCGGGTACACGCACAGCACCGCGCACAAAAAAGCGGTTGCCGAGGTGCCCGCCAAGCGGTTGATCGCTTGCTGTTGGTCAGAACGCATGGTTCAAATTACCTCCGGGTCTTTTTCCCGCAGGCTTTGCGGCGTGCGGGCAACTGTATTGTATTATTTTACCCGTTCCCCTGCTGCTTTTCAACCGTTGCTACAGGTTTTACAAATAGGAAACATATCCCGCCCGCCACGGCGCTGGCTACCGCCAGCATATGCCGGGCAGGCAGATCCAGCAGCTGGCTGCCCGCATAACTCAGCAGGCTGCCGGCGCTCATGCCAAGGGCGATCAAGCCATAGTTGACCCCCGCATGGCAAGGCCGAACAGGTCCGTATTTAAGGCGGGCTGCACCGCCGCGCCGCCGGAGTAAAAGCAGGTCAGCACACAGTAAGCCGCCAGCACCCACCACCCCTGCGCAAAGGCAAACCCGATGCTGCCCGCCGCCAGGGCCGCATACACCCCGTACAAAACTGGTTTGCGGCCCCAGTGGTCGACTGGCAGCGGGGCAAAGCAACCGCCCTGCTGCGCTGGCCGCACTGCCCACTGCCACGCACAAGGCACCCACTGCTCCGGCAGGCCGCGGTCCGCTGCAATGGTCAGAATCTCCGGGCTGAACAGCAGCATGGGCGGGGCTGCCAGCGCCACCCCCGCAACACACAGGCGGTACTGCGTGGTGCGCACCATCTGGTGGGGCGGCAGGTCGTTGCCGCTTTTGCGTTTGGCTGGCCGGCGGGCTGGGGTGGATTTTGCAGCACGGCGGCGGATGCCCCGCACACCGCCAGCACCACCACACCGAGCGCGGCAAAACAGACACGCATCCCCCAGCGGTTTTCCACAAAACCCACAAAAACGGTTAAAAACGCACCGGAAAGCCCCATAGCCGCACCGCTGACCCCCGTTGCAGCCTTTGCGGCTGGCATACCACTTTTGGGCGCAGGCCAGCACCGCCGGGGCCAAAAAGGCGCTGCCTACCCCGCCGGGATGCTGTACACCAAAAGAACGACGCCGCATTGCCCTGCGGCACCAGCGCCTGCCCCCATGCTGCCGCCGCCCAGCAGCGCGGTACCCCACAGGGCCGCATAGCGCGGGCCGTGCTGATCCTGCACAAAACCGCCGATGGCGCAGCCGATGCCATACCCTGCCACCAGAACGGCAAAGCTGAGCATGGCCTGCCCGCGGGAAAAGCCATACTGCGCCATGACCGGCTTTTGGAACACGCCCCACGCCGCCGGAATGCCGGTCAGCAGCTGCACGGCGGCACCGGCGGCCAGAATTTTGGGGTTGCCGTTTTGTTTTGGCATGGTGTTCTTCCTCCTTATCCTTCCCGTTCCACACAGTTTGATACAGCTTCAGTATGCCCCGTTTTTGTTGACAAAAAACGCCGGGACAGATATGATAAAGAGGTATATCTTTTGATTTTTCCGCGGGCCGCTGCCCGCGCAGATAATAGGGAGGAACAACCATGAAAACACAGCCGTTGAAGGGCATGCGCGACCTTTTGCCGCGCGAGCAGGCATTGCGTGATTACATTCAGGGCCAGATTTTGGATACTTACCGCGCCGCCGGGTTCCAGCGTATTTCCACCCCCATCCTGGAGGATATGGAAAATCTGGACAAATCCGATGGCGGCGACAACCTGAACCTGATCTTCAAGGTTCTCAAGCGCGGCGAAAAGCTGGCCGCTGCCCTGCGCTCCGGCGATGAAAAGCAGCTTTCCGATATGGGCCTGCGCTATGACCTGACCCTGCCGCTTTCCCGTTACTACGCTGCCAACCGCAACGAGCTGCCCAACCCCTTCAAGGTGATCCAGACCGACCGCGTTTACCGTGCCGAGCGCCCGCAGAAGGGCCGCCTGCGCGAGTTTGTGCAGTGTGATATCGACATTCTGGGCGATTCTTCCCCCAATGCCGAGGTGGAGCTGATCGATGTGACCACTCGCGCTCTGCTGCGCATCGGTTTCAAAGATTTCACTGTCAACATCAACGACCGCCGCATCCTGCGCGCCATGCTGGAAAAGATGGGCTTTGCCGCTGACCAGCTGGATTCCGTCTGCATCAGCTTTGACAAGCTGGATAAGATCGGTGCAGAGGCGTAAAGAAAGAGCTGCTGGAAAAAGAGTTTGACGCCGCCGCTGTGGAAGCGCTGGATGAGTTCCTATGCGCCGGTGATTTCAGCCTGGACGCCGTGACCGCCCGCGTTGGGGACGAGACCCTGACCGCCGACCTGCGCTATGTCATCGCCACCGCCGAAAAGATTGCCAACGGCCGTTACGGCATTGCCTATGCCCCCAGCCTGGTGCGCGGCCAGGGATACTATACCGGCATGGTGTTTGAAGTGACCTGCCCGCAGTTCAGCGGCGCTGTTGCAGGCGGCGGCCGCTACGACAATATGGTTGGCAAGTTCATTGGCCAGCAGGTGCCCGCCGTTGGCTTCTCCATCGGGTTCGAGCGCGTCTGCGGCATTCTGCTGGAGCAGGATTACCAGATCCCCGGTGCCAAGCAGAAGCTGGCTCTGCTGTATCTGAAGGATGCCGATTTCGCCGCCGTGCTGGCCAAGGCCGATGCCCTGCGCGCAGCCTATGATGTGACGGTTCTGCCCCAGGCCAAAAAGCTGGGCAAGCAGTTCGGCACATTGGAAACCGCTGGTTACAACGCTGTTGCCTTTGCGGACAACGATGATATCAAAGTTCTTGGTCAAAAAGCTGAATAATTAGAATTATTTTTGTGGGGGTGTGCCGGTTTTACGGCGCACCCCGCTTTTTTTGACATCAAGCTGTAACATTCCGGTGCCACTTCCGTGTTATACTGGTAAAGGAAGCAGATATTGCTTTTGGCTTACCCCTTACCACACAACACAATAAGGAGCGTGCCCTATGAAACATACAACACTATCCCGCTTTGCCAGCCTTGCCGCATCCGCCGCGCTGGCGCTCAGCCTTGCTGCCTGCGGTTCCACCAGCCGCAGCACCTACTCCGCCGCTGTTTCTAACGATACCGCCGCCTTTAGCAGCCAGGATGCCGGAGACTATGAATCTTACAGCGCCGAAAGCGCCGCAGCCGGGGAAGGCAGCAGTTTTTCTTCAGACGATCTGACCAGCTCGATGCTGGATCCTTCCACGGTGGAAAGCAGCCGCAAGATCGTGTATAACGCCAGCGTGCGGATGGAAACCACCGACTATGATACCACCCGCGCCGCCTTGCAGGAGGCCGTAACCGCCGCGAACGGCTACCTGGAAAGCACTGACCAGGGCGGCAGCAAGGATTCCGGCAGCCGCTATACTTATTACACCGCGCGCATCCCCGCCGAAAACTACCGCAGCTTTTTGACCGCCGCCGGGGAAGCCGGGAACGTGACCTCGCTGAACGAGAGCGCGCAGGACATTACCGCTGAGTATGTAGATGTGGAAGCCCGCCTGAAAGCCTGAACGACCAGCGCGACCGGCTGAACGCCCTGGCCGACAAAGCTGAAACCACCGCCGACCTGCTGGAAATTGAAAGCCAGCTTTCGGATGTGCAGTATCAGCTGGAAAGCTACACCGGCCAGATGCGGCTGATGGATAACCAGGTGCGCTATTCCACCGTGGATATTTCCCTGCAGGAAGTGCGGGTACTGACCCCCACCGCCACCACCTTTGGCGAAAAGTTTGTGGAAGCCGTTACCAGCGGCTGGCGCGGCTTTGTGGATGGGGCCGAAGATCTCATCCTGGTGGTGGTTTACCTGTGGCCGGTGGTACTGATCGTGCTTGCCATCCTGCTGGTGGCACGGCCCGCCCTCAAGCGCCGCAAGGCCCGCCGGGCGGAGAAAAAGCAGCTAAGCTCGCTGCAAAGGCTGCCGCCCAGGCGCAGCCCGCAGAGCCCGCCAAACCGGACGACACCGTAAAATAAATCGCACCTCTTCTTTCCAACTTATATCGCAAAGCGGCGCACCGTCCTACAGTAGACGCGCGCCCGCTTTGATTTTTACCGGCTGTTCTTACAGACCGTACAGCCCGGTATATTTGTTTTTCAGGTAGTTGGTGTAGTGGGCGGCATCAAATGCGCCGCCGCACAGGCTTTGCACCAGCCACTGCGGTTCCTTGGCGCGGCCATGCTGCCACACGCGGCTGCGCAGAGCGTCCTTCAGCGGCTGCATGTTGCCTTCGGCCCACTGGCGTCCAGGTCCATGGTTTTGCGCAGGTCATCCACGCCTGTGCGCTGTAAGCACTGCCCAGCGCATAGCTGGGGAAGTAGCCCATATCGCCCATTGCCCAGTGGATATCCTGCAAACAGCCGTGGGTATCGTCCGGCACATCCACGCCAAGGTATTCCTTATACTTGGCGTTCCAGGCGGCGGGCAGGTCGGCCACGGTCAGGGTGCCTGCATCAGGCCTTTTCCAGCTCATACCGCACCATAATGTGCAAAGAGTAGGTCAGCTCGTCCGCTCGGTGCGGATCAGGCTCGGCTCGGCGCGGTTAACTGCGCGGTAGATCTCTTCCTCGGTCACGCCGTTCAGCTGCTGGGGGAACAGCTCCAGCAAAGTGGGATACAAATAGTGGATGAACGCGCGGCTGCGGCCCACATAGTTTTCAAACAGGCGGCTCTGGCTTTCGTGCAGGCCGGTGGTTGCGCCGCCCGCCAGGATGGTATAATCATACTTAGGGTCAACGTTCAGCTCATACAGGGCATGGCCGCCCTCGTGCGCCACGCTGTACAGGTTGGAGAACATATCCTGCGGCATATAATGGGTGGTAATGCGCACATCGCCGTGCCAGAAGCCGGAGGTAAAGGGGTGTTCCGTTTCGCCCAATACGCAGTGGTCCGGGTCCAGCCCCCACACTTCCATGATCTTTTTGGAAAGCTTGCGCTGCTGCTCAATGGGCCAATTCTGATACAAAAAGTCGGTGCGGATGGCGCTGCCGCGCTCTTTTATGGCAGCCAGCAGCGGCACAATGGTCTCGCGCAGGGCGGCAAAGAAAGTATCACACTGGGCAATGGTCAGGCCGTGTTCATAGCGGTCCAGCCAGACTTCATACGGGTCGCGGTCAGGGGCAAAATAGTGGGCCTGCGCGCGCAGGGATTCCACAATTTTTTCCAGATACGGGGCAAAACTGGCAAAGTCATTGCCGCGCTTTGCCTTGCCCCATGCGGGCATGCTTTCCTGCGTCAGCTTGGTGAACGCGGCGTACTCTTCTGCCGGGATCTTGCCAATCTCGTCATAGCTGCGCTGCAACTCCCGCACTTCTGCCTTTTCCTGTTCGGTTTCGGCATCGGCTGCAGCGCGCTGCAGCAGGGCGGCGGTGTCAGCGCTGACCAGCTGGTCAAAGTAGGCGCGGCTCAGCACCTCCATGGCTTCGGCGCGGCCCGCGCTGCTTTCCGGTGGGGCTACCGTCTCACTGTCATAATCGGCAACGGCCATTGCGTACTGGTAGGCATACAGTCTTTTCTCCAGCTCGCGCAGAGCTTTGATGGAATCTTTCATTGGGCTCTCCTTTCCGCCGGGGCGGCGGTTTTTATTCATGACTTATTATAGCACACCCGGCGGCTGTTCGGCCAGTTAGCAGCACAAAACCGAAAAATTTTGCCCTGCGGCACATTTTCCTCCAACTGCCCATTGTCAGGCGCGGGAGCGGGCCTTTATAATGGTTATAATGTTTTTTATTTTGCCCCTGAGCGTGGGGGATTCAGGAGAACGCCATGAAAAAACAAGCCTCAACCCTGCTGCCTGCACTGCTGGACCTGCTGCGGCAGTATCTGGCGCTGGATATGGCCGTATACGCCGGACATGCCACCTTGCTGCTGCTTACGGCATCGCTGCCGCTGCTGATGTGGGTGCTGGTCATCATCAACATGCTGCCGTTTTATTCGGTTTCGGACATTGCCGCGCTGGTTGCCCAGCTTTTGCCGGATATCCCGGCCATCCAGTCAATGGCGGTGGATGTGATTGCCAACCTGAATAATCAGTCCACCACCTTCATGGCTTCCTTTGCCGCCATCACCACGGTGATTTCCGCTTCCGGTGGGATGGCCGCGGTGCAAAAGGGGCTGCAAAAGCTGACCCCCGATGCCCGCAAAACAATGTTTGACCGTTTGTGGGCTGTGCTGTATACCTTTTTGTTTGAGGGCCTGAGTGCTGGTTGCATGGTGGTGCAAAGCCTGAGCCCAATCCTGCGCGGGCTGGCCGGGCTGCTGCCGCTGCATACCCTGGTGGGCGGGCTGCTGCAGCGGCTGCACAGCCTGCTCAGCATCAGTGCGGTGCTTTCGTTGGCGCTTTCGCTGCTGACGGTAACACTGATCTACACCTATGTGCCCGGCGGCAAGCGCCGCATACGGGATCAGCTGCCGGGGGCCGCCGCTGTGGTAGCGGTGTGGACGCTGTTTTCCAAAATATTCTCGTTTTACATCGGGCATTTCTGGAAGTTATCGTACATTTACGGTTCTTTGGCTGCAATCGTGCTGATTACGCTTTGGCTGAATGTGAACATCAATGTGCTGTTTTTGGGTGCCGGGCTGAACGCAAAGATTCAGGGAACGGGGCAGGAGAAAAAGGAACCGGATGCTTGAGATACACCCTAGGGCGCGATGCCCTCATCGCACAGGGAAGAAACGCAAATATTGGGCTGCGAACCTGCAAACCATGTGTAGGAAACAACGCTCGCATCGTCCTGCATGGCGGGCCGTAATATGCGCACACGTCGGATGAGGCATCCCGCCTTACGTGGCCGGGCGTACAATGTGCGCTCCCACGGGCTCCACAGGGTCAAACGCTTTTTTCTAACGCATTAAACCCATACAAACACTACCTGATACACCAACAGGGCGGCCGGGAAGTTTTCCCGGTCGCCCTGTTTTATTGCTCTCGTTTTATTGCTTTCTTTGAACCGTGAACTTATTCAGCGGTCTTATACCCATCGGGTTGTGGCTCTGCCAGTTCCAGCTGTCGCGGCACATTTCGTCAATGCCGTACTCAGCTTCCCAGCCCAGCTCACGCTTGGCCTTGCTGGGATCGCACCAGCACTCGGCAATATCGCCGGGGCGGCGCGGGTCAATGACATAGGGCAGCTCCTTGCCGCAGGCCTTGCTGAATGCATGAATCACATCCAGCACACTGTAGCCGTGGCCGGTGCCCAGGTTGCAGATGAACAGGCCGGGCTTTTCTTCCAGCTTTTTGATGGCTGCCACATGGCCGCGGGCCAGGTCCACAACGTGGATGTAGTCGCGCACGCCGGTGCCATCGGGGGTAGGGTAATCATTGCCGTACACATGCACTTTTTCCAGCTTGCCAACGGCAACTTTGGCGATGTAGGGCACCAGGTTGTTGGGGATGCCGTTCGGGTCCTCGCCGATTTTTCCGGAAGGATGTGCACCAATGGGGTTGAAGTAACGCAGCAGAGCAACGTTCAGCTCCGGGTCTGCCTTGCAGCAGTCGGTCAGGATGCGCTCGGTAAACACCTTGGTAGTGCCATACGGGTTGGTGGTTGCACCAACAGGGAAATCCTCGCGGATGGGCACGCTGGCGGGGTCGCCGTAAACCGTTGCGGAGGAGGAGAAGATGATGTTATGGCAATCGTAACGGCGCATAACATCCAGGATGTTCAGGGTGCAGTTCAGGTTGTTGGAGTAATACTCGATGGGCTTGGAAACGCTTTCGCCCACGGCCTTGTAGGCGGCAAACTGGATCACACAGTCAATGCCGGGATTTTCCGCAAAGACCTTTTCAACTGCCGCATGGTCGGTCATGTCTGCTTCCACAAACTTGAAATCCTTACCGGTGATCTCGCGCACACGCTTCAGGGCTTCGGGGCAGGAGTTGTAATAGTTATCTGCCACCACAATATCGTAACCCGCATTGAGAAGCTCCACACAGGTATGGCTGCCGATGTAACCGGCGCCGCCGCTGACCAAAATAGACATACTGATCGCTCCTTTACACAATATGGAAAGTTGTTGCCGGGATTTTGTATTTTCAACAGGGCATCCGCAGGGTTTGCTTCGTTCCCTTGTTGATTTTATTCTAACGTCTTTATCACAATATGGAAATAGATGTTTCCATGTTTGATATGTAACTTTGTTGTTACCTTTACCGTTCGCACAGATGCAGCGGGTGCGGGGCGCGGCGGTAAGCGCCGGGCGTTTGGCCGGTCAGGGCGTGGAACCGCCTGCTGAACCACGCCAGGGAGCCATACCCCAGCATACGGGCCGTTTCGCCGGGGCCGTACCCTGGGTCAGCAGCAGCGCTGCCTGTTCGGCTTTCATGCAGGAGAAATACTCCATCGGCCCCATGCGGGTGCGGGTGCGGAACGCCTGCTGCAATGCCACGCGGGAGCAGCCATTGGCATCGCATACCTGGTCCAGCGCCAGCGGCTTTTCAATGTTCTGCGCAAAGTACAGGCGCACGCTTTCCACAAGGGCTGCCTGCTCCTGCTCGGCGCGGGCACGGGGGCTTTGTTTGCGGGTGCGTTGCTGCGGCGGGCCAACAGGTACAGCAGCTGTGCCAGATAGATGGTTTGCAGCTCTTTGCCGCCAAACGGGATTTCCGCGCGGCGGGCGGGCATCTGGCAGGCATCCTGCACCGGCTGGAACACCTCGCGCACCGTTTCTGCCAGCTGGCGCAGACAGCTTTTTTCGGCGTTGCCGAGCCGCATATGGCAGCTGCGGAAAGAATCCATCGCACTGCCGTCCGCGGTAAATTCCATGCGGAACACCTCCGGCGGAACTTCGCCCACTGCGCGCATGGCAAACAGCTCTGCGGGCTGATGGAACAAAATCTGCCGGCGCGCAGCAGCACCCGGTGGGTATCGCACAGCTCTTCCACCATACCGCTTTTTACATATACCAGCAGCCAGCCCTCACAGGTGCGCTCCGGCGTTTGCTGGCCAATGCGCCATTCGGATTCCGCCGCGCTGGCAATCCCTGTTACCCGCAGCGGCCATTCATCCCCATACATGCCTTCACCTCCCCTGTTCAAGCTGATTCATCGCTTGCGGTCCAGTTCTGGCCTGCGCCGTTGCTGAACACACCGGGCGGGTCCTGCCTTGCCGCCGGGAACTGCTCGCTCCCGGGGAAGCTGTCCACCAGCCCCAGGCGGTAGGCCGTCAGCGGGCAGAGCGTTTTTTCGATATGCTCATAGCTGATGCCGTTATCGCTGTTGTAGGTGTAATACATAATAGCATCCGGCCAGGTGTTCAGCACATACTGCGCCAGCGGCTGGGTCACAAACGTATCCCGGCTGCGACGTAAAGGTCTGCCGCACCAAACAGATGCAGGATCTCGTGGGCATACACGGTGGGGCTGTTGTAGGTTTTCTCCCCCGCATAGGAATCATAGAGATAAAGACAGCTGAATTCATTCAGGTAATTACCGCCATCCTCCAGATAATGCAGAATGGAGTAGGAAGCCCCCTCCACCGGCAGAAAGATCAGGTAGCCAATGCTTGCCGTGCCGTATTGCTGCTGGATGAATTCCACATCCACCTGTGCGGTCAGGGTGTCCACATCGTCATAGAACGTTGTGCCGGTGGTGGTATCTTCCGTCAGACCGGCTTTGTAGGCGGCAAAGGTGCTCAGATTGTTTTCGCCGGTATCGTAATAGATTTTCGGCTGGGCGTTATAGGTCTGCGCCTGCTGGGTGATCCAGTCCACCGCCACGGCAAGGTTCTGCCGCGTCTGGGCCAGGGCTTCCTCGGTCCAGGGGTTGGCGTCGTCCTGCAGATAAATGCTGTACAGCACGCTGGGCCATGCCAGCAGCCCGCAGCTGCCGTACA
>ENA-OQAA01001543-OQAA01001543.1-human-gut-metagenome-genome-assembly--contig:-NODE-1543-length-11177-cov-4.802105_pt1 | contig 11177 bp, 15 predicted proteins | sample MGYA00242489_ERZ504515 | MGnify/ENA primary metagenome ERZ504515 (study PRJEB26092, sample SAMD00036237) | human gut metagenome | host: Homo sapiens | study: EMG produced TPA metagenomics assembly of...
CAGGGCTGGACTGACGGGCCGCAAAGGCCTGAATGCGCAGAATTCCGGTAGCCATACAAAAACTCTCCTTTGCTTGAAATCAAGATAAGGCTCGGTACAGCCTATTCCGCCGTGAGAGAATGGGTGAATCCTCTTGGCTTTTCGGGGCGGGGAGAGTATACTGGAATCAGCAAAACACACACGAAAAGGAGTGCAGACAAATGCAGGCGACCATTCAAAACGAATTTCTGAGCCTTACGGTGGACACTCACGGTGCCGAGGCCGTCAGCCTGAAGAACGCGGCGGGGGAGGAGCTGCTCTGGCAGGCCGACCCGGCGGTCTGGAAGCGCCACGCGCCCATCCTCTTCCCGTGGACGGGCAAGCTCAAGGACGGCAGCTTCACCCATGGCGGCAAGACCTACAAGGGCGGCCAGCACGGTTTTGCCCGGGACGTGGAGCACACCCTGCTGAAAGCGGGGGGCGACACCATCCGGCTGGAGCTGCGCCCGGATGAGGCCATGAAGACGGAAAAGTTCCCCTTCGACTTCGTCCTCACCAGCACCTTCCGGCTGGACGGAAAGACCCTTCACCACACCCTCACCGTCTCGAACCCCGGTGCCGAAGAGCTGCGGTTCGGCATCGGCTACCACCCGGCCTTTCAGGTGCCGTTCGATGACAGCCACACCGTCGAGGACTACGAGTTCCGCTTCGACCAGCCCGAGAGCCCGGTCATCCTCGACGCCAGCGGGGGCGGTCTGCTGACGGGCAAATGCTACTACCAGTGGAAGAACCAGCAGGCCATCCAGCTGACCAACGACCTCTTCGACAACGACAGCTTCTGCATGGCGGGCCTGCGCACCAGGACGCTGGGCATCTACGAGAAGGATACGGGCCGCAGCATCGTCTGCGATGTGGCCGGCTTCCCCTACACCCTCATCTGGTCGGCTCTGTCCAAGCCGGTGCGCTTTGTCTGCATCGAGCCGTGGAACTCGCTGCCCGCCTCGGTGAACGATCCGCAGGAGTGGGAGCAGCGTGCTGCTGCGGCCTGCCTCGCCCCCGGCGGGGAGTGGAGCACGACCCTCAGCACGACCTTCAACCGCTGAACTGCAAGCAAAAAGGGAGGCGCCCCGGCGGGGTGCCTCCCTCTTTTTGTGCGATAAAATTTACAGACCTTGATGGCGGTCTTGATGCGCTCGGCAGCCACCTTGGTCTTTTCGGCGTCACCGAAAGCGGTCAGGCGGAAGTAGCCCTCGCCGCACTCGCCGAAGCCCACGCCCGGGGTACCGACCACGCCGCAGTTTTCCAGCAGCCAGTCGAAGAACTCCCAGCTCTTCATGTTACCGGGGCAGCGCAGCCAGATGTAGGGGCTGTTCTTGCCGCCGCAGTACCACACGCCGCACTCGTCCAGAGCGTCCGCGATGACCTTGGCATTCTTGCGGTAGTAGTCCAAATTCTGCTGGATCTCGGCCATGCCGCTCTCGGTGAACACCGCAGCTGCAGCGCGCTGCACCACATAAGGCACACCGTTGAACTTGGTGGTCTGGCGGCGCAGCCACAGCTTATTGATGTTCATTCCCTCGCGCTCCAGCTCCTTGGGCACCACAGTGTAGCCGCAGCGGGTGCCGGTGAAGCCTGCGATCTTGGAGAAGGAGCAAATTTCAATGGCACACTCCCGTGCACCCTCGATCTCGAAGATGCTGCGGGCGAGGTTCTCGTCGGAGATGAAGCACTCGTATGCAGCATCGTACAGGATGATGGCATCGTTCTTACGGGCGTAGTCCACCCATGCCTTGAGCTGGTCGCGGGTGTAGGCGGCACCGGTGGGGTTATTGGGGCTGCAGATATAGATGATGTCAGCCTTCACATTCTCATCCGGCATTCCCAGGAAGCCGTTCTCCTGACTGGTGCGGCTGTAGATGATCTTGCGGCCATCGGTCACGTTATCGTCCACGTAGGTGGGATAAACGGGGTCCGGCACCAGCACGGTGTTGTCCACATCGAACAGGCCCAGTACGTTGGCCAGATCGCTCTTTGCACCATCAGAGATGAAAATTTCATCCTCTGCCAGCTGGGTGCCGCGGCCTGCGTAGTAGCCTGAATGGCCTGCTTGAGGAAGGGGTAGCCCTGCTCCGGGCCATAGCCGTGGAAGCCTTCCTTGGTGCCCATCTCATCGGCTGCATCGTGCATGGCCTTGACCACACACTTTGCCAGCGGCTGGGTCACATCGCCAATGCCCAGACGGATGATCTCCTTCTCCGGGTGTGCCTCCTGATAAGCGGCCACCTTGTGGGCAATGTCCACAAACAGGTAGCTTGCCTTCAGCTCGTTATAGTGTTTGTTCATCTTCATAGTACTTTCCCTCGCTTCTGTTTTGGTATGACCCTCTCAGTCATCTCGCGTCCGCTCGATGCCAGCTCCCCCGAGTGGGGGAGCTTTTTTGTTGTGAAGAAAAACTTTTCCTCTTGATGTGGAAAAGCTCGCCCTTCGGGAGAGCTGTCGCCGTCAGGCGACTGAGAGGGTTTTCGTTTTCCTTACACTTCTGTCGTGCCCTCGCACACGGTCTCGGCGGCGCCGGTCATCAGCAGCTGTCTGCCGGGCAATACCCGGATGGTCAGCACACCGCCGCGCAGCTGCACATGGATGTCCTCGCCTGCCGGGCAGATGCCAAGCTCGGTCAGGGCCGCCACGGTGGCGCAGGTGCCAGTGCCGCAGGCCCATGTCTCGCCGCTGCCGCGCTCCCACACCCGCATCTTCAGGTGGGTGGCATCCACCACCTGCACGAACTCGGTGTTGATGCGCTCCGGGAAGTTTGCGTGGTGCTCAAAGGCCGGGCCGATCTCTTCCAGCTTCAGGCTGTCCACATCCTCCACCACGGTCACACAGTGGGGGTTGCCCACACTGATGCAGGTCACATGCCACGTTTTGCCGTCCACAGTCAGTTCTTTGTCCACAAGCGGTTCCTCGCCCATGTTCACAGCAGGCAGGCTGGCAGGCATGGCACTGTAAGCGCCCATCTCCACCTGCCACAGGCCCGCACCTTGTGGGTGACGGTCTTCAGGCCGCTGAGGGTATCAATGGCAAGGGTCTCTTTGGCAATGCCGTGGGTGTACAGCCATTCAGCCACGCAGCGGATGCCGTTGCCGCACATCCTGCCCTCACTGCCATCGGCGTTGAAAATGCGCATCATGCCGTCCGCACCCGCCGTCTGCGCAGCACAGATGCAGATGATGCCGTCCGCACCAATGGAAAAATGCCGCCGGGACAATTTTTCGGAAAGGGCTGCAATGTTCTCCGGCACACCGCTTTTGCGGCAGTCCAGATAGATATAATCGTTAGCGCAGCCCTGCATTTTGGTAAATGAAGCTTCATGCTCAAACTCCTTCATGGACTTGTGGTCAGTCCCTATAAACTCGCTACTCTATAATGATAAGAAACCGGGGCGCTCCTGTCAAGCGAAAATGCACCTTTCCGGCAATTTTTCGCAAAGGAATCTGCCAGAATGGAAAACAGGGCTTGACAATACGCATGGCATGGGATATAAAAAAAGAGAGAGTTTTGTACAGTCCGGGGCCGCGCAGCATCTGCGGGTGCATCCGTCACGGCAGCCGCACGCACGGCACCGGTGTACAGGACAGGCAAAACAACTGCAAAAAGGAGACCACAGGAATGGATACTTTTGAAAAAATCCGTGCATTGCTGGCGGAGCAGCTGGATGTTGACCCGGCAAAGATCACGATGGATAGTGACATCATGAGCGATTTTGAGGCCGACAGTCTGGATATCGTGGATATGGTGATGACGCTGGAGGATGAGTTTGGCATTGAGGTGCCGGACGATGCCATCGAGTCCCTGCGCACCGTGGGCGATGTGGTAAACTTTGTGGACAGCCACGCGCAGAACTGATTCAGTCAAAAAGCCCTGCCTTCTGGTGCGGCACCCGGCCGCACTGCATGGACGGGGCTTTTAATATGGTTCGTGCGGAACGCAAGCCGTTTGGCGCACGGCCTTAGGAGGAAAAAGCAAAAATGGCAAAAGATTCAAAGAAGCTCGTACAGGCGATCACCAGCCAGGAAGAGAACTTCGCACAGTGGTACACCGATATCTGCGTGAAGGCAGAGCTGGTGGAGTACTCCAGCGTGAAGGGTTTCATCATCCTGCGCCCCTACGGTCAGGCCATCTGGGAGCTGATCCAGAAGGACATGGATGCCCGGTTCAAGGCCACCGGCCATGAGAACGTGGCAATGCCCGTGCTGATCCCGGAAAGCCTGCTGCAGAAGGAAGGCGAACTGGTCAATGGCTTCGCGCCGGAGGTGGCGTGGGTCACGATGGGCGGTTCCGACAAGCTGGAAGAGCGTCTGGCCGTGCGTCCCACCAGTGAGACCATGTTCTGCGACCACTGGTCCCGCGTGCTGCACAGCTACCGTGAGCTTCCCATGAAGTACAACCAGTGGTGCAGCGTTGTCCGCTGGGAAAAGACCACCCGCCCCTTCCTGCGCAGCCGCGAGTTCTGGTGGCAGGAAGGCCACACCATCCACGAGACTGCCGCCGAGGCTGAGGCTGAGACCCAGCAGCAGCTGAACTGCTACGCAGATGTCTGCGAGCAGGATCTGGCCATCCCCGTGGTGAAGGGCCGCAAGACCGACAAGGAAAAGTTTGCCGGTGCCGAGGCTACCTATACCATCGAGGCCATGATGAAGGACGGCAAGGCCCTGCAGAGCGGCACCAGCCACTACTTTGGCGATAAGTTCAGCAAGGCTTATGACGTGACCTTTACCGGCCGCGACAACCAGCTGCATCATCCGTTCCAGACCAGCTGGGGCGTTTCCACCCGTCTGGTGGGCGCTATCATCATGACCCACGGCGACGACGACGGCCTGATCCTGCCCCCGGCAGTGGCCCCCATTCAGGTGGTCGTAGTGCCCATCGCAGCCCACAAGCCCGGCGTTTCCGAGAAGGCTGCCGAGCTGGCCGAGAAGATCAGCAAGTATGCCCGCGTGAAGCTGGATGACAGCGACAACGCCCCGGGCTGGAAGTTCTCCCAGTGGGAGATGAAGGGCGTGCCCCTGCGTCTGGAGATCGGCCCCAAGGATCTGGAAAAGAACCAGTGTGTGCTGGTGCGCCGCGATACCCGCGAAAAAGTCTTCGTCTCTCTGGACGAGCTGGAGACTGCGATCCCCGCACAGCTGGAGGCCCTGCGCAAGGACCTGTACGAGCGTGCTCTTGCCAACCGCGAGAAGCGCACCTGGCTGCCACCACCATGGACGAGGTGAAGGAGCTGGCCAAGGCAAACACCGGCTACATCAAGACCATGTGGTGCGGCGACCTTGCCTGCGAAATGAAGATGAAGGAAGAAGTCGGCCTGTCCAGCCGCTGCATGCCGTTTGAGCAGGAACACCTGAGCGATGTATGCCCCTGCTGCGGCAAGCCCGCCAAGACCATGGTCTACTGGGGCGTGGCGTACTAAGCTTTCCTTTTACTGACAATACAAGAAAAAACGGAACACTTCGGTGCTCCGTTTTCTTGTATTTTGACAATTTTTGTGTTATTATGAATTTGTCGCTTTCAGGCGGCAAGGCACTGCATACAACGGCAGGCGGTTCGGCCCCACTTCCGAAAGGAGGTGAAGCTCATGCCAATTACTTTGACATTCCATATCTTTGGATTGGTATTTACTATCAAGGTAAAAAGCGAGAACCGCCACCCTGGCCGGTGACGGTTCTTAGTTTTTAAGACTGTTCATCAAAAAGGCTGACCGCTTGTCGCAGTGCCTTTTCTGTTTACAGTATACTCATTTTCAAAGGTTCTGTCAAGTGCACGCAGCTTCGTTTCTGCGTGCTTTTTTATCGTTCAAACGTGGTGCTCAGGGTGGTCTCCCAGCTTTCACCCGGGGCAAGGCAGGCGGCGGCTGCACGCTGGCTCCACTGCTGCGGGTCAGTCTCGGCGGCGGGCAGACTGTGCCACGGCTCAATGCACACAAACCGCACCGGCTTTGCAGGGGCCGACCAGATGAGCGCGTAGGGGTAGCCTTCCACATTGCAGGTGATCTTGCGGCCGGTGCCCTTCTCATAGATGCCAATGGTCTTGGTGCGCAGGCCCGCCATGCAGAAGCTGTCGTTTGCGAACAGATCATCCGTCAGCTGGATGGCCTGCTGGTTCTTCACTGATAATAGCACTTGCCAGACAGCAGGCCGTTCGGACGGGCATCCAGAATGACCGGGCTTTCCGGCTGGTCAAACCGGAACTCGTAATCCGTGGTGGTGTGCTGTGCATCAAAGGGGATGTTGAACGCCGGGTGATAGCCGATGCCAAAGCGCAGCTCTTCGGTGCCGGGGTTGCGCACCGTCAGCGTATGGTGCACGGTCTTGCCGTCCAGACGGAAGGTGCTGGTGAGTACAAAGTCGAAGGGGAAGCGTTCGGCTTTGATGGCATCATCCGAGCGCAGCTCCAACTGGATGGTATCGCCCTCGGCCTTGAGCAGGGTGTGCTCCATGTCGCGGGCAAAACCGTGCTGACCGCCCTTGTACGTTTTGCCGTCCACCTCAAAGGTACCGCCGGGCAGCTTGCCCGTCCACGGGAACAGAATGGGAGCGTGGCGCTTCCACACAGCCGGGTCGGCCTGCCAGAGCAGCTCTTCCCCCGCCGCATTTTTCAGGCTGACTGCTTCGGCACCGTGGGTATCCACAGTCAAGGTCAAAAATTCGTTGTGAATGGTTGCCTGCATTTTCAGTATCTCCTTTGTCCTTCTTATTTTCCGGGGTCTTCTGCTTCCAGTATACTCCCCCGTGTGCCAAAAATAAAGTCCCGCCCAGTTTCAGCAGGGCTGTGCCAGCGGCAGGGTGACTGCAAAGGTAGTGCCGTTTTCGCTGCTGCGTTCCACGGTCACACTGCCGCCATGCAGCACGGCGATCTCCCGCACAAGGGCAAGGCCAAGCCCAACGCCGCCCATCTCCCGGCTGCGGGACTTATCCACCCGGAAAAAGGGCTGGAAGATGCTCTCCCGGCAGTCTGCGGGGATGCCCGGGCCGGTATCCGCAACGCGCAGCACGGCAGTTTGCTTTTCCCGCCGCAGAGTGACGCGCACCGCACCGTCGAGGCGGTTATACTTGATACCGTTTTCCACCAGATTGAACACCAGTCGGTAGATCAGCGCATCACTGCCCACCATGCCCAGTTCCGCGCAGTCCTGCTGCAAGGAGATATTGTTTTTCTGGGCAAGGGGGGTCAGGTCTGTCAAAATTTCCTCCACCAGCGGTGCAAGGGCGATCTGGTCAGTACGGGAGATCGATTGCAGATTGCTCATCTCTAATAAAGTGCGCACAAGGGCGGTCAGGCGATCCAGTTGCTCCCGCAGAGAGCTGACCAGCCCGGCAGTCTCGGCATCCATGGCTGGATGCTCCTCTGCAAACAGTTCCAGCTTCGTCTGCAAAATAGCCAGCGGGGTGCGCAGCTCGTGGGCTGCGTTGCCCGCAAACTGCCGTTGTAATTCAAAGGACTGTGCCAGGCCATCCAGCATCCGGTTTACCGACCGGCTCAACTGCCCGAATTCCTGCACGGTATCTTCGTCCAGACGGACGGTAGCAATGCTGTCCTGATCGACCCGCTGCGCCTGCTGCGCAAGCTGCTGCAACGGTTTCAGAGCTCTGCCGCTGACAAAATAAGCGATGGCCGCGCTGAGGATGGTGACCACAGCAGTGATGCACCAGCCCTTGCGGCCAAAAACCACCTTTGCATCGTAGACTTCCTGTGAAAAATGCGCCAGCAGGCTGGACATTTCCTCCTGCGGGATCTCGATGGTCAAGGAATCCTCACTGCCGGGCTGATACTGCATCATAAAGCCGTTGAGGCATCCATGCCGGTTGCACCGGTGCGGTATAAAAGCAGGTTCATGCACACGCAGGCACAGGCGATGAGCAGCGCCGTCAGCAGGGTGATGCGCCATTGCAGGGACAACCGTTTCATTGTACCTCTCCTCCGATCTCGTAGCCTTCCCCGATGCGGTTGCGGATGGGTCGTAGCCCAGCACCGCCCGCAGCTTTTGCGCAGCAGAGATATGTACCCGGATGGAGTTGCTGAAGCTGTCCACGCTTCCGTCCCAGACGTGCTCAATCAGCTCTTCCTGACTGACCGGGCGTCCCTGATGCAGCAGCAGATATTCCAGTACGCCGCTCTCCTTCCGCGTCAGGGCAAGGGTCTGACCATCCACCGTGGCAACGCGGCTGCGGGTGTTGAAGCTGAGCCGCCCGCAGCACAGGCAGACGTCCTGCTGGATGAACTTGCGCCGGGTCAGGCTGCGCACCCGGGCTTCCAATTCTGCAAGGTGGAATGGCTTGGAAAGATAATCGTTCGCCCCGGCATCCAGCCCCTCCACCTTATCTGAAATTTCACTGCGCGCTGATAAGATCAGCACACAGGTCTCAAGGTCGTGCTGCCGTAAGCTGCGCAACACCTGCATCCCGTCCACCTTGGGCAGATTGAGGTCCAGCAGTACAAGGTCGTACCGCTCTGCCGTCAGCGCTTCCAATGCGGCTTCGCCGTCTGCACAGGCGTCCACCTCGTACCCGGACAGCCGCAGCTTCCGGGCAATGTCCTCCCGCAGGGAGTGCTCGTCCTCTACCACCAAAAGGCGCATTTTGTTTTCCACCCTTCCCGTAAAAAATCCATTTCTTGCGTTTTTCTTCATTATAACAGATTATAGCAGACGGTGTTAAGATTCGTGTTAAGATTTTCCTAGGGTGTATCTGAAAAGTCGAAAATTTAGTCTATTTCTACAAGCACAGCTGGATTTTGCGTTAAACACCTTGAAATCCGCAAAGGATTCCTGCGGCTATTTGCCTTAAATCCCGCTTGTGCTTGCGAAATATTCGTCATTTTCTTTGTTTTCAGATACACCTTAGCAGAAATTTTATCCCGGATAGTGTATACTGGTGCCATCAAACAACAGGAGGCTATGATGTTCATGACAAAAAAACAGGCGCAGCTGCTTTTGCTTGCTGCCGGGGTACTGATGCTGCTGTTCGGCGTATGGCGGGGCGAGGCAGACACCGTATTTTCAAAAGCCATCCGGCTGTGTATGGAGTGTGTGGGCATTGGATAAGAAAAAATTAAATCCCCTTGCCCGGTTCCGGGGCTTTATACAGGCCGGAGCGACCCTTTTAACCAACATCCACCTGCCCAACTTTGCTAAAGGAACGCTGTATCAGGGCAATGGAAAATACGTCTGCGTCCCGGGGCTGAACTGCTATTCCTGCCCGGGCGCTGCCGGTGCCTGCCCGGTGGGGGCGTTTCAGGCGGTAGTGGGCTCTTCCAAATTCCGCTTTTCCTACTACATCACCGGCATTCTCATCCTTTTCGGGGTGCTGCTGGGACGGTTCATCTGCGGTTTCCTCTGCCGTTCGGGTGGTTTCAGGAGCTTTTGCACAAGATTCCCTCTCCCAAGCTTTCCACCAAAAAGCTAAAGCCGCTGCGCTATTTAAAGTATGCGGTGCTGCTGGTCATGGTGGTGCTGCTGCCATTGCTGGCGGTCAACGAGCTGGGCATGGGCGACCCCTTCTTCTGCAAATATCTCTGCCCACAGGGCGTGCTGGAAGGCGCCCTTCCCCTCTCCCTGACCAATGCCGGCATCCGCGCCGCGCTGGGCAAGCTGTTCACATGGAAAGCCTGCATTCTGCTGGCAGTCATTATGGGCAGCGTGGTGTTCTACCGCCCCTTCTGCAAGTGGCTGTGCCCGCTGGGCGCGTTTTATGCGCTGCTGAACAAGGTCTCGCTGTTCCAGATGCGTGTAGACACCCACAAATGCGTCTCCTGCGGCGCCTGCGCAAGGGCCTGTAAGATGGACGTAGACATTACCAAGACCCCCAACCACGCCGAATGTATCCGCTGTGGGATGTGTATGAAAGCCTGCCCCACGGACGCCATCCAGTACAAGTTCGGGCTGGGAGACCAATCAAACACCGAAACAACAAAGGAGTAAAACCATGAAATTCAACCGTGTAACCGCACTTTTGCTCAGCCTTACGCTGGCTTTCAGCCTTGCCGCCTGCGGGCAGGGCGCGTCCTCTGCATCTTCTGCATCCTCTTCTTCTGCCGCTTCCTCTGCGGCAGCGGAAACCAAGACCGAGGAGCAGCTGCTGGCCGAGGAAAACGAGATCCTTTCCGCAAACGATGCCCTGTGGGAGAAGGTGTTCGCTTCCATGGACAAAAACATGACTGAGACCACCCTCAGCACGAACTACGGCGATTTTCTGCGCAGCTCCGTGGAAAAGGCAAAGGACCAATTCTCGGATGAGGAGTACAAGACCCTGACCGCCGATGCAGAAAAAATCCGTGCCATCGAGGAGCAGATTGCCACCCTTGCCCTCGCGGACGCGGCCGCTTCCGGCGCTGCCGCACAGGGCACTGCCTTCCCCCAGTTTGAGGGCAGCGATTTAGAGGGCAACCCGGTGGACAACAGTCTGTTTGCGGGCAACGCCTTTACGGTGGTGAACTTCTGGTTCAACGGCTGCAAGCCCTGCGTAGAGGAACTGGACGACCTGAACGCCTGAACGAGAAGGTCAAGGCACAGGGCGGCGAGGTTGTCGGCATCAACACCGAGACGCTGGACGGCAACCAGCAGGGCATTGATGCCGCCAAAAAACTGCTGGCTGCAACGGGCGCAAGCTACCGCAACATCTACTTTGCCTCCGGCAGCGACGCCGGCAAGTTTGCGCTGAACATCATGGCCTTCCCCACCACCTACGTTGACCGGGACGGCAACGTTGTGGGCCAGCCCCTGCTGGGCGGCATCGACAAGGAAGAAAACCTTGCCGCCCTGCAAAAAAATATTGACGCTGCCCTTGCCAAGGACAACGCCAAATAAGCTATTCTCCCCTGCCACGGAAATCAACTTTTAGAGTTCGTCCCAGAGCAGCCGGATGAGGGGCAATTTCCCGTAAGCTGCTGCTCGTTTGCGCCTCATCAGTCACCTGCGGTGACAGCTTCCCCCCAACCGGGGGAAGCCTTTAGAGAAAATTTGATTTCTGTAATTCCCTGCCGCCTATGGGCGGCTTTTTTTGTTTGCACCGGGCATTGTCATGCACGCCCGGGCGCGGACGGAATACGCTGGGGCAGAATCATACTTTTACCAGCAAAGGAGCGTATCTCCATGAAGAACACCGGAACTCTCCGCATCCAGGCCTTTGCGGCCCGTCAGTCCAGCCCTA
>ENA-OQAA01001545-OQAA01001545.1-human-gut-metagenome-genome-assembly--contig:-NODE-1545-length-11150-cov-1.512655_pt1 | contig 11150 bp, 12 predicted proteins | sample MGYA00242489_ERZ504515 | MGnify/ENA primary metagenome ERZ504515 (study PRJEB26092, sample SAMD00036237) | human gut metagenome | host: Homo sapiens | study: EMG produced TPA metagenomics assembly of...
ATGCTTTTTTTGTGTATCGGGGATGACGGATTTGAAGATTTCGTAAGGGAATTGGAATTTGATTATCAGGGATAACCCGTTCCGAATTTGTTAAATCGTAAAAATATGTATCAGAAAATTTCTTTTATAATAAAGGAAGTCATATATTTGCCGATGCACTAAATAAAGAAAACTAAACTTTAACTAATATTTGAAAAAATAGTTAACCTGTTTTATTAAAGTCTTAAATCTATGTTTAAAAGATTCAGATCTGTCAGTATGCTGCTCTTTCTGGGCGGTATTTCAGTAGGTGTTGCACATGCAACTCCTTCGATGCTGGAAGCGAATGTCGTACAGCAAAGTAATGTGTGTAAGGGTGTTGTAAAAGATGCCCAAGGTGAAACAATCATCGGAGCTTCAAGTCGTTGTTAAAGGAACGACAAACGGAACCATTACAGGATTCGATGGTGACTTTACTCTGGAAAGTGCCAAGAAAGGCGATATCCTTGAAATCTCTTTCGTCGGATATGTTTCTCAGGAAGTAAAATGGAATGGTGAACCTTTGAAAATTACCTTAAAGGAAAGACACAAAACACTGGATGAGGTGGTTGTCGTAGGATATGGTGTTCAGAAGAAGGCCAATCTTTCGGGTTCGGTAGCTTCTGTAGATAAAGAGCAGTTGCAGAACCGTCCGATTCAGAACGTGAGCAGTGGTTTGCAGGGTTTGATGCCGGGTGTAACCATTACCGGTACGAACGGTGCTCCGGGTATGGACAGTGGTAGTATCCGTGTACGTGGTACCGGTACTTTGAATACCGCTTCTCCTTATATTCTGATTGATGGTGTGGAATCTGAAACCATGAGTTCCATTGACCCCAATGACATTGAAAGTATTTCTGTTTTGAAAGATGCTGCTTCTGCTGCCATCTATGGATCTAAGGCAGCGAACGGTGTTATTCTGATTACCACCAAGCGTGGTTCGACCGGCAAGCCGAAAATTTCGTATAGCGGCTATGTCAGCTTCCAGAATGCTACCAATATGATCGACCGTCTGAGTTCTTACGAATATGCCAGCATGTATAATCAGGCTTTGCAGGCAGAAGGTAAGGCTCCCCGTTTTACAGATGAAGAAATCCAGAAGTTCAAGGACGGAACAGATCCTCTTTATCCGAATACAGACTGGTATGACCTGGCTTACAAGACCGGTATACAGCACCGTCACAACCTGAACATTGCCGGTGGTACGGAGAATGTGCGCTATATGGGATCTATCGGTTATTTGAACCAGACCGGTGTGCTTCCTAATGCAGGACGTGAACAGTTCAATGCCCGTACGAATCTGGATATGAAGATCACCAAGCGGTTGAGTGCCAAATTGAACCTGGCCTATATCAAGAATGCATATGATGATGCCAGCTCTGCTTACTATGGAGGTAGTTCTGACCAGATTATCCGTCAGCTGAACCTGATCGCTCCGTGGATTGTAGCCCGCTACGATGACGGTACATGGGGTACGATTTCTGATGGTAGCCCGATTGCATGGCTGGATTCCGGTATGAAGGTAACACGTGACAACCACAACTTACGGGTATGGCTTCATTGGATTATAAGATTCTGGATTGCCTGACCTTTACGGCAACAGGTTCGTATGTAAATAATATGCAGAACTATACTTATTTCCAGAAATTCATCCAGTACAATGCCAACAAGGCTTCCGATCCGAACTCCCTGGATGAACGCTATTATACCTGGAACCGTACAAACTATGACTTGCTGTTGAATTACGACCAGACTTTTGGTAAACATAACATCAAAGGACTGGCCGGCTGGCATACTGAAAAGTATAATTACAAGGAACTGACTGCTTACCGTAAAGATTTCCCGAACAATGATCTGACTGATATCAATGCCGGTGATGCTGCTTCACAGACTAACTCCGGTTATACCAGAGAACTGGCAATGCTGTCATGGTTTGCCCGTGTCAATTATGATTATGCAGGAAAGTATTTGTTTGAAGCCAATATCCGTTGCGGATGCTTCTTCCGTTTTGCAGAGGGACACAGATGGGGTTATTTCCCTTCATTCTCTGGTGCGTGGAGAATCAGTGAAGAATCATTTATGGAAGGTGCCAGATCTTGGCTGAGCAATCTGAAGATTCGTGCTTCCTGGGGTATGTTGGGTAATCAGGATGCTTTGAGTGACTATTATCCGGCTTTGAATACATATAATATCGGAGCCACTTATCCGTTTGGCGGTGCCTTGAACTCCGGTTATTACCAGTCTAGCTATAAACTGAGTACAATTACCTGGGAAAAGGCTACGACCTGGGGTGTTGGTCTTGATTTCGGTTTCCTGAACAATAAGATCAACGGATCTCTTGACTTCTATAACCGTAAGACTACAGGTATTCTGATGCAGGTTTCTGTTCCTACCGAATTTGCTTGAATCCTTATACTGACAATGTGGGTTCAATGAACAATAAGGGTGTCGAACTGAATATCGGTTACAATGACCGTTGGGGAGACTGGACATTCGGTGTTGCTGCCAACTTTGCTTACAACAAGAATGAAATCCTTGACCTGGGTGGTGCTGACTATCTGGATACCGGCTATAACCAAAGAAATGCTGTCGGCCAGTCTATTAATGCTTACTATATTTACAAGACTGACGGTTTCTTCAATTCACAGGAAGAAGCAGATGCCTTTACCGCTAAATATGGTAATCCGTTTGGTGCCGGTGGCTTCAAGGCTGGTGACCTGAAATATGTGGATACCAATGGTGACGGTAAACTGAATGGTGATGACCGTGTATATACAAACAGTACTGAACCGGTTTATACATTTGGTTTGAACCTGACTGCCGGATGGAAAGGTTTTGACTTGTCTCTGATGTTCAACGGTGCAGCCAAAGTTGCCCGTCTGTTCGACTCACACGAAGTATATGGTGCCTTCTCCGGTGATGCCGGTCACCCGGCAAGCATCTGGAAGGATGCCTGGACCGAAACCAACAAGGATGCTTCCATGCCGCGTATCTTTACAGATACAAACTCTCCGAGCAGTTCACGTAGCGCACAGTCTACTTTCTGGTTGCAGAATACGAACTATCTGCGTTTGAAGAACCTTCAGTTCGGTTATACCTTGCCGAAGAGCCTGCTGAGCAACTGGGGTGTTGAAAACGTACGTTTCTACTATTCTGTAGAAAACCTCTTTACAATTGATAATATGAAGATCAGCATTGACCCGGAAGCTACCAGCCAGCGTCTGTCTTCTTATCCGTTGCTGCGCACTCATGCATTTGGTGTTAACATTACATTCTAACTATAACTATTAAAAACTCATTTTGATATGAAACGAATTAAGCAATATATAATGTTTGGAGCGGCTGCACTGATGACAGCTTCGTGTTCAGACTTTTTTGGATACCACTCCTTATGATGCTTTGTCTCCAAGCACTACTTGGAAGACTGAACAGGATGCCGAGAAATTTGCCATCGGATGCTATTCCGGATGGGAAGACGGAGGACGTCTGCTTTACATGGACTGTACATCTGACTTTGGTTACAACAATTTCTCCTGGGAAGGATACAAAGACCTGGCCAACGGTAATATGACACAGGCCAACAGCGGAGCCAGTTTTATGGTTATACAACTATCCGCCGCTGTAACACATTCCTGAACAATGTGCAGAGCATTGAATTTGCTGATGAAGCAGTAAAGAAAGACCTGATTGCACAGGTGAGAGTGCTCCGTGCTTATAAGTATTTCATCATGAACTGGGCTTATGGCGGTGTGCTATCATTGATAATTATGATACGGCTGAAGATGCTCAGGTTCCCAGAAATACGGAACAGGAAGTGCGTGATTTCATTGCCAAGGAGCTGGATGAATGTACTCCTGACCTGAACAAGATGCCGGCTGAAAGAGGACGGATTGCCAAGGGTGCAGCTCTGGCCTTGAGAATGCGTGAAGCTTTGTATTATGATGACTGGGCAATGGCAAAACAGAAAGCCGAAGAAATCATTGCCATGGGTGAATATGATCTGGAAGATGATTATCTGAAGCTGTTCCAGGTAGCAGGACAGGATTCTAAGGAAACAATTCTGGCTGTTCAGTATATTCCTAATACTTATACACTGTATACCATCGGACAGATGTATAACAATGGTGACGGCGGATGGTCTTCTATCGTTCCGACTTACAACCTGGTAGATACCTATGAAATGAAGAACGGTATGACGATCGATGAACAGGTTCCGGTTATGATGCAACCCATCCGTTCAAGGATCGTGACCCCCGACTGGCTATGTCTGTTATCTATCCGGGTGCTGACTATGTGAAAGCCGGAGGTGCTGCTGCGGTATTCAATACCCTGGACAAGACCATTAATGGTGAAAGCAACGCAAACTATATGACTTCTGCTGATAATGCTTCCAAGACTGGTCTGACCTGGAACAAGTATCTGTCGCCGATTACCCAGTATGCAGATATCTGGAAATCCAATGCTTGTCCTATCGTGTTCCGTTATGCAGAAGTGCTGTTGACCTGGGCTGAAGCAGAAAATGAACTGAATGGTCCGTCAGGATGAAGTATACAAGAAGATCAATAAGGTTCGTGAAAGAGCAGGCATGCCGGATGTAGACCAGGCTAAATATGCAACTAAAGAATCTTTGCGTGACTGATTCATCGTGAACGTGCCGTAGAATTTGCCGGTGAAGGTTTGCGCCGTGCAGATATCCTGCGCTGGAAGACTGCCGACGGTAAGATGCTGGCTGAAAAGGTGCTGAACGGACGTCTGGAACGTAGAATCGGTACAGTCGATGCATCTGTAAGTGATCCGGGACTGCGTGCTACCATTACTTTGAATCCTGATCCGACAGAAGTGCTGATTGAAAACCGTTCCTTCCAGCCGTTCCATCGTTACTTCCCGTTCAGTCAGGGTGATATCGACAAGAATCCGAAACTGGAACAGAATCCGGGTTATTGATTCTGATCGTTACATGATAGCATAAACCGTGCGGATAGTGGACTTTCCTGAATAGGGTAGTACTGCTATCCGCATGTTTTTTTCAGTCAGGTTTGCGGTATTGTTTATATTGGTTTAACTTCTTATAGAACGAAATGCGGAAACAACTACATTATATTCTGTTTATAGTTCTCTTTATTATTTATGCGGCTTGTTACCAGGATGTCCTGTCGCATATTATATTTTATCAGGAACAACATCATCTGTTTCTGTTTTCAACAGCGTATTTCACGCATAGCCTTCATACGGAAGGATGGATGAGCTGGCTGACGGATTTTCTGATTCAGTTTTTCCACTTGCCTTTGCTGGGAAGCTGTCTGATGGCAGGTATCTTGTCCTCTGTTTATTTGCTGGTCCGTTTCATTTATTTATCGGATAACGGGGAAAAGAGATTTGCTCCAGCTGGCTTTGCTTCCTTCCTTATATTTGTTTCTTCAGACTGTGTCGGCAGATGCGTCATTGGTGCCGGTAGTTTCAGTCTGGGTAAGTCTGTTGGTCGTGGCTGTATTTTGCTGGCTGTTGTCTCCCTGGTTAAGAAAGCTGCACCGGCTGATTCCGGATATTAGCTTGAAACCGGCAGTGTACTGGGCGGTCACTGTCATTGTTCTGCTGATGTACGGAGGTGGTACTTTCTACAAATTCCTTCAGAAGTATGATATCCGGGAGTATCGGATGCTGAAAGCGGAACAGGCTGTCAAGGAGCGAATTGATGATGTGCTGATGCAGACAGAAAAATATCTGAAGCGTCAGGCGAATAACCAGCTTATTTTCTATTTTCGCAACATGGCTCTTTATCATACGGGACAATTGCTGGATCATCTGCTGGACTATCCCCTGAACATGGGAGTAAAGGCTCTTTATTTCCCCTGGAACAGTGACAGTCGGGAAAGTGAATACGGGCATTTCCTGTATGAGGATCTTGGATACATCAATGAAGCACAGCGTTGGGAATTCGAAGCGATGGTGGTTTGGGGAGAAACTGCTCCTCATTTGCTGAATCTGCCAGATACAATGTGGTCAACAAACGTCCGGAAGTGGCGCGCCGCTTCATCAACCTGCTCAAGCAGTCGCTTTTCTATCGGAAAGAAGCTGAACAACTGGAAGCTGTTTTGCATACCGGAAAGGTTCCTGGTCTGCGGGCACCGCTGGCTGATGTGAAAGAATCATCGGCCCGCTTTGCCAATGTCCTCAATATCGGTCCGGAGCTGCAGTATCTTTGTGAGAAGGACTCGACCAACCGGATGGCTTTTGAGTATCTGATGTGTGACTTGTTGCTGAGTAATCAGGTGGTACGCTTTGTGGATAATCTGAAGTATATGCGTCATTTTGATTATCCCGGATGCCGAGACTGTTTGAAGAAGCTTTGTTCATGTACCGTTCAGGAGTCGGTGAAGAAGAATTTTCGAAGACCGGTTATTCGGTCAGTCCGGAGACAGAGGAACGTTTTAAGCATTATTATCAGCTTTATCAGCAGAAGGATATGCGGAAGCTGAGACTGGAGTTCGGGAATTCATATTGGTATTATTTAAACTTTGTCAGTCCTTATGGGAATAAAATCATTGCGCGTTAATGCTGCACTTTGTCTTTGGATATTAATATGTGGAGTTGTCCTGTCCGGACGTGGATATACCTGGAAGGAAGTGGACCGGATGTCGGGAAAGGCTCCCCGGATTTATCCGGATTATAGTGGTGTAGTGTTTCCACTGAATATTGCTCCTCCTAATTTCGTGATTCAGGAAGAAGGTGAACGTTTCCAGGCAGCTTTCGGACATGACGGGAAAGTGGATTTTGTTTGTGGAGGAAGCGATCCGGAAATTATTATTCCGGAAGATAAATGGAAAGAACTGACGGAACAGGCTGCGGGTCAGGAAATCTTTATACGCATTGCTGTCCGGCAAAATGGAAGCTGGACGGGATTTACGGATATCAAGGATACGGTCAGCCAGGATCCGATTGATCCTTATCTGGTTTATCGTTTGCTTTATCCGGGTTATGAGTTATGGAATGAAATGGGAATCTATCAGCGGGACCTGACCGGATATGAGGAATTCCCGGTTCTTGAAAATAAAGATTTTGGAAAACAATGTCTGAACTGCCATACATTCAACCACAATTCTCCGGATGAAATGATGATTCATGTGAGAGGAAAGGATGGAGGAACGTTGATACGGCGGAACGGTACCTTTGAAAAGGTGAGTGCATCTCCTCAGGGAGCTGCTCACGGAAGTACGTATCCGCCTGGCATCCCAGTGGAAAATACATTGCTTATTCCATGAATGAGATTCAGCAGTTCTTTCATGCGAACGGACAAAAGCCGATTGAAGTATCTGACCTGGCAGCGGATCTGGGTGTGTATGATGTGGTACGTCATGAGATGCTGACAGATTCTTTAATTTATGGAGACGGAGCCATGGAGACATTCCCTGCCTGGTCACCGGATGGGCGGACACTTTATTTCTGTCGGGGAAATGCCTATCACCAGGGAGCAGCTTTGGACAGTCTGCGCTATGATTTGTGTTCAATTGATTTCGATCCGGAGACCGGCCGCTTTGGAGATCGGATAAATTGTCTGTATGAAGCTTCTGCAAAAGGGAAAAGTGTATCTTTCCCCCGTGTTTCGCCGGATGGCTGTTATCTGCTGTTTACGCAGTCGGATTATGGAAACTTTTCAATCTGGCATCCGGAGAGTGATCTTTATCTGTTGGAACTGGCCAACGGAAAAATTCATGAACTTCCTTCTGTAAACAGTAAGGATGTAGATAGTTTCCACACCTGGTCTTCTTCCGGAAAATGGTTTGTCTTCAGCAGTAAAAGGCTGGATGGACTGTGGGCCCGTCCGTTCTTTGCTCATTTTGACCCAACGACCGGACAGGCAAGCAAACCTTTCCTGCTTCCTCAGAAAGATCCGCATTTTTATGAAACGTTTACGCGTACTTATAATTTGCCGGAACTAGTGAAGGCACCGGTATCAGACCAGAAAGCATTGCTTCAGACTGTTTTCAGTACGAATGTCGTAACGACGTTGAAAAAGCAATAAGAAATTTTTTTATTCATCTATTTTGTAAAGTATTATGAGGCACATTTTAGTATTGTTGGGGGTGTGTATGTTTTTGTCCGTTCGGGGAGCGGAAGCTCAGCCTTCTTATCCATTTCAGGATTCTACCTTGACGGTGGAAGCCCGTTTGAATGACCTGGTTGAACGAATGACGCTGGAAGAGAAAATAGACCTTCTCGCCGGTTATGAGGATTTTTATCTTCATCCGTGTGAACGTCTGGGCATTCCGGCCTTTAAAATGGCAGACGGTCCGTTGGGGGTTTCGTCATGGGGAATCTGGGGAAGAGCAACAGCTTTTCCGGCTGCTTTAGCCCTGGCTGCATCGTGGGATAAAGAACTGGCAGAAAAGACCGGCCGCATGTATGCTCAGGAATGGCGTGCGCGTGGCATTCATTTCATGCTGGCTCCCGGGGCAAACATTTACCGTGCTTCAAAAGGAGCAAGAAACTTTGAGTATTTCGGTGAAGATCCTTATTTGTCTTCTGAAATGCTGGTTCCTTTTGTAAAGGCCGTTCAGGCTGGGGGAGTCATTCCTACGATCAAACATTATATCGGAAATGATCAGGAGTTCGACCGTTATACTGTCAGCACGGAAATGGATGAACGTACCTTGCGCGAAATTTATCTTCCTCCTTTCAAGGCAGCTGTGCAGCGTGCAGATATTAAAGCAGTGATGACCGGATACAATCCTTTCCAGGGAACCTATTGTACAGAGAACAGTTTCGTGATTGACATCCTGAAAAAAGAATGGGGATTCAAGGGAATGCTGATGTCGGACTGGGCTTGTACTTATTCGGCAGACAAGGCAGCCAAGAATGGTCTGGATCTGGAAATGGGAAGTAACGACTGGTTTGTCCGTGAAAAACTTTTGCCATTGATACAGGACGGCACAATTACAGAAGAACTGATTAATGAAAAGGTCAGAAGAATATATGGTCCTTGCATCGAGATGGGATTCTTTGACCGTCCGCAGTTGTGTAAGGACATTCCATTGTTTAATCCGGATGCCAACAGACTGGCTCTGGAAGAAGCAGAAAAAGGAATTATCCTGTTGAAGAATGCAGACGGTGTACTTCCCTTGAAGTCTCCGAAGAAGATTGCTGTTATCGGACCGACTGCGAATCCGTATGTTATATCCGATCGTGTCTACAATACGAATGGCATTGTTTACGGAGGCGGTGGAAGTTCGCGTGTGCATCCCTGGTATGTTATCAGTGATCTGGATGGAATCCGTAATGAGTTCCCTGATGCAGAGATCTATTATGCTGAGGGAGTTTCCAACCAGTTTAAGAGACGCCTGTTCCGGACTAGTGTATTCCGTACCCGGGATGGAAAGAAAGGACTGGAAGCTAAATACTATACCTGTTCTTCCGATACCGGAACGTTGTCTTCCCGTTTGCTGGAACAGCAGGCAAAAGCAGCCGGACGTTCTTCTGCCGGTCAGACTTCATCCGTATCCCCGTCAGCAGGCTGATGGTAATCTGATCTTGTCAATGGTAGAACCTCGGATAGATAACGAATGGTGGGGATATCCGCATAACGAAAAGAATCTGGGTGAAGAATACCAGGTTGAGTGGGACGGTTATGTAGATGTTCATCAGACAGACAGCTTCGTTTCTTTGTGGATGCACAGGAGGATATAAGCTTTGGCTGGATGATCAGCTGATGCTGGATGCTTCGAAGTCACAGTCGTTCGATGTCCGGAATGTGGCAGTAGCTGTAGAAAAAGGTTCCAGTGTTCATGTCCGTCTGACTTATTATAACCAGCGCAGTCTTCCTTCGGAGATCCGTATGGGATATGCTTATGATTCTGACATTGATTTCAGTGAAGCCAAGCAGGTGGCCAAACAGGCAGACGTCGTGATCTGTTGTCTTGGTCTTGACGGAAGCATTGAGTTGGAAGGCCGTGACCGTCCGTTTGACCTTCCTTTTGGTCAGGACCGTCTGGTGGATGAACTGCTTCAGGTGAATCCGAATGTTGTAGTAGTGCTTCATGCCGGCGGAGGAGTTGGAATGACTCGTTGGATTGACCGTGTTCCGGCTGTGCTTCATGCTTTCTATCCGGGACAGGAAGGAGGAAATGCTTTGGCACATATCTTGTCGGGAAAGGTAAATCCTTCGGCTAAGTTGCCTTTTACCATTGAAAAGCGTTGGGAAGATTCACCGGCGTGCGGAAACTATGATGAAACCCGTCGCGAGAAAAAGGTATATTATCGGGAAGGAATCTTTACCGGTTACCGGGGATATGAACATAATCAGGTGCAGCCGCTTTTCCCGTTCGGATATGGACTGTCTTATACAACCTTCTCTTATTCCGGACTGGAAGTGAAAGTTGACGACCGGAAGAAGGGAGATGTAACGGTACGTTTCTCTGTCCGTAACGATGGTAAACGTGAAGGAGCAGAAGTCGTACAGCTGTACGTGAGCGATCCGAAATCAGGTGAGCCCCGTCCGGTGAAGGAGCTGAAAGGATTTGAAAAAGTAAACCTGAAACCCGGAGAGACACAGACTGTAACTTTGAAACTGACTCAGGATGATTTCTCTTATTTCAGCAGTAAGAAGCGGAAATGGGTCTTCGAAAAAGGAGATTTCGTAATCCGGTTGGTGCATCCTCTCAGGATATCCGTCTGGAGGAGACCATCCGTCTGTAAGGATAAACAGAATTTGTCAGGCCTGCCTGTTTTATTTTATAACCTGATTTTTTTTGAGAAACCCTTTCTTATCGGTACTTTTGTCGGCAAAACAGAAGACCGGAGAAAGGGTTTCTTCTTTAAACCTTCTAAAAATTTTTACTATGATCAAATTAAATCGGGCAGGACAGGTAGCAGGATGGCTTCTGGTTTTTATCCTGATGACTGGGTACTGTCAGCATTATTTTGCTTACAATTATTTTTATGCGGAACAGTTTTACCTCTTTCGCTTTGACAGTGATTACGCCTGGCAAACTCTTTCGCAGCCGGGGGGAGTAGTGATCTATCTGGCCGCTTTTCTGACTCAGTTCTTTTTTTATTCTTATGCAGGAGCAGTTTTGTCTGCTTTGCTGTTTACAATGATTGCCTGGCAGATGTCCAGATATTGGAAACGCATAGCTCCG
>ENA-OQAA01001547-OQAA01001547.1-human-gut-metagenome-genome-assembly--contig:-NODE-1547-length-11132-cov-5.751477_pt1 | contig 11132 bp, 8 predicted proteins | sample MGYA00242489_ERZ504515 | MGnify/ENA primary metagenome ERZ504515 (study PRJEB26092, sample SAMD00036237) | human gut metagenome | host: Homo sapiens | study: EMG produced TPA metagenomics assembly of...
CCGTCTTTGAGGCCCACGCCGACGAGATATTCACCGAGGCAGAAAATCGACTGCATGTCCAGAAAGCTGTGCTGGCGGTATTGCTGGCGGGAAAGTAAAATATGCAATGAAAAACGCCGCAGAACTCATCGTCCTGCGGCGTTTTTGACGGAGCATCAGGGAGTCGAACCCTGGCACCGGTCTCCCGGCCTATCGCATTTCGAGTCTTTGAAATTGTTGGATGAAGCTGGTCCCTCGCGGCTGTCATTGGCAGCTGAGGGCATTCTTGTAACCTCCAAAAAGGCACGTCACACCGCAATTTGCAGGCAAAAATCAGCCGCTTTTTGCGAAATGACGTTAGAAAAAGCCTTTTTCACACGGGGCGTCAACGGCTGCATTTCAGGTGTAGTTGTGTTAGATGTCCGTTAGAAATATGCAGTGCTGCCGTTGCTGTGCCAGCTCACAGCAGGCTTCCCTGTCTGAACGCAGCGTTTCCCGAAAGCCGGGAAATGCTGCGTTTTCTCTTGCCCGCATTGGCTGAAAGGGAAGCCGCCATGTCAACATTCCGCGTCAATAAAAATGTCAACTACACCGTCATGAGCAACCACCACCTGCAGGATAAGAGGCTGTCCCTGAAAGCCAAGGGACTGCTGTCCTATATGCTCTCCCTGCCGGACGATTGGGATTACAGCCTGAAAGGGCTGACCGTTGGTTGCAAGGATGGTCTGGACAGTGTACGCACCGCTGTTCTGGAACTGGAAGAACACGGCTACGTCCGCCGTCAGAAAGTTCGCAATGCCAAAGGGCAGATCATCGACTACGATTATCAGGTTTATGAATCGCCTGTTGAGGACGATCCTGCCGTTCCCGGCAAGGAAGGCGGGCCGTCGGACCCGTCCGCAACCAAAAGCCCGAAAAGCCGCATGAAACCTTGTTCTTCACCATTTTTGGATTTTCCAAATTTGGCTGAGCCCAATTTGGAAAAGGCAACGCAACAAAATACTAATAAACAAAATACTAAAAGACAAAGTACTAATCTATCAGGGCCGACAGGCGAATCCGCAGATTTTGACCAGATGGAAGCACAGGTACGGGAGGAGTTTCGGGAACGTTTGGAGATCGACACCCTTGCCCAGCGGTACGACCCCGACAAGCTGGAGGAACTGCTGGACAACATTGTGGAGATGTACTGCTGTCCTCGGCAGACTCAGTACGTCGGCAAGCAGCCGCAGACCACCAAAGCCATCCGGCTGCGGCTGGACAAGCTGACCAGCCAACACATTGAGTACATCTTCGATGTGATGTCCAACACCACCCAGCCTATCAAGAACATCATGCCTATCTGCGCACCACCATCCTGAACGCCCCCACCACGATGGAGCACTACTATCAGGCGCAGGGTAACTGGCTGACCGCGCAGAGCCGGAAGGAGTGAACACCGTTTTCCACAAAGACCGCAAAACACGTTGAAAGTACAAAGGAGAATTTCCATGAAGAACACGAACGCCGTCCGCACCGAGATCCATTACGCACAGGTTGGGGAGTATCAGCTGCCCCTGTTCACCCTGCCGCAGACCGATGATACCGAACTGCTGGGCAAGTATAGTCGGATGCGGCTGGCCTATCTCAAGAATCAGCGTCCTGTGCTGTACAGCCGGATGTTGCTGAACGGCACGCTCTGGCCGCATTTGCAGGATGTCCAGAAAACAGCCTGCGAGTGGCTGGAACGCACGATGACCACTCTGTTAGACAAGTACCCTGCGCCGGACAAAGAGCGCGCACAGCTTCTCTGGGTGGCGCACATGAATGGGCTGAAAGCGCAGGCGGAGGAGGTGGTGGTGAGGGAAGTCGTGTATGCAGAATGAAACCACGATTCATCTTGTCTATCCATCCAAACATGGTATAATGGAACAAAGGAGCGTGATACCATGAGCCCAATCGAAGTCCCTGCAAAAATCCAGTTGGTTGAAAAGCGTGAAACACGGACGAGCCGTGGAATGCTCTCAAAGGGCTGGTATCATGTAGATGATCAGCTTGTTATGGTCAAGGGCAACTCCATCACAGAGGCCGGAACCGCTGGGTATGAGCCGTATTCTGAGGTGATGGCATCGCTGATTGCACAGGTGCTGAATTTGCCCCATGTAGAATATACGTTGATGCCTGCCAAACTCTTTCCCGACATTCAGACCTATTCCTGCGATGTGGTCAGCGTCTGCCCCAAGTTCACAACGGACGATGAACAGCTGTATCATTTTGCAGACTTGGCTGATGCCCATTTCCTTGCCAGCGGTCGAGCCGCTTCACCGGAAGCATTGTTCCAGTATGCGATAGAACTATATGGTAAGAAGTGGCTTTATCAAATGCTGGCATTTGACGCCTTTATCGGCAACGAAGACCGCCACGAAAACAATTTTGATGTGATCGTCCGGGATGGAAAAAATTATGCTCCGCCTATTTACGACAATGGCGGTAGTCTGCTTGCGTGGGCAACGGATGAAGAATTGACTGACACGAAGCTCCGTTATCAGTTCGACAAAGCCAAACCGTTCCGCAGTCACCATGCCCAGCAAATCAAGATGATCGATGAGCCTGTGCTGCCAACGCGTGACTTGGACGAGTTGTATAGTGAAATCATTCAGTCCATCTCGCCTATTCTTGCATTGTTGAGCGAAAAAAGAGCATCTGCGATCCGTCAATACCTGAAATACCGTCTGCACTACCTGAAAGCCGCCATGGGGTGATAAAATGGCCTATCTGAAATTGATGATGGATGAAAAAGAAATTGCCCACCTAAGCGAAGATGGGCAGTCTCTTTGCGCAAATGAGGGCGTGCCGCAGTACAGCCTCCCACTGAACCTTTTCATCGGTGACAAACGTGAAGTTCCATTGGTTGATGTGGTGGTTTGGGCAAAGAAACGAATCTTTCCGAAAAATCGGATGGACTGCAAGGAAATTCTGAAAATGATGGGTCTGCCGAACTACAATGCATGGGAAATCGTCAAACGCACCAACGCCTGCCTGATGGAAGACCCCTATTGGCTGCGATTCAGCGAGGATGAAACCTTTGAGGACACCACGCGCGGACGAGCCAGAAGAATCATGAACGAAAATCAGAAAAACAGCTGATAGTAATTGGTATCAGTTGACAAGTATAGCAAAACCCACAGGTTGGATATGAGTACCAGCCTGTGGGCTTATTATTGGGATTCAGTCTATAATATAAATTTCAATAAGGAATCATACATTGTTAAAAATCAATGTGTTTAGCAAACTATTGTATTCCTCACTGGAAAAGTCTGATCCAGAAAAGACTTTCAAACAAACAGGTTCTATACATTTAGATTCATCTAAATCTAACAGAGCCATTTTTTCGTTGATAGCCATTCGGTAGAAATCCAATTGCTCTATACCATAATCTGAATCTTCAGGACCGGCCAACAACTTTCGGCACATTGAGTAATCCCATAGATACTCGCCAATCTCGCTTATTATAGACTTTGCAAGATTATCTTCTGCTTTTTCAACTATATATTTTTGCGAAAAGCATCCTAACATTTGCGGTGTTACCTCTACAGGATATATAGATGTCCGATTTTCTTGTACTTCTGCCGATGGAGATTCCAAAGCATTTTTCACATAGGCAAAAAACTGTTTTGGAATGCGATAGGCAACATTTTCTATTTCTCCCTGATTTGTCTTAAAAAGCACCTCTAAATAATCAAATTTGGAATTCAAAATTTGCATTCCGCTAATCAGCAAAGCATTCCAAGCATCTTCGGAACTTTTATCAAATCCACCAATTATGATAGGATAGTAATTTAATATTCCGGCATAATAATTGTTCTCTGGAAAAATCACAGAATAAAATTCAGTCAAGTCAGAAAGCCCTTCTTGAATTTTTTGCCTTTCTTTAGTGCATCTTGCCTTATACCAACCATCTATTGTGTACTTGTTAAAACCTTTGTTCATCGGGTTGTCATAATAATAGTAACATCCCATCATAAGGCGGCTAACATTCACTTTTTCTAACTCACACAATTGTAAATGCTTCGTTTTTAACGGAGTGTCGAATACTATTTCATCAAAGAATTGCTGAACATCTGATAGCGCGCGCTGTGCAGCCAAAATATTAAACATTGCAAGCTTCGCATTTTTTGGGTCTCTTTTTAAGAGTCCGGGAAATTGTCCTGTGAAGTTTGTTATAGACCAAAAATATTTTCTTTTTATACCTTGAAATTTTCTTACACAGGGAACATCTTCTTCAAATGGATTTTCTTCTCCGGGATATTTTCTTTCATTATTTATGAGCTTCTGATATTCACTATAAATACAAATGCTCTTTCTGATTGCACTTTCTTTTAGTTTTGGACTTTCCGCTTTGGTTAAACACTCACAGTAATCGTTCGCCATTGTACAAATATGGCTTCTAAGATTAAACCAGTATTCTATCCAGTCTGTCACCATTTCAAATTCGTAATTGCTAAGAATTGTTTTATTCCATAAAGATGTTAAATGCTGATGGAACATTATCACTACGTTCTCAATTGGCATTTCTTTATGTGCATCATCCGGAACAAAATAATTTTTCAGCATCTCGATTTCTGGTTTTAATGCATCTGTACAATATTTTTTGAATATCGGGAGCATCCGACAAAGTTGCTTGATTCTTGAAACGCTTTCTTCATTCGCATTTCCAATTTCACTTAAAGAGAGTATATACTCAACATGGATAGCATCTGAAGTTTCATCAACGTAGACACTATGTGATTTCGTCATGTGCTTATAGTACGTCAAAATTTCATCCATATTTTGAGAAATATATGCTCTATATGCCGTTTGGTTGCTACAGAACGAGAGATACATGAGTCTCGCCATACATTCCAAAGACATCCTATCAGACTTTTTCCATACCTCATTTAGTGGTATTTCTGCCACCAAGCCAAGTTCAGAAGTTATGTCATAAATCCATTCTGCAATTTGGGAATAGGATTCAAGATCTGTAACTTGTTCAAAAGAAACAGTCTTGGCCCTTTGGTAAAGCGTGCTGCAAAATCCAAAGATAAACATTTGCGGCAAATCACAGTCAGGTATTTTATCTCGAAGTCTTTGTAAATATTTTCCGTTGAGACTATCTGGATGTATTTTTTGCAGATTATCAAGCGTTTGCACTGAAACGCCAAATTTATCAAATGTCTTAAATGGACATTTTTCCATTGCGATAAGTTCTAGTCCAAAATGAGCATTTGCATCATCAAAAAAAATCTTTGTTATCCCGATAATACTGTAAAACATCCCCCGAAAAAAGACCTTTTACTGCCCGAAGGCATCCGGACAGATCGTTTTCGTCCCACAAAAAATCTAGGACCTCTTTGAAAAAAGCACTCTTATTTAACGAAAATTCGGGAATATGAGAAAATAGTACTGCATAATCCTTCTTTTCGACCATTTTAATTACAGAAATTGCCGTGTTTTCGAGGGGAACAAATTCATGTAACTGATTTACAATATGCCACGAACGGATTGGATGCAGTCCTTCTACATAATTATCATCTGTGTTGAGATGAATTAAAAATTCCGACTCTAGATTTTTTAACAGTTCGCCAAAATCTGCTCCTGCATAATCTTTTTGACTGCAAAAGAGATTTCGGACAGTAAGCTTTACCCCACAAACATCAGCAAAGCATACTTTACGCAAAATGTCACATTTTAGCTGTCCAAATGAAGACTGCCCAAGTGCTTTCATCTGAGCTGTAATTCGTTCAGAAAGCATCTCACCATGAGTCAGCAAATAAACATACTCTATTAAAAGTTTCCGTTCGGCAATTCGATTCCACTCTCGTTTCCAATTTGTTATGCTGGGGTGCAGATTTCCTGTTTCTTTTAATTTTTGGAAAATATTTTTTGCTTCTTGTTCTTCTAATGTCGGGACTATAATATTTATTGAGCGGATATTGCTCAAATCACCACTATAATTGTACCAATCAATTTCCCTTGTCGTAAGAAGAACCTTATAATTAGTTGGTAATTCAGCTTGCAAAAGCTGCACAAGTCCATTCCACTTTTGTACTCTGCCATCCAAGTTGTCAATCAAAATCAGAAGCTTCTCTCCAAGACGTAACCGAGAGTTAAAATATTGAACGGTATTGCCTAGCTGTTCATTGTTATCGCATACAGTCACTTGATAGACAGTATATTCATTCTGAAGTAAATATGCCGATCTTAATGCGAGTGTTGTCTTTCCCTGCCCGCTGGAGGCTTTTATTACAGTCACTATATTTTCTTGTATAGACGTTATAATTTTCCCCTCTAGCATTGGACGTTCTACCGGAAGATTTTTTGCTATATCCGCAGGAGTTGCTTTTTTTCCTTCATAGAAATCATTCTCATGTTCTGCTGCATTTTTTGAAAAACTAAGTTTTCTAATCCAGCTATGCGCTGGATTTTGAGCCCCTTTGCTAATGTCCATCTTAACTGCTTCAACGCAAGAAACCAATTCTTTTCTTGTTATTAAATCGCGATTCTCCATTTTTTTAAGGCAAAGGATTTTTATGCTATTCACATATAATTTGAGATTATCTGTACTGATATCGTGGTATTGAATTAGTGCCTTTTCTATTTCATCTTCAAAAATTTCTTTTTTTAAGTTTTCAAACGACAGCCTAGACAAAAAATCTTCAAAATTATATTGGCTCCAATCCCATGATGTTTGGCTCTCTTTAATTTTTTCAATCACTTCTTTCCAATATTTAAGAGAAGCTTCATCTAATTTTCCCTCAAGAATTTTCTTCAAATTTCCATTTGCAACTGGGAAATCATAGACCATCTTAAAATATCTGTCTTTATCAAGAAGATATGCCTCAAGAAAATTTTGCAGAACATCAGCCAAAAAGCTTGCGTTTTGCCGATTGACGGAGTACTTGAGCTGAATATGTGTAATTTGGCCGCCGTCTTGTTTTTCAATTCGGTCAACATCTTCGATGCCTTCAAGTTGAAAGATTGTATTCTCATTCTGGTTCGTCAGCATCAAATAACAAGCATACAAAAACTGGTAGGTATATCCTCTAAGCGCAATTTGACCACCATCTCTTGATTCTTGAAGGCTCTGAATACTTTTCTTCGGAGAAATCGGCTTTTTCTTCTTACCTTTACCCATAATTTTACCTCTCAGCCACAGCCTCGGTTCTGTTTACAGTTCCCTCAGCAGCGTCAAAAACTCATCAAAGCGATATGCTCCCTCCATGTTCAAATCTTTATTCTGGAACACCATATAATAGCGGTATGCCTGCTTGCCAGCGGCATCCTGCCATGCACGACCCAGACGAATTTTTTCTCTGGACTCTGCATTTTCCAGCTGGTCGCCTTTGGTTTCAATCAGCAAAATCTTTCCGCTGGTCGTGCGGACGATAAAATCCGGGTAATGGTTGCGGAAGCCGTTCAAACAGAACGAGAACTTGTTACGCTCCGGGTTGCGATGCCACCAGCGGATATTGTCCATGTTGGTCATTGCCAGAGCCATTTTGTATTCCAGACCATCCATCTTGCCCTCAGTCTGGTACAGGCTCTTGCTCATTGAAGAAGTGCTATCCGGGAGGGTGATATACTCCGTCAACTGAAAGCGGGGTTCACATACGATTTTCTCCGTTTCCAGCCACTTGTAGAAGTTTTCCCGTGCAGTTTCCTCTTGAAGCTGCATGACGTATGCACGAATTTTTGCTGCAAAGTTAACAGGCATCCGTTCCAGCGCGTCCAGCTCTTCGCGGTTCATATTATCCACGATACCATCGACATAACGCCGCAGTTCATTATCATCCACCGCGTTCATCTTGCAAAGGCTCTTGTGGATAATATCCTTGCAAATACGCAGTTTATCCTCGCCCGGAAGCAGTGGAAACTGCCTGTTCATGTACTGCTGATAATCATCTTTCAGCTTGGAGATACGCGGTGTCGTGGTATCGCGGTCTTCCAAATCGACCTGCGCCAAATCGTCGTCCAGATGGCCGAAGTCGATTGCGCTGGGTTTTCCCTTCAACGTAAAGTTGCTGAGCAGGTTTTCCTTTGAGAGTTCTTCGCTGTCGTACAGCGAGAAAAGCGATGGCTGTACTTTTAGGCAGAATTTCGGAAGTTTGAGGGTGTGAACATCCTCCAAAAACTCCGGGTTTACATGAGAGGTATCCACTTTATCCTGCACCTCCAGCGGCAAATCGCTTAACGGGTCATTCTGGTGCTGCTGCATAGCAACATCAAAATCGTTCTGTTCCTTTTCAGAGCGGTCAAAAATATTCTGCACCGAGGGAGAAACACTTGCCTTTGCCAAGGTGCTGCCCAACAGTGTCGGGTCGAAATCAAAAAACTCTTCCTCTTCCGCCGATGCCGCGGGCATTGCTTCGTTTGTCGGCTGTGCCGGGAAGATGGTCTGCTCCACTTTGGGCAGCGGCTCGACCGGGGCAGCTTCTTCCTGCACACGGTAATCGTGGTCCGTGAAGCCTGCGTTATTCAAGCCCTTGACGATGCCGTCCAGCGTACGCTTGAAGTCCGCAGACGAGGTCAGAACATACGAAGTATTCAGGATCGGAGAAGAATGTTTCCGGGTATAGGGCAGGCGCAGAATACGCCCCACGATTTGCTCCACATCCACCTGACTGGTGCGGTTCGCCAGCGAAGCAAGGATATACGCAAAGGGGCAGTCCCAACCCTCTTTCAAGGCATTGACTGTAATGATAAAGCGAATCGAACACTTTTCCGACAGCAAATCCACATTTTTTAACTCGTTGATCTCTGCCGTCTTGATGGCAATTTGCTCTGCTGGAATGTTGGCTGCAATCAGGCGTTGGCGCAGTTTTTCAAAGGTCGTTGCATTTTCTGTGCTCTTGGGTTGCGCCTGAAACAGCACGATGGGGCGAATGTAGCTGCCGCCCTTTTCGTAGGCATCTTTTGCGTGAATTTCCAGTGTCCGCTGCATCTCGATGGCATCATGCAGCACATCCTGCTGGCTGTTGCGATTCATCACGATGACAGGCAACTTGACCATGTTCTCGCGTTTCAAGTGAATCGCATCCACAATGGAGATGATGTTGCTTTCCCTAGTGGGCGTTGCCGTCAGATCCAGCACAAAGCAGGGATTGAAGTTTTGCAGCATCTGCTTGCTCGGGTTACTGCGCGCATGGTGGCTTTCGTCCACAATAACCAGTGGATGCAGCTGATTAATGACCTGCATCAAGGCGGTCGGATCGGTATCTTCCAGCGGCATATCAGGTTCGCCCAGTGCATTTGCCAGCGCAACAAGGCTGCTGTTCTCCTGCTTGGCCTTGAGCCGCTCCTTCTTGCCACGGAACGAATCGTAAGACAGCACCATGATGGAAAGCTGCTCGTTGACCGCAGAGATATTGAAGTGCTGCCCCATCAAAAGCTGTTCTTTGGTATACACTTCTACACGGCTGCCAAAGGCAACATCAATTTTCTGGCGGTAAGGATGTGCAGGGTCACGCAATGCAGCAAGGTTTGGGTCAGGATAGCATCTGACGGAACCAGCCAAACCACTGCACGGCGTTTTACCACACCCAGTGCGGAGAAAATCGGCTCGATGGCATTTGCAGCCAAAAATGTTTTGCCGCCGCCCGTAGGAACTTTCAGGCAGACATTCGGCACACCGGGCAGAAGATTCTGATACTTGGGCATTCCGCCAAATCCGACTTTTACATCTTTCTCCTGCCAGAGCCGAGTATAGGCCGTTTCGATGTTCTTTGTCTGCATCAGGATTTCCAGATAGCGTTCCAAATCCCGAATGACGCTTTCTGATAATTTTTCAATTCCATAAGAGCCGTCCTCCTTACACCCGCGCAATGTCGCGCGGAATTTTCTTAAACGTAATACCAAACCGCAGCAAATCACTCTCACTCAATGCACAGCGGTCAGCATAAATCAGATAGTTTTCCGCTTTTTCCGGAATGGTAGACAAAAAAGCATAGTCCAACACGCACATCTGGTCTGGCTCATAGTAGAAATAGTAAGCGGTGTGGTTGTTCTCACCGAGAAAATATGGGCTTTCGTTCTGTTGATTCACCGCAGGTTTCTTCGTTTCCGTATACCAGATGTAGTCACGGATTTTGTCTGTGCCGATGCTTTCATTCAGGTTGCCATCCGGCAGAAGCAACCGCTCGCCCAGTTCGTAGTAACTGAAATTGCCACCAGTGCCTTCTACGGCGTTCTTGTCTTTGCCATAGCCGTTGATCACACGCTTCACACGTTCGGCAGTCGTAGTATCGGCGTAGTCGCCCATCTCCACCAGAATAAACTTGCGGTGTCCTCCATCCGCTTTGTTCATATTCAGCACCGCATGGGCAGTTGTGCCAGAGCCGGCAAAGGAGTCGAGGATGATGGAGTCCTCATCGGCGGCAATGTGCAAAATCCGTTCAATCAGACGAGATGGTTTAGGGGTGTCAAAATTTGAATGTCCATTAAAAATTGCAGCTAGTTCTACCGCAGCCTCACCAGTGTGTCCCACATCAATATGCTGCCATAAATTTGTAGCAACCCGTCCAGCACTATTATCCAAATACTGCTTTCGACGTATGCCGCCTTTACCATTTGCCGTAAAATACAACAGCGGCCATGCCTTCTCCTTTTTTTTACCTTGCTCATACCGCACTTTGGCTTCTTTCTGAGCTTCTTCAAAAGATTTTTTCAGCATGATTGCACTGATTTCTTGTTGTACATTTTTATCTGTGCCGCAGATTTCACATCGTCTTTCGTAATCGTCGATTGAGCGCAACTCATATTCCGTCCACTCATTCATGCACTCCAACATTTGAGACTGACCAAAACTCCAGCAGCGACCACGGGGAGGATACATCAATTCTCCGGTTATGGGATGCTGAATTGCATAAACCATCTTGATGCGTTGCTGCGCCGGGTGCACTAATCGTGACAGATGACCACTCTCGTTCATCTCCATCTTGCTCCCATAAGATTCATTCATGTCAGCTGTTCGTTTAAGACGACGAGGAATCCATTGAGGATTCTTTGAATAAACCAAAATGTACTCCACTTCGGCAGGGATGCCCTTTGAATCATTCGTTTAGAGTAGGTGCGCTGCCAAGAGATGTTTGCAACAAAGCAGCTTGTGCCAAAGATTCATCACATGATGGATTCAAGTT
>ENA-OQAA01001548-OQAA01001548.1-human-gut-metagenome-genome-assembly--contig:-NODE-1548-length-11125-cov-1.636479_pt1 | contig 11125 bp, 14 predicted proteins | sample MGYA00242489_ERZ504515 | MGnify/ENA primary metagenome ERZ504515 (study PRJEB26092, sample SAMD00036237) | human gut metagenome | host: Homo sapiens | study: EMG produced TPA metagenomics assembly of...
CTTGTGAAAACTAAGCGCAACCATAGCAAATACTTATTCTTTCCACCGCGGTATCTTTTCCACCGCGGTGGAAAGAAAAGTACCCCGCGGTGGAAAGAAACTTTCTCCGTGATGGAAAGAATAAATTTCTACTAATGAAGAAGCTAAAACTTATAAGAAAAAACTATAGAAACGCTGAAATCATTCGTTACCGTACAGTTACGAGCTACAAGTAGCTGCGCTATATCCGAAAGGCGCTTGTAGCTTGTAGCTGATTCACAACCCGCCAAAAACAAATTCTCGATACAGATAAAGTGTGACCATCCTTCGAAAAAATTCAGAGAAAGTGAGTATCTTTGAAGAGTGAATGTTACACCTTATTATATATAGTATATGAGCCAAACTATCAATGATCGGCTACAAGCCTACGGGCATTGTTCAGCCAGGAAGCATACAAGCCTTTATTATCCCAAGTACCGACCCTCATCTGAGCGAATATGTTGCTCCCCACTGGAAATCCCGGGAATGGATTTCCGGCTTTACTGGTTCGGCAGGAACCGTTGTTATTACTACAAGCCAAGCAGGACTATGGACTGACTCTCGCTATTTTCTCCAGGCTGCCCAGCAATTAAAAGGCACGGAAATAAAACTTTATAAGGAGATGCTTCCCGAAACACCCAGCATTTCAGCTTTTTTAAGTACACAACTAACTCCTGGCGATGCTGTCGGCATAGATGGAAAGATGTTTTCTGCAGAAGAAGTAGAAAGGATGCAAGCCGAGTTGCAAAAATGTCAGATAAAAGTAAAAAGCATCTCAGATCCCTTAGATAAATTATGGACGGATCGTCCGCCAATGCCGGAAGCTCCTGCTTTTATTTATGAAACCCAATATGCAGGAAAAAGCAGCATAGAAAAGATTGCCATTATTCGAAAAGAACTAAAAAAGTGCAATGCGAAGGCATTGTTCTTATCCGCTTTAGATGAAATCGCATGGACTCTCAATCTGCGTGGAAACGATGTACATTGCAATCCCGTGCTTGTCAGCTATCTACTTATCGAAGAGAACGAAACTCACTATTTCATTCAACCTCAAAAGATAACCGCTGAGGTTGCTACTTATATGAAAGAAACAGGAGTAAACCTGCACACCTACGAGGAAGCAGAAGCATACCTCAGCCGGATCAGTGTTGAGAGTCTACTTCTTAATCCGGCTAAAACAAATTATGCTATGTATTCAGCAGTCAATCCTGATTGCAGGATTATTCATGGCGCTTCTCCGGTCACCTTATTGAAAGCCATCCGCAACGAACAGGAAATAGCTGGAATACATGCTGCCATGCAACGGGATGGAGTAGCTTTGGTTAAGTTTCTGAAATGGTTAGAAGCATCTGTTCCAACGGGTAAGGAAACAGAAATCAGCGTAGATAAAAAACTGCATGAATTTCGTGCGGAACAGGATTTATATATGGGAGAAAGTTTCGATACGATTGCCGGATACAAGGAACATGGAGCCATCGTGCACTATGAAGCCACTCCCGAAACAGATGTCCAGCTAAAACCGGAAGGTTTTTTGCTATTGGATTCAGGGGCACAATATCTGGATGGAACAACAGATATCACACGTACCATTGCTTTAGGAAAATTGACAGAAGAAGAAAAGACAGATTATACATTGATACTGAAGGGGCACATTGCACTGGCAATGGCTGTATTCCCTGCCGGTACACGGGGTGCGCAACTAGATGTGCTGGCACGTATGCCGATATGCAAAGAAGAATGAACTTCCTGCATGGCACAGGGCATGGTGTTAGGCCACTTCTGAATGTACACGAAGGACCTCAGAGTATTCGTATGAATGAAAATCCGGTAACATTGCAATTGGGTATGCTGACTTCCAATGAACCGGGAGTATATAAAGCCGGAAGTCATGGGATTCGTACGGAGAATCTGGTTTTAGTAGTACCAGCCGGAGAAGGAATGTTTGGCAACTATCTACAATTTGAGACAGTAACCCTTTGCCCTATTTGTAAAAAGGGAATTATCAAAGAATTGCTCACATCAGAAGAAATCAATTGGCTTAACCAATATCATCAGACTGTATATGAGAAATTATCGCCCAGCTTGAACAAAGAAGAACAGGCATGGTTGAAAGAAGCAACGAATCAATTATAATCAAAATATTAACCACTATATAAAATGGCATTAATTAAATCAGTAAGAGGGTTTACTCCCGAGTTTGGCGAAAATTGTTTTTTAGCTGATAACGCAGCCATCATCGGAGACGTAAAAATGGGGCACGATTGCAGCATTTGGTTCAGCACAGTATTGCGCGGAGATGTAAATTCTATCCGTATCGGGAATGGAGTCAATATACAAGACGGAAGTGTGCTGCACACATTATATGAAAAGTCTACAATTGAAATAGGTGACCACGTTTCCGTAGGACATAATGTTACTATTCACGGAGCCACCATCAAAGACTATGCATTAGTGGGAATGGGTTCTACAATCCTTGACCATGCAGTGATAGGCGAAGGAGCTATCGTTGCCGCCGGTTCATTGGTCTTAAGCAATACAGTTATTGAACCGGGAAGCATCTGGGCGGCGTACCTGCCAAGTTCATAAAAAAAGTAGATCCGGCTCAGGCTAAAGAACTGAATCAGAAGATAGCACACAATTATCTGATGTATTCTAACTGGTATAAAGAATAAGGCCAGATGAACTTCCAATATACAACAGCGGCGAAATAGAAATCTATCCGCCGCTGTTCTCATTATTTCGTATTCCTTAGAAATTAATCATACTTAATATCTTATCCGTAGCCCCAGCATTACTAGTGACGTAGTATCCGGCATTCGTTCCGGTTTCGCGCAAGAAAACCTCATCAGCCAACATACGGTCCAACAATTCTTTCAGTTCTTCATAATTCTTGATAGAAAATGCACCCTGGGCTTCTAAAAGTTGAATTGCTTCCATAAACTTCTGGTACTTAGGTCCGAATATTACAGGAATTCCATAAACAGCTGCTTCCAACGTATTATGAATGCCAACCCCGAAGCCACCTCCGATATATGCAATTTCACCATAACGGATAAATAGAAGAAAGCAGACCGAAACAATCTATAATCAAACAATCCGCTTTCAACACATTCTTTTCATCCGCACGCGTATAACGAACATACGGGCGTTTCAACTTCCGGATAATCTCTACCAGATGATTCTCATCTATCACATGTGGAGCAATGATCAATTTCACTTCTGGATGATTATTGAAATATTCAATAAACAGATCCTCATCCGGTTGCCAGGAACTACCAGCTACGAAGGTCATGGTGTTATTCTTAAAGAGTTTCACCAAAGGCAATTCTTTCGCTCCTCACGTATCTGCAACACCCGGTCGAAACGCGTATCGCCGACCACTGTCACACGGTTGATGCCAATCTTACTCAAATAACGTTTGGAACGTTCATTCTGTACGAATAAGTGGTCGAAATTACGAAGAACATGGCGATACGTACCACCATACCACTTAAAGAACACCTGGCCACGACGAAATATAGATGACACACTGTACACCGGAATACGACGCTTATGTAATTCATCGAGATAATTCTTCCAGAACTCATATTTAATGAAGAATGCCATGCAAGGATTGGCTATATCCAGGAATTTCTTCACATTCCGAGGCTTGTCGAACGGTAGGTAGCACACTACATCCGCCCCGCGATAATTTTTGCGTACCTCGTATCCCGAAGGAGAAAAGAATGTCAGTAATATACCATAATCGGGATATTTGGCACGAATTTTTTCAATCAGGGGACGCCCCTGTTCAAATTCGCCTAAAGAAGCGGCATGAAACCAAATATAACGTACATCTTTTTCCAATTGTTGCCTGAGAAGTTCATACACTACCCAATGCCCCTTCATCATTTTACGGGGCTTGCGGCTGAATGGAGCCGCAAGATGCACCAAAAGGTCATAGATACCTATCGCAAGGTCGTAAAGCATACTTATTGAATTAAGAAAGTACTTCAATTGCACGCTTCATACGCGCCAGTGTCTCTTCTTTGCCCAGCACCCAAGAGATGTCGAACATATGCGGGCCTTTCCCCTCACCTACCAATGTCAGGCGGAAAGCATTCATAATGTTTCCGGTATGATATCCTTTTTCGGCAATCCAATCCATTACAATCTTTTCCTGATTCTCAATGCCAAAATCTTCAATTCCTGCCAGTACTTCCATCAATTCTGTCATACACTGGGCCGAATCTTCTTTCCAGCGTTTCTTCACGGTTTTCTCATCATATTCCGTTGGAGCAACAAAGAAGAAACTGGATGCTTCCCAAAGTTCCCGTACGAAACTTACACGATTCTTCATCATACCTACCACCGTTACTACTTCTCGAACGGAACTTCTACTCCATGTTCTTTCAGAACCGGAACAAAAAGTTCCGCTATTTCTTCATCAGCTTCAACAATATATACTCATGATTGAACCAGATGCCTTTTTTATAATCAAATTTAGCGCCAGACTTGCTACAATGACTCAAATCGAACAATTTGATCAACTCATCCATTGACATCAGCTCCTGATCATTACCCGGATTCCAACCCAGCAAAGCAAGGAAATTAATTACAGCCTCAGGCAAATATCCCGACTCGCGATATCCAGAAGATATTTCACCGGTTTTGGATCATGCCATTCCAACGGGAATACAGGAAAACCGAGGCGGTCACCGTCACGTTTACTCAATTTGCCGTTACCTTCCGGTTTCAACAGCAGAGGCAGATGAGCAAAAGCCGGCATTGTATCTTCCCACCCAAAAGCACGGTACAACAATACATGCAGAGGTGCAGAAGGTAACCACTCCTCGCCACGAATCACATGGGAAACTTCCATCAAGTGGTCATCTACAATATTGGCAAGATGATAAGTTGGCAGTTCGTCAGCTGATTTATAAAGTACTTTATCATCCAAAATGGAAGAATTGATTATTACCTCACCACGAATCAAGTCGTTTACATGTACATCTTCATTGGGTTCTATCTTGAAACGAACTACGTACTGCTTACCTTCAGCAATCAATGCATCCACTTCTTCTTTCGAAAGTGTCAATGAATTACGCATTTGCATACGAGTAGAAGCATCATATTGGAAATTGGCTATCTCGGCACGTTTCGCATCCAGTTCTTCAGGAGTATCAAAAGCGATATAAGCCTTATCATTCTCCAATAATACCTTCACATACTTCTTGTATATTTCGCGGCGTTCGGACTGACGGTACGGACCATATTTCCCACCAAAGCTGACACCCTCATCAAACGGAATGCCCAACCACTTGAAAGACTCAAGGATATATTCTTCTGCACCAGGTACAAAACGGTTACTATCAGTATCTTCAATGCGGAAAATCATGTCTCCCCCATGCTGGCGCGCAAAGAGATAATTATATAATGCTGTACGCACACCACCAATGTGCAAAGCCCCGTAGGACTCGGGGCAAAACGGACTCTGACTCTTCTTTCTGTCATATTTTGCATTACTTATGAGATAATTAGACGGCAAAATTAAACCTTTTTTTCCACACTAATGTTTTTTTTTGTACTTTTCGCAAAAATTCAACCGATATGAATAAATCCAAAGACTAAAAAAAGCTTTTCTTACAGAGATTTGCTATACAAAGCACTCATTTTTATCGGCACGGTAGCATCATAGTATACTTCTTACCGCGTGACGGCAAGTTTAATTATCAGTTCGATATTGACAAACCATGGAAGTATGGGCAACTTATGGCCACATTCAATTTCCCCATATATAAAGATGATGCTGTAGTAAAACATGAACAAGACAGCATTCTTGCCAGTTTCCAACCCTACTATCAGTTGGATAAAAATGTAGAAAAAACCGTGCTTAGCAAATTAAAAACGGATTATCAAAGTCACTTACGCGACATTGTTCCGTCTTCTGACTATATGCGCTATCTGGAGAAAAGGTTATCCGAAATTTATAAAGCAGGTATACTTCTACCGAAGAACGCAGCAAATTACAAAAAGACAGCACCGCTGTCATCATGGTGATTGATGATAAGCTGGCCAACCAGCGGGGGACCGAACAGCTTTTTTCCGTTAAAGACGCTTATGCCTACCTGCTCACTGCGGACACGGCACATTATTCTCCGTATATCCTGCGCCAGTGCTCACTCAACGAATATTTGTACCCTAATCTGACTTACGATGAGCAACGCACCGAAACAGCCAAGAAGGAAGCATTGGATAATTATGCCTGGGCCAATGGTGTTGTACAAAGTGGCCAGAAGATCATTGATCGGGGGGAAATCGTAGATAAGGAAACTTATAATATCCTTGAAAGTCTGAGAAAGGAGTCTATCCAACGTAGTGAATCCATCGGACAAAAACGTTTGATATTGACCGGACAAATCTTGTTTGTCAGCATTTTCATGCTGTGTTTTATGCTGTACCTCGATTTATTCCGCAAGGATTATTACGAACGCAAGGGGAGTTTATCCCTACTATTTACACTGATTATGTTCTATTGTGTAGTGACAGCACTCATGGTGTCGAATAACATATACAATGTTTATATCATTCCGTATGCCATGCTGCTATCATTATCCGCGTATTCCTCGATTCACGCACAGCATTCCTTACGCAGGTGGTCACTATACTGATCTGCTCCATTTGCCTACGCTACCCACACGAATTTATAATTGCTGCAACTGGCTGCCGGTCTGGTCGCTATTTTCAGTTTGCGCGAATTGTCACAACGTTCGCAACTCTTCCGTACGGCATTATTAGTGATACTGACCTATGCTGCTCTTTACTTCGCTTTCGACTGATCACCGAAAACGATTTATCGAAATTAAACGGAAGTATGTATAGTTACTTTATAGTCAATGGTATACTTCTATTGTTCACCTATCCGCTTCTGTTCTTGTTGGAGAAAACATTTGGATTTACTTCCAACGTTACTCTGGTAGAACTTTCCAATATCAACAGCCCGTTGCTGCGCCGTTTGTCAGAGACTGTTCCGGGCACTTTTCAACATTCCATGCAAGTGGCTAATCTTGCCGCAGAAGCTGCCAACCGTATTGGAGCTAAGAGCCAGTTGGTGCGTACCGGAGCTTTGTACCACGACATCGGAAAAATGGAAAATCCGGTATTCTTTACTGAAAACCAATCAGGAGGTGTCAATCCGCATAAAAATCTTAGCTACGAGCAAAGTGCACAGGTGATAATCAGTCACGTGACGGACGGACTGAAACTGGCGGAAAAAAACAATTTGCCTAAAGTGATAAAAGACTTCATCAGTACCCATCACGGTAAGGGAAAGACTAAATACTTCTATATCTCTTGGAAGAACGAGCATCCCGATGAAGAGCCGAACGAGGAATTATTCACTTACCCCGGTCCAAACCCGTTCACCCGCGAAACGGCCATTCTGATGATGGCGGATGCAGTAGAAGCTGCATCCCGTAGTCTGCCCGAATATACGGAAGAGAGCATCAACAATCTGGTGGAAAAGATTATAGACTCTCAGGTAGAAGAAGGTTTCTTCAAAGAATGTCCTATTACATTCAAAGACATTGCTATCGTGAAATCGGTGTTCAAAGAGAAACTGAAAACAATTTATCATACCCGCATCAGCTATCCCGAACTTAAAAAATAAAAGATATGAAAACAATCGCACAAGACCAGAAACGTACCGAAAGCCTGCTACAACGCAGAGGTATCCGGCTACACGACATCCAAAGTTTCAGTTTCATGAAACGTTTTCATGAAGTTCCGCGCAAGAGCAACCTGAAGGTCAAAGATAAATATGGCGCGGGCATATTAACATTGCGCCTAAAACAGGGTATTCAAAGAGCTTTTTATGTCCATCCGTTTCAAAAGCCGTCATCTGTTATCCGCTATCTGATTTCACAAGATATACCTTTTGAGAACCATATCACCCGAAAACGGACAGTAGCAGAGATTCCGACCACGACCTATCAGCGCCCATCACTCTATATGTTCTACTTCTTTGTGCTTTTCATCACGTTTATGATATTGGGATATCAGGCTGTAGTATTCGGAAGTTGGTGGGCATATATTCTCGGAATCATTTCATTCGGCCTGAGTATCTACTTTATACACATGTTGATGACACGTTTCTGTTATCTGAAAGTAGATAACGAAAGCCTTAGGATATACAGCGTAGGACGTGAAATCAAGTATCCTTACGAAGATATACTCAAAGTCAAATTTTGACTTTGCACGCGAACAGGCTTTTACGCATGTTATGGAGATATTGGATAAAGACTATCACTATCGCCTCTATTATATAGGAAGGGTATCGCGCCGAACCTTGAATGATATTGCCGAAGTACTACAAAGTGCAGGAGTGGATGCAACATGCAGCCTGAATGAAGACAAGAGATTCTATCAAGACACCACGCACTGACGAACCCGATTATTTCAGATGTTCCAACAGCCCGGCACAAGCATCCTCCAGCAAGTCGAGCACATATTCAAATCCTTCCGCCCCACCATAATACGGATCGGGAACGTGGTCGGCATGCGTAAAACGGGTACAGAATTCCGTCATACGGTGTATCTTCTTCCATTCTTCAGGGGAGGGCGCACGGTCTTTCAAATCTTCAATATTCCGGTCATCCATCCCTATTATCAAATCGAAGTTATAAAAGTCTTCCGTCTGTACGGGACGCGAACGATGTGTGAGTTCGTAACCTCGACGAATAGCGTGAGCACGCATCCGGCTGTCAGGCAACTCTCCTCGATGATAAGAGAGAATACCGGCAGAGTCTATCACAAACTGATCTTCCAGTCCGGCTTCTGAAACCAAATGATTCATCACACCTTCCGCAGAGGAAGAACGGCAAATATTACCCAGGCAAACAAAAAGTATTCTATGAGGCTTCATAAGCACATTTCTTTTAATTCAGGAACGCAAATATAGAAGTTTTTTGCATTCTCTTAAAATATTTCTTCTTCTCAGTTGTCAGCATATACAGAGAACGTTTTCAAAGTAATATGTGAATCAATAAAATTAGAACATCATGAAAAAAAGATTTTTTATTATATCTTTGTTTTGGGTATTAGCCATTGCGGCTTTTGGAGCAATAGTCATGCTATTATGGAATTTCGTAGTGCCCGGAGTCTTAGGCTGGCAACCATCAATTTCTGGCAAGCTTTGGCATTATTCGTACTTGCACGCATTTTCTTCGGAGGTTTCCCTGGTAGAGGAGCTTTCCCCGCCCGAAGAGGAATGCCCGGTGGTAAAGAGGGTAACCCGTTCCGCGCTAAATGGGAGAAGATGTCTCCGGAAGAACGCAAGGATTTCATTAATAAAAGAAAGAAGTTCGGATTCGGTGGCCCTTTCGGAAGAGACGGATTCTTCAACGAGAGAAACTTTGATAGAAACAACGGTAGCGAAACTCCCAAAGAGAATGAATAATCTGACCGGTAAAGGCAACAGTTTGGAAGAACTGATTGTGGAACATCAACCCCGCCTGAAAGCATTTATCCGCAAGCGGGTTTCCAGTAAGGAAGATGCCGAAGATATTCTGCAAGATGTGCTGTATCAATTGGTGAAAACCATTGAAAGCACTTTCAATCCTATCGAACAGGTAACAGCATGGCTATATCGCGTAGCACGAAATACGATTATCAATAAAGGCAAAAAGATGCAGGAAGAAGAACTACCCGATTCAAGCTATGATAAAGAAGACAATGTACTGAGCGAGTTTTCGGAAGTGCTGTTCAGCGATGCTCCGCCTACTCCGGAAGTAGAATACATGCGGTCACTCGTGTGGCAAGAACTTGAAACAGCTCTTGCCGAACTACCGCCCGAACAACGGGAAGCATTTGAGTTACTGGAAATGGAAGGATTGTCAGCTAAAGAAGTTGCCAGTGCTACCGGGATATCAGTCAACACTTTATTATCACGAAAACATTATGCCGTCATCCACCTTCGCGAACGGTTGAAAGGACTGTATAGCGACCTTCTAAATTACTAACCTCATTTTTAAACTCTCTGTTTTACCCACCGGGTAACAGCTATTCCCACAAAAATTATGAAAACAATAGTGTCAATTTTGACCATACTACTGTGTATGGCCAACCCCTCCTATGCCCAACTCATTGCTAAAGATTCTACCGGAGTCATGGCTATCTCTCTGGATGAAGTTACCATCCAGGCACGGTCTATCATCGAAAAAGGCGACCGTAAAGTAATACTTCCGACCCAGAATCAACTGAAAATGTCGTCCAGCGGCATAGACTTATTAGGCAAATTACAGCTTCCCCGAATCACAGTTGATATCATGTCGGGCGAAATAACCACTTCCGGCAACGGAGAAGTACAATTACGGATCAACGGTGTTCGGGTTACTTATACAGAGATATCCTCCCTCAGCCCGAAGATATTCTCCGCATAGAATATCACGATACTCCAGGAGTACGCTACGGAAACGCTGCTGCCGTGATAGATTATATAACCAAAAACAAAAAAGCGGGAGGTAGCGTCAGCGGCGGTGCCATCCACAGCCTCAGTAGCAACCGCACCTCTATTGACGATATGATTTCCGGAAGATATAACTACGGAAAGTCTGAAATCTCAGCCAACGTGCGGTATATACAACGTAAAGGAGACTGGACACGTGAGTATGACGAACGCTTCATTTTCCCCGACAATGAACTTCATCGCCTGGAAACCGGAGAGCCAACGCTGTTCAATAAGAAATTGTTAGCTTCCAACCTAAACTATACTCTGCAAGAAAAAGGAAAATATCTCTTTAATGCACAATTCAGATATACCTTGCAAGATAATCCTGCCGGATATGAAGACCGGAAGAGCAAACTCTACACATCTGATTCCGACATCCCGGTATCCATCTACGACCATACCCAGGAACGAAACCATTTGCCATCCCTCGATCTATACTATCAGCAGAATCTAAAGAATGACCAACGACTCATATTCAATCTTGTCGGCACGTACATCAAGAGCAGCAATACACGCATTTATCAGGAGAAACAGGAAGCATCGCCAATACAGAGTTATATTCCGATATTGCCGGAAAGAAATATTCGCTGATAGCTGAAGGCATTTATGAGAAAAAATTAG
>ENA-OQAA01001549-OQAA01001549.1-human-gut-metagenome-genome-assembly--contig:-NODE-1549-length-11117-cov-2.481711_pt1 | contig 11117 bp, 16 predicted proteins | sample MGYA00242489_ERZ504515 | MGnify/ENA primary metagenome ERZ504515 (study PRJEB26092, sample SAMD00036237) | human gut metagenome | host: Homo sapiens | study: EMG produced TPA metagenomics assembly of...
GGGGATTTTCAGTCCCCTGCTCTACCGACTGAGCTACAGAGGCATAATGGCGACCCGGATCAGGCTCGAACTGACGACCTCTAGCGTGACAGGCTAGCGTTCTAACCAACTGAACTACCGGGCCACAGAGGAAAGAGCCAACCTGATTCGCCTGCAAAGCCTGCACAAGGTGCAAACCAGCTGCCTGAAACCAAATCTCCGAAATGGAGCGGCCGACGAGGCTCGAACTCGCTACCTCCACCTTGGCAAGGTGGCGCTCTACCAGATGAGCTACGGCCGCATGGCGGAGAGTTTGGTTTTGTCGCGCTCTCTCCGGGCGACGAATGCTATTATATGGCATTCGATGTAAAAAGTCAAGCTTTTTTTCGCCCATTTTTTTTCAAAAAGTCATACGCTTACTGCTTTTCTACGGTGTCCGGCCAGTTTTTCAGCAGGTCATTCAGGTCTACTTTGTACTGTTTGCCGCAAAACTGGCAGTTGACCTCGGCAATGGGGTCTTCATCGCGCAGTTTTTCCACCTCTTTTTGCCAAGGCTGCGGATGGTGCGCTCCACGCGGTCCAGGCTGCAATCACAGCAATAGTCAATGCGGGTGGAATCCAGCAGTTCGGGGTTAAAGCCGTCCAGCGCCATATTCAGGATATCGGGAATACTTTTACCCTGTTGCAGCAGGGTGGTAATGCCGGGCATTGCGCCGATATTCTTTTCCAGGCGGGTGATCTCATCCTCGGTTGCGCCGGGCATGAGCTGCACAATAAAACCGCCCGCGCACTGCACCGTCAGATCCGGGTTGACCAGAACGCCCAGCGCGCAGACCGTTGGTGTCTGCTCACTGATGGCAAAATAGTTGGTGATATCCTCGCAATCTCACCGGAAACCAGCGGCACCTGGCCGATATAGGGTTCCCGCATACCAAGGTCGCGGATCACATCCAGCGTGCCATCCTTACCCACGGCAGCGCGACGTTCAGGTGGCCGTCCGCGCGCGGGGGCAGCTCCACGATGGAGTTTTCGACATAGCCTTTTACATCGCCCGCGCGTTGGAAACGGCCAGAATACGGCCCGCCGGGCCGCCGCCCTTGATCTGTACGGTGACAGAATCAGAATCCGATTTGAGCATCTGCCCATCATGCAACACCGGTCAGCAGGCGGCCCAGGCTGCGGTGGTAACGGCGCTGGTTTTGTGCAGCTGCTCCATTCGGCGCACAACGGCGGTGGAATCAATGCCATAGAACAGGATGCCGCCGTTTTCCGAAATGCCGCGCAGCAGGTTGCTGCTGTTTTCATTTTTTGTTTCACACATAGAATCAATGACCTCCCGAAGCAGGGGTGCGGCGGTTAGGCCGGGGTGCCGTCTGCTTCCTGTGTATACTGCTTGACTGCCGTGATGATCCAGCGCTGGCTGTCCGGCCGGACAGGGCCAAAGCTTTCGCCATCGGCAATTTTGACCGGGTCAAAGCCGTATCTGGTTAGCAGCGCTTTGACGGTATCAAGCGGGTAGCTGTATTCCGAGAAAGATTCATGGAAGTCTTCCCCGGTATCTTTATAGTGGATATCAATGCTGAGGTCCACGCGACCTGTCTGTGGGTCATAGCGGTTGCTCCAGCGGCAGGCGGCGTCATCCTCATCAAAATCAAAAGTCTGGCCGGAAAGCACTTTTTCATGCTTATAGGGTGTGTTCAGGTCAAACACAAAAACGCCGTCTTTTTCCATAAAAAACGCGGCTTTTGCGATGGCCTTTTCAAAGTTTTCCTGCGGACCGATGTGGTTATAGGTATCGAAAGTGGAAACCGCGGCACGAATGGTCCCGTACAGGTCCAGCTGCAAAAGGTCCTGGCACAGCAGCATGGGGTTGGTCAGCGGCAGGCCAAGGGCATCGGCTTTGTCCCGCAGGACGCTGAGCATCTCTTCCGAAACGTCAATGCCGATCATATCGTACCCAGCCTGGGCCAGCATCAGGGTCAGCTCGCCGGTGCCGCAGCCGAAATCTGCCACAATGCCATCCTGGATGCCGTGGGCTTTCAGCTCCCCGGTCACATAGGCGAACAGCGCATCATAATCGGCTGCACCGTTGAACTCGTCATAAAAATAGGCAAATTCCTGATACGCCATGGTTTAGGCCTCCGGTGCCAGGCAGGCATCCAGATACTGGCGCAGTTCTTCGACCCCGGTCCCCTTTTCGGCGCTGGTTAAAAACACCTGCTTGCAGCCATAGGGGGCGCAGGTGATGCGGAACTCTTCCAGCTGGGCGGTCATCTCAGATTTTTTGAGCTTATCCGCTTGGTCAGCGCCACAACAAAGGGAATCCGGTGGAAGTGCAGGTATTCCATCATCTGCACATCGTCCGCGCTGGGGGCATGGCGGCTGTCCAGCAGCTGCACCAGCACATTCAGCGCGCGGTCCGCTTCAAAATAGCTGTTGATCAGCTCATCCCAGCGCTCACGGTCCGCATTGGACACCTTGGCGTAACCATAGCCGGGCAGGTCCACAAAATAGGCGGTATCCACACGGTAAAAGTTGATGGTTGCCGTTTTGCCCGGCGTTGCGCTGACGCGCGCCAGATTTTTGCGGTTGCACAGCCTGTTGATCAGGCTGGATTTGCCCACGTTGGAACGGCCGGAAAAGACAAATTCCGGGCGGTCGCTTTCCGGCAGCTGGCTGGAAAGGCCATAGGATGCCTGAAATTCACTGCGATTATAATTCATAAATACAACTCCCTTTTCCGGCTTTTCCGCGTTGGTCACATCACGGCAGCAGGTTCCTTGGCGGTGCTCTGCTCGGTTGCGATCAGCTGGGTAGCCTGCGGCATGGTGCGTTTGTGGGCAGCGGATGCTGCGGGCAGGATGAGTGCATGTTTGAGCACCTGAGAAAGGTCACTGACGGGGATGAACTTGACGGCCTTTTTGACCTCCTCATCCACCTCGTACAGGTCGGGCTTGTTGGCTTCAGGGATGAGCACGGTGGAAATGCCCTCGCGGAAGGCTGCCATGCTCTTTTCTTTCAGGCCGCCGATGGCAGAACATTGCCGTGTAGGGTGATTTCGCCCGTCATAGCAAGGTCGTGGCGAACCGGAATCTCGGACAGCGCAGAAATCAGCGCGGTAGTCAGGGTGACACCGGCGGAGGGGCCGTCCTTGGGTACAGCGCCTTCGGGGGCATGGATATGGATATCGGTGTTCTTGAACTTATCCGGCGCAATGTGGTAGGTTTCGGCATGTACGCGGGCATAGGTCAATGCCAGGTGAGCGCTCTCTTTCATTACATCGCCCAGCTGCCGGTGATCTCCACCTTGCCGGAGCCGTTGGGGATGATGGAAACTTCGATGGGAAGCATCTCTCCGCCCACGCTGGTCCAGGCCAGGCCGTTGGCAATGCCAACAGCATCGGTGCGGGAAATAAAGGTCGGCTTGACCTTTTCGGGACCGAGCATTGCTTTGACCATGGCAGGGGTAACATTGATCTTATCTTTCTCCCCTGCGGCGATCTTTTGAGCGCACTTGCGCAGCACGGCGGTGATGGTGCGCTCCAGAGTACGCACGCCGGCTTCGCGGGTGTAGCCGTCAATGATCTCATACAGCGCCGCCGGGGCCATGGTAACGCGGGATTCCAGGCCGTTATTTTTGAGCTGTTTGGGCAGCAGATGGCGGCGGGCGATGTTGAACTTTTCCACGCGGGTATAGCTGGGCAGTTCAATCACATCCATACGGTCATACAGCGGGCCGGGAATGTGGGAAGCATCGTTGGCGGTGGTGATGAACAGCACGTTGCTGAGGTCAAACGGGATATCAAGATAGTTATCCTTAAAAGTCTTGTTCTGTTCAGGGTCCAGCACTTCCAGCAGGGCGCTGGAAGGATCGCCGCGGTAGTCCCCTGCCAGCTTGTCGATCTCATCCAGCAGGATGACCGGGTTGGAGGACTTGGCGGTATTGATGGCGCTGATGATGCGGCCGGGCATTGCGCCGATGTATGTACGGCGGTGGCCGCGGATCTCGGCCTCATCATGCACGCCGCCAAGGCTCATGCGGGCAAAGTTGCGGTCCATGCAGGCGGCAACGGAGCGTGCAATGGAGGTTTTGCCGACACCCGGAGGGCCGACCAGGCAGATAATCTGGCCCTTGACATCCGTATTGAGCTGGCGGACGGCCAGAATTTCCAGAATGCGCTCCTTGACCTTTTCCAGACCATAGTGGTCATGGTCCAGCACCTTGCGGGCATGGGCCTGGTTCAGATCATCCTTGGTAAAGGTGTGCCAAGGCAGGCCGATGACGGTATCCAGATAGCTGCGAATCACGCTGATTTCGGCCTGATTGCCGGCCATTTTGCAAGCGCTCGCATTCTTTCAGCAGCTTTTCCTCGCTGGCGGCATCCAGGTGCAGGTCCTGAATCTTCTGGGCATACTTTTCCGCTTCGGCACGGGTATCCTCGGCATCGCCCAGTTCCTCACTGATGATATGCATCTGTTCCCGCAGGTAGTAATCGCGCTGGTTTTTATCCATCTGGACGTTCACTTTATCGTCCAGTTCTTTCTCAATGGCCAGCACTTCACATTCCTGGCGCATCACAAGCAGGAGCTTTTCCAACCGGCTGGGGATGGAATTTTCCTGCAGAATGGTCTGCTTGTCCTCATATTTCAGCAGCAGGTTGGCCGGCATATATTCGCTCAGGTAGAGCGGATTATCCGAGGAGACGATGTTATACACCACATCCTTGGAGATTTGCGGGCTGTAGGAGAGATACTCCTCAAAGCACTCTTTCAGGCTGCGAACCAATGCCTCGGTCTGGGTGCGCTTATCTGGTGCCACACCGCGCACGGGAGCGGGGCGGACATCAGCCTGCAGGTATTTGCCACTGGCATCCAAGTCCAGCAGTTTAGCACGGGACTTTCCTTCTACCAGTACCTTGACCAGATCTTCGGATACACGCAGCACCTGCTTAATTTCCGAAATGACGCCATAGGCATACAGATCCTGAGCAGTGGCTCCTCGGTCTCCATATCCTTTGTGCAATCAGAAAAATATTGCTGTTGGCGTTGCATGGCAGCCTCGATGGCGGCAATGGACTTCTGGCGGCCCACCTCAAAGTGGACCACATTATTGGGGAACACCACCAGCCCGCGCAGTGCAACCACCGGCAGGTGCATGGCGTTATGGGCCACACGAACCCTTACTTTTGCTTCTGACATATCTTTCCCTCCCCGGGCCAGCTGGCCGCGGATTTTATTTCAAGTACGGCAATCAGCGCTTTGTTCTGGCGCGTTTGCATGGTTTTATTTTGCTTTTGCCTGCATCGGGCATTCGTGCAGCCCACGGATGACCGCGTTGCCGCAGGCAGGCCGCGGCAGCAGCACATTCAACGCAGATGGCAGAACTTCCGCTTTCAACTCCATCACCGGGGCACACTCGCCATCAATTGTGGCAATGATGGGGCGGTTATCCAGCACCTGCATTTCCACGCTGCGGGCACGGTAAAAGGTCATAAAGCTGCGGAACTCCGGCACGATGGTATCGGCATCCTGCATGTGCTGCCCGGCTTTGTATTTTGCCAAAATTCCCGCAACCTGAATGCGGGAGATGGGTTTGACCAGCACAATATCGAGCAGGCCGTCATCCATGGCTGCATAGGGCGCAGCCTGATAACCGCCGCCGTAATAGCCGCCATTACAGATGGCCGCCATCATATAAGTACCGGTATACTCTTTGCCGTCGATCGCAACGCGCAGCTTGTGGCCGAAGCGGCTGAGCATAGCCTGTAGAATCGAGAGCGTATAGGCTGCTGTTCCCCCGCATCCCGGCAGCGCCGGAATTTTGGGATGCCATATGCCACCTGAGCGTCCAGCCCGGCGGCGCAGATATCGATTCCGATACCAAGGGATGTTTGCAGCAGGTCCACCCGGCAGGGCTGTGCCTGCAGCTGGGCGGCAAAATCTAAAAAAGGCGCTTGGCCCGCCGCGCCGAAGTTGCGCACATAGTCGTTCCCGCTGCCGCAGGGCACACAGCCGACCGCTACATTCGCGCTGCCTGCCGCGCCCTGAACCAGCTCGTTCAGCGTGCCATCTCCACCGCAGGCATACAGCGCCACCGGGGTACCGGATGCCGCATACCGGTGGGCTGCTTCGCGAGCCTGACCGGCATGCTGTGTGACAACAATTTGAGGCTGGGGCAGCTGGAGCTGGCGGGCCGCCGCCTGGATCCGGGGCACAAGCTCTGCGCTTGCATCCCGTTTTCCTGCAACGGGGTTGATGAAAAATACCTGTTCCACCGCGGTGCTCCTTCTGCCCAATAGGAACCGCTTTGCCTTCACGGGGGTAGCAGCTCTTATTTCTGGCTCCAAAAATACAGAATATATTGTATCTGGTTTGGCTGTAAATAGCAAGTGCTTACTACAAGATGTTACAATTTGTGCGGATAAAATTCACAAGATGTTCGATTTTGTCCGATTTGTCCGCTCCATCTTTGCCTGCTGTTATTCGCGCGGGCGGGCCAGGGCATCGCGGCGGAACGCCTGCATGGCGGCTTCGTCCTCAAAGCTGGCAATGTACAGCTGGTCCCCCATTTCGCGGGCCAGAACTTCCGGCAGGCGCGGAGCCGCGTTCAGGCAGGAGCGGTACTTTTTCAGCAGCTCCTCATGCGGCATGCGGTAGCGCAGTTCATCGTGGCGGCCCGCACAGCAGCAGTAGCGGTGGTAACGCGCCAGCGGATGGTGCGCAGCGCCGAATGCCACCATATCGGCCCAAATCTGGTACAGGTCCAGCCCACCGGCATAGTTGAGCATATCCACCGTATAGCCGCCAGCCGGGCGCATGTTGACTTCCAGCCCCAGGATATCCCCCGCATTGCCCAGACTGGGCTTGGCGGTTTTCAGGCGGAAAAATTCCAGGTGGAAAAAGCGGCTTTTGGCACCAAAGGCTTTCAGGGCAGCTTCGCCCATTTTGCGCAGTTCGGGGCTGATTTCCGGTGCAACATAGTACCACATCGGCTTTTTGCCATGGGCAATCTCCATGATGCTGTCCGGCGTAACATGGCTGGCGGCATAGATCGGCTCGGCATTGGCATCGGCCACGCCGTCAAAGGTCACGATCTCACCATCCACAAATTCTTCCAGGATATAGTTGGCCGCATTGGGGCCCTCCTGCTGGAAAAATTTGTTCAACTCGGTTTTATTCTTAAACTTATGGGTGCCGTTTGCCCCCACGCCGTTATCCGGCTTGGCAATGACGGGCCAGCCGACAGTTTTGGCGAAAGCCTGGGCCTCCGTTACATCTGCCGTCACACACCAGCGGGCGGTGGGGATACCGGCTTTCTGGTAGTAGGTTTTCATCACGGATTTGCGCTTGAACTTTTCGATCTCAGCGGATTTAATGCCGGTGGTGATATTAAAATCTGTCCGCAGGCGGGCATCCTGTTCCAGCCAATATTCATTGTTGCTTTCTACCCAGTCGATCTTGCCATACTTGAAAGTGAAAAAGCCCATGGCGCGCAGCATTTCATCATAGTTTTCCATGTTGTCCACACGGTAATACTCGGTCAGTGCGCTTTTGAGCAGGGCGGGCAGCGTTTCGTAAGGGGCATCGCCAATGCCAAGCACATTTACGCCATTGGCACGCAGGCGGTCACAAAAATTCCAGTAATTTTCCGGGAAATGCGGTGAAATAAAAACAAAATTCATTTTTCCTGTACCCCTTTTCCGGCCGCCGCAACGGCATGAAACTTTATTATTTTGTATAATTTTACATTATATCCACTGTTGCGGCGGGATGCAAGGTGTTTTTCGCCCACGGTGGGTTGCTGCCATGCCCGGCATGGGGCAGATTCGGCATGGTTTGCGTTGATATTTTACTGCGTGTATATTATAATAAAGTTGTTTTATTGTTTGATATTTAGGGCAACACCGCACAATTCCCGCCTGACGGCTTAAGCGGTATTGCCTTTACTTATATCAGCTTTCAAATTTTATTTCTTTGCCCCAAAGGATGTGTTACTACTGGCAAAAAATTCAACTTTACCAAAACTTACCCGCAATGGGCGGTTGTTCCTCGGTGGTGCCCTGCTGGGGGTACTGGTGTTTGTGCTGGTGTTCGGGGTCAGCACACTGGATGTAACCAACGATGCCTTTTGCCGCGGTGGATATATTGAAAAGGACATCCAGCAGCATTATGCCGGGTGGCTGTTTTACCGCCAAAGCTCCGCTGGCTGGCCGCTTTGCATTGCCCGCGGCATCAACTACCCGGATGGGCTGAGCGTTGCTTATACCGACTCTATCCCGCTGGTGGCTGCCCTGTTAAAGCCGGTTGCCAACCTTGTGGGCGGAACGTTCCAGTATATGGGGTGGTTCACGCTGGTCTGCTTTGCATTGCAGGGCGGGTTTGGTGCACTGCTGGCAGGGCTGTTCCTGCCGGGGTGCGCGGCACCGCTTGCGGCGGACCTGCCGTTTGTTACCAGCCCGGTTTTGTTTGAGCGTGTGTTCCGGCATACCTCGCTGGGGGCACAGTTTTTTGTGCTGGCTGCGCTCTATTTTTATTTTGCTGCACGGCGCAAAGGGCAGTATGCCTCCCGCGGGCTGTTTGCGCTGAACGTGCTGGCAGTAGGCATCCACCCCTACTTTCTGCCAATGACCTATGCCATCACGCTGGCGCTGCTGCTGGAATATGCACTGCACAACCGCCAGCTTGCGGGGCCCGGCCTGTACCTTGCTGCCAACTTTGGCGGCACGGCACTGCTGGGCTGGGCACTGGGGCTGCTATACGGCAGTGCTTCCAGCGGCGGGCAGGCATTGTATGGCTATTTTTGCATGAACCTGAATGCGCTGTGGAATCCTGTGGGGGTAAACGGCGTGCTGTACAGCCGGGTGCTGCCCACACAGAACCAGGTTTACGGCAATTATGATGCCTTTGCCTACCTGGGGCTGGGCGTGCTGATTGCCCTGCCCATTGCGGTGGTTTTGCTGCGGCGGCAACTGGGCGGCATGCTGCGCCGCCACTGGGCATTGGCCTTCTGCTGTGCGGTTTTAACGGTGTTTGCCATCAGCAATGTGATTACCGCAAACGGCGCAACGCTTGCCACGCTGCCGCTGCCTGCTTCGCTGATCAAACTGTTTTCCATCTTCCGTTCCAGTGGCGGTTGTTCTGGCCAATCTATTATCTGCTGATGCTGCTAACCTTGTGGGCCTTGCCCGGCTGAAAGGCCGCTGGCTGCTGGCGGGTGCTGCCCTGCTGGCTGTGGTACAGGTTTGGGATGTAAGCCCCGGCATGGTACAGCGCAGTGCGGCAATGCTGCAGGCCATGCAGACCGATGCGTTCCCCACCGAGATGGAGAGCGATTTCTGGCAGGCAGCGCAGCAGTATACGGCGGTTGTCTCAATGGATGAAATTCAAGATGACGCGTTGCATCTAGCCCTGTTTGCCGCGGACAACGGCATGACGACCAACGACCCGTTTGCCGCCCGCTATGATGAAACGGCACTGGCCGCCCAACGGGAAACGCTGCTAGCGGAACTTGCTGCCGGAACCGTGCGGAGGATACGTTGTACCTGTTTGCAGAGGAAGGTGCCTTTTTGTCGGCCGTGGAACCGGTGAAGGACAATGCCTGGTGCGGCAGGGTAACGAGTACGGACGGCACATGCAGCTGGTATGTGATTGCGCCGGGGCTGCAGGGGCAGAACTTTGATGCGCTGTGCACCCCCTATGACGAAAATTATCCCCTGCGCCTTGCGGATTACACTGACGCCCTGTGGAACGCGGTGTGCTGGACGAAACGAAACAGACGGTATGCTTTGCAGATTCCCCCTTTGTGCGCCGCAAGCTGGAACATGCCAGTGTGCTGTGCGCCGATGGGAAAGAATACACAATTAAAACGATTGACGACCACGATGCAGGCTGGCTGATGGTGACACTGGATATCCCGGACGCGACCGTTTTGTGGGATAAAGAATTGGAGAGTAAATAATGCAGGAACTACATGTAAAAAGCCTTTTGCCCGTGCGGCTGGACAAATACCTGATGGAGCAGTTCCCTGCCCTGGGGCTGGGGCGGCTGAATAAGGCACTGCGGGAAAACAAAATTAAGCTGAACGGCAAAAAGCAGCCCCTTGCCACCCGTGTGCAGAACGGTGATGTGATCCGCGTTTACCTGCTGGACGACCAGCTTGGACTGACCTCCCAGGAGGGGCCGGAGTTTTTGCAGGCACGCGCCCCGGCGGAATTTATTTATGAAAACGATGATTTGATCGTGGCCAACAAGCCCGCGGGTATCCCGGTGGATGGCGACGAATCTGACACCCTGCTGAACCGCGTACTGCGCCGCCTGTATGAGGAAAAGCGGTGGGACGTTGCCCATGAGCCGCGCCTGTGCCACCGGCTGGACACCGGCACCAGCGGCCTTGTGCTGCTGGCAAAGACCGCGGCGGCGGAAGAATTTTTGGTAAACGCCATCAAAGAGCGGTTGATTCGCAAAACTTACCTGTGCGTAACCTTTGGCCGTCCGGTACCACCCGCTGCCACGCTGCACAGCTTTTTAACGAAAGATTCTGTGCATGGCATTGTGCGCATTCTGGACGAGCCGAAATCCGGTGCAAAAGAGATCATTACCGCATATGATACCATTGCCGTCAGCGGACGTTTGGCCCTATTACGGGTGGAGCTGGTAACGGGCCGCACCCACCAGATCCGCGCTCATCTGGCCAGCATTGGCTGCCCGATTTTGGGCGATTCCAAGTATGGCAACAATGCCGCCAACCGGGAGCTGAAGCTGAAATATCAGGCTCTGTGCGCCTGGGAGCTGGCGTTCCCCAAAAAGATCAGCGACCCACAGTTTGCCGCTTTGGCTGGCAAGGTGTTCCGCGCACCCAAGCATGGTATTACCAGCAGGTACTGGATGGAACGCTGAAATAAGCGTTATGCGCCAGGGGATTGATTTTTCGCATCCTGCATGCTTTTACTGCTTTATGATTGCTGCCTTGCAAATTTAATCACAAGCTCTAACCACATTTTTCCTATGGCAACACCGCATAATTCTAAGTGCCGATACGGCGAGCGAGGTGCGGCAGATGCCAAGCCAAAAGCGCAGATAATACTGGATGCTGCAAAGGTGAGCGCGCCAGTGGCGGAAACAGCGAACCGAAGCAGGGGC
>ENA-OQAA01001550-OQAA01001550.1-human-gut-metagenome-genome-assembly--contig:-NODE-1550-length-11114-cov-1.595886_pt1 | contig 11114 bp, 12 predicted proteins | sample MGYA00242489_ERZ504515 | MGnify/ENA primary metagenome ERZ504515 (study PRJEB26092, sample SAMD00036237) | human gut metagenome | host: Homo sapiens | study: EMG produced TPA metagenomics assembly of...
CACATCCAGTTGTCCGTAACCTCTACCGGATCCACTTTTTCTACTTCCAATCCTTTATATTGTTTAATTGTAATTTTATCGTTAGAAATTCCTTTATTCCCACATCCGGTCATTACTACCACTGTGCATATTCCAACCAATGCTGCTATAATTTTCTTTTTCATGACTCTCTCCTATTTGTTTGTTTTCAGTATCTTACTAAATATAGCACATTTGCCATTTGTTGAAAAGACTTTCTATTACTATTTCACAAATTTTTCACACATTTTTCTCTATAAATCGTAATTATCCTCTGTTTTTCTCCCTGTGCTCTTTACACTTTCACTTGCACTTCTTTCCAAACAATGATACAATATTATTTGTGTAAAAGCGGATTATTTACATAGAATTACATATTGGGAGGTTTGTCGTGAGTCCAATTACCATAACACTGCTCGTTATTTTAGTAGTTCTGATTATTGTTTTAGCCGTATTGTATTTCTTCGGAAAAAAAGCGGAGAAGAAACAGGCAGAACAGCAACAGCAGCTCGAAGCAGCCGCACAGAATGTGACTATGCTTGTCATTGACAAAAAGCGTATGAAGCTAAAAGAAGCCGGTTTTCCAGCTGTTGTAATCGATAACACACCGAAGTATCTTCGCCGAGCAAAAGTTGCTGTCGTAAAAGCGAAGGTCGGTCCAAAAGTAATGACTTTAATGTGTGACGAAAAAGTATTTCCACTTATCCCTGTGAAAAAAGAAGTAAGAGCCGTTGTAAGCGGAATCTACATTACAGGTGTAAAGGGACTTAGAGGTCCTCTTGAGACTCCGGTCAAAAAGAAAAAAGGACTTTTTGCAAGATTTAAAAAATAGTATTTAAAAGGAACTGCGCGCGCAGTTCCTTTTAAAATTTCATCTGTTCGTATATAGAAAACTCTTTTGACCCTTTCGGCTTTACATTGATTCGTATCGTGCATTCCGCAAGTGGTTCATAATTCACATCCAACGCATACTCCACCTTGATGTTAATGTTGTCTTCCTTTTCATCAATCTTAATATTTCTTGTAAAAATCCCAAGATTCAACTGTCCATACGGTGTCTCATAATAAGAGCGGTTCTTTCGCTTTGTATCAAAAATCATATGTGCATTGGAAACGCCTCGTTTGAGCACTTCAAGACTATCTTCTCCCTTTATTTTGATCTGAGTCTTCGTAACTCCCGGCACCCCCTCTGATACCTCCTCAAATAAGAGATAGTGTTTCCCATTTTTAAAGAAGTAATTACCAGTACTAATCGTCTCAATTGGTTCATCATTATTCTCCATCTCATTTACGTCTATCTGTAATCCTGAAATATTTATCAGTACATCTTTTGTCATCTCATCACCTAATATTCTTCTATATTAATCTGTTGTGTCGTCTCAATATCATATGGGAGAATTGAGTTCGCAAATTGTTTGAACTTGTCCGCAGCATCGCTTACATAGAAGGAATATGTCGCATGCTCCCCTTCTTTTCCGGCATTCTCCATACCGCTTTCTTTCAAAATATATTTTAAATCCATCGCAGTCTCATAGGCCGGATTCACAAGCTGAATCTTATCTCCCAGATACGCGCGGATTCTCGAACGAAGGAGCGGATAATGGGTGCACCCAAGAATCAGCGAATCTATATCGGACTGTTTCATCGATGCGAGATAATAATCAATGATCTCTTCCGTAACTTTATGCTTTGCAAATCCTTCCTCCACCAAAGGTACAAACAATGGGCAGGCTTTCCCAATAACGGAAACAGTCGGATCTAATCCTTTGATGATCTTTCCGTACATCGCACTCTGCACAGTCGCTTCCGTTCCGATCACCCCGATCTTTTTCGTCTGTGTAATCTGAAGCGCCGCTCTCGCTCCCGGCTCTACCACCCCGATAATTGGAATATCACTTTCCTCTCGAACGACATCCAAAGCCAGTGCACTCGCCGTATTGCATGCGATCACGATCGCCTTCACCCCTTTTGTCTTCAGGAAATGGATAATCTGTCTGGAATAGCGAATGATATTGTCTCTCGATTTACTTCCGTACGGCACACGTGCGGTATCCCCAAAATATACCAGATTCTCATTCGGAAGCTGACGCATGATTTCCCTTGCAACAGTAAGACCACCTACTCCGGAATCAAATACCCCTACTGGTGCTGCATTTTTATTATCTATACTCAAAACGATATTCTCCTTTTATACTATATCATCTTTTCATTTTACCCTCTCTTGTCATTCTTTTCAAGTGGAAAAAAAGAACCTTTGGAAATCCAAAAGTTCTTTTTGAAAATTTTTCTGAATTAAAGTGCAAGATCTTTAGAAACTCGATATGCGTATTTCCGGAATCTCTTTGTGCATCTGCAATGCTTCATTGATATCATAATCAACAAACTCGCCGTGCTGATAACCAACGACACGGTTTGTCTTTCCTTCTAACAATAAGTCAACAGCTTTTGCTCCCATGATAGACGCATATACTCTGTCTTTACATGTCGGGCTTCCTCCGCGCTGCATGTGTCCAAGAATTGTCGCTCTTGTCTCCATACCTGTTGCCTCTTCAATTCTCTTTGCCATATTCATGGAATCACCAATACCTTCTGCGTTGATAATGATATAGTGTTGTTTACCACGTTTTCTGTTTCCAATAATATCAGCGATAATCTTTTCTTCATCATAGTCATGTTCTTCCGGCATAAGGATGCGTTCTGCTCCATTCGCAATACCACACCATAATGCAAGATATCCTGCATCACGTCCCATAACCTCGATCACGCTGCATCTTTCATGTGAAGTTGATGTGTCACGTACTTTATCGATTGCTTCCATCGCTGTATTTACAGCTGTGTCAAAACCGATTGTGTATTCTGTACATGCAATATCCAAGTCAATTGTTCCCGGAATACCGATTGTGTTGATTCCAAGATTTGACAATTTCTGCGCTCCGGCGAAAGAACCGTCTCCACCGATTACAACAAGACCCTGAATTCCATATTTTTTACAGATTGCTGCCGCTTTCTGCTGACCTTCCTCTGTGCGCATCTCTTTACATCTTGCTGTCTGCAGGATTGTACCACCTCTTTGGATAATATCAGATACGTCTCTTGCTGTCATATCGATGATCTCTTCCTGTAATAATCCGTGGTAACCACGTCTGATTCCTCTGACACGAAGTCCTCTTCCTAAAGCTGTTCTTACAACTGCACGAATTGCAGCATTCATTCCCGGTGCATCACCGCCACTTGTTAAGATTCCGATTGTCTGAATTGTATCGTTCATTGTTAATCCTCCATCATTCCATGTATGTATTATTTGAATTGTTTTCATTTTTATACAATTTTATACCATTTTTCAAATGTTTTCAATGTGTTTTTCTACTACTTTTATTCTTTTTTCGCCAAAATAATTTGTCATATTGCCGAGAATTTCTTTATCTACACGAATATTCCAGTTTGCTGGAAGCCTTTTGATTGCTTTTTCTTTCGCGCAATAAATGACAACACTGTCATTTCCTTCTGATGTCCGAAGCATCTCATAGACCTTTTTTTCCTCCGCAAGAAACGTCTCCTTGTCCGGAAACTGAATCCACAGTTCACGTGTCGTATTTTCAAACGGGATAATCGCCTCGAAAATCAGTTTACTTGCACTTTCATCTTCCTCCGACACCCTTCCCTTACAAATACTTTGTAATCTTCCTCCAGATACATCCGATTTTTCTCATAGTCTCGTGGAAATACAACCACTTCCACTGTTCCGACTAAGTCCTCAATCGTCAAAAATGCCATTGTCTTATTCGTCTTGGTATGCTTGATCGTCTTGTTGGTAATAATACCTCCAATGATTTCTTTTGCGCCTTCCCGTACTTTGGTATGCCCGCTCTCCTCATCATACTGGAAATCCATTGTCGTGGCGCTGATATTTTTACGCCATTTTCTTCATATTCCTGCATCGGATGTCCACTGATATAGATTCCGAGCACTTCTTTTTCGAATGCAAGCATCGTCTCTTTTCGTATTCCCCCACATTCGGAAGTTGAATATCGAATTCTTTTTTCTGCTCCTCATCCACAATATCAAAAAGTGACATCTGCCCGGTCATCGAATATTTTCGCTCCTGATTCACCTGATCTAAAATCTTCACATAGATGACCATGAACTGCTTTCGTGTTCCATGAAGGCTGTCAAATGCCCCCGATTTGATAAAGCTTTCGATTGTCCGCTTATTCACTTCCTTGCCGGAGAGCCGTTCAATAAATCTTTCAGATTCTTAAACAGACCGTTTTTCTCCCGCTCGGCGATGATTGCCTCGATCACAGGCTTTCCAATACTTTTGATCGCTGCAAGCCCATAGCGGATATTGCCATTGTCCACAGAGAACTTTCCTTCTCCTTTATTGATGTCCGGCGGAAGAATTTCTATTCCCATCTGCCGGCAGGAATAAATATATTCTGCCACTTTTCCCGGATTGTCAATAACCGACGTCATAAGCGCCGCCATAAATTCTACCGGATAGTAATATTTCAGATATGCAGTCTGATAAGCGACAACCGCATAGGCCGCCGCATGAGACTTGTTAAATGCATATTTTGCAAAATCAATCATCTCATCATAAATCTTATTGGCAACCTGTTCACTGATTCCGTTTGCAATACATCCCGGAACCCCTTCCGCCTCATTTCCATATACAAAGTTTTGGCGCTCTTTTTGCATCACATCGCCTTTTTTCTTGGACATCGCACGGCGCACCAAGTCGCTTCGCCCAAGTGTATACCCAGCCAGATCCCGCACAATCTGCATAACCTGCTCCTGATACACAATACATCCATACGTAGGTTCCAGAATCGGTTTCAGCTGTGGACAATCATAGGTGATCGCATTCACATCATTTTTCCCTTTGATATACTGTGGAATAAAATCCATCGGTCCCGGACGATACAATGAAATTCCCGCAATAATATCCTCCAGACTCTGCGGCTTTAATTCTTTCATAAAGCTCTTCATTCCTGCGCTTTCCAGTTGGAATATACCGTCTGTCCTTCCTGTTCCAATGGAATCCAGTACCGCCTTATCGTCATAATCAATATGATCAATATCGATTGTCTTACCTGTGCTTTTTTCTGCCAGACGCACTGCATTCTGAATAACTGTCAATGTCCGCAGACCAAGGAAATCCATCTTCAAAAGTCCAAGCTCTTCCCAACGTGGTCATCGTAAACTGTGTCGTCACAGAGCCGTCTGAGCCAAGCGACAGCGGGACATACTCATCCACTGATTTCTGGCTGATCACAACACCGGCGGCATGCATGGATGTATGCCGTGGCAGTCCTTCCAGACGCTTTGACATATCAATCAGATTCTTTACCTGCTCATCATTTTCATATAAATCGCGCAGTTCGCTGTTCATCGTCAGAGCTCGATCCAGCGTCATATTGAGCTCAGTCGGTATCATCTTGGAGATACTGTCCACAAACGCATACGGCAGATCCATCACTCGTCCCACATCACGGATCACACCGCGTGCCGCCATCGTACCGAATGTGACAATCTGTACCACACGGTCAGAACCGTATTTGCGCACAACATAATCGATAACCTCCTGCCTTCTCTCAAAACAGAAGTCAATATCGATATCGGGCATCGACACACGCTCCGGATTCAGAAATCGCTCAAATAAAAGCTGATATTTGATCGGATCGATATTGGTGATTCCAAGGCAGTAAGACACGATACTTCCCGCCGCAGAGCCTCGCCCCGGTCCTACCATAATGTCGTGGTCTCTTGCGTATTTGATAAAATCCCACACGATCAGGAAATAATCCACATACCCCATCGTCTTGATGACATTCAACTCATACTCTAATCGTTCTCGAAGTTCCTTCTTTGGATTCTCAATAGTTTTTCTCTAATCCCTCATAACAAAGCTTATTCAAATACTCCCACGACGTGTATCCATCCGGTACATCGTATTTCGGAAGTTTGTCACTCCAAATTCAATCTCCACATGACAGCGGTCTGCAATCTTCTGCGTGTTCTCAATTGCCTGCAACGCATATGGGAATAATGCTTTCATCTGCTCTTCTGATTTCACATAATACTGACCGCCCTCATAGCGCATTCGGTCTTCATCGGCAAGTTTTTTCCCCGTCTGAATACAGAGCAGGATATCGTGAGGCTTTTCATCTTCCGCATAGGTATAATGTACGTCGTTTGTCGCAACCAGTTCAATTTCTGTGTCCTGTGATAGACGCAAAAGCTGCTGATTAACATTCGCCTGTTCCTGCATACCATGATCCTGAAGTTCCAAAAAGAAGTTCCCTTTCCCGAAAATCTTCTCGTAGCGGAACGCTGCCGCCTTCGCCTCCTCATACATACCTCTGTGAAGATTCTTCTGCACCTCTCCCGCAAGACATGCGCTCAGTGCGATAATTCCCTCATGGAACTCTTCCAAAAGTTCCATATCTACACGCGGCTTGTAATAATAGCCTTCCACAAATCCCCTCGACACAATTTTTGTCAGATTCTCATACCCTTTCTGATTCTCCGCAAGCAGCACAAGATGATAATATCGGTCTTCACTCGCCCCCGAACTTTTGTCAAACCTGGAACCCGGAGCCACATAAACCTCACACCCCAAAATCGGCTTGATTCCGGCCGCTTTCGCAGCACGATAGAAATCGATCACGCCAAACATCACTCCGTGGTCTGTGATCGCCGCGCTGTTCATCCCAAGTTCTTTAACTCTGGCAACATATTCTTTTATCTTATTGGAACCGTCCAACAGACTGTACTCCGTATGGACATGTAAATGTGTAAAACTCATACTATTTTTCCTCTTGATTCTTTTTCTACACTTTAGCTGCCTTTTATCATAACACAGTTTTATAGATTGAGACAAATATCTTTCTAAAATCAATCATAAATTTTATTCTGTTCCGAATTATGCAAAATTCCCACAAAAGAGAATACATTTTAACAAGCACTTTATTTGTGGAAGTGTTATAATATTATAAAAATATGTTTTGCTATTTATACAAAACAACGAACAATCTTTTGATCCATCATTTAGGAGAGACATAATTCATGAATAAAACGAAAAAAAATATTTTTTCTCATCGGAATAATTGCTACTGTTTCTTTGATTGCCGTTATCACATTCTGTGTCATTGCATTTCAGAAAAAGAATCAACTGCAGCTGACAATTGGCACTCATCAGATAAGCTCTGAAGAATATCTTGCATGTATGCAGTCTGTAATGTATGACACAAAGATGCAAATTCAACAACAATATGACGTAGATAGACGATGATTTTGGAAGAAAAAGTATGGTAAAAAATACGGATATGAGATTTTAGCCGAAAACACATTAGAATCCTTAAAATATATCCACGCCGTCTACGATCTCGCTGAGAAAAACGGGTATGTAGATGACGGAAGCTACGAGGGATTAAAAAACGGTTGGAACAGGAAACAACACCCGCAAAGAAAAACTTGCCCAAAATGATGTTATCTATGGTCTGAAAGAATACTCTTATGATCTGTACCTTCAATATGAGATGAGTTCCATCAAAGAACAATATTGCAATGATAAGACACGCGAAGGGATGGATCTGACAGAAGAGGAAATTGTTGAACACTATAATAGCCGGGATTGGATTTTTGGTGAGGATGCCAAGAAAGCGGATTTGGAGACTGCACGCGTCGCAGTCATAAGAGAACTCCGCGAAGAAAAATACGACGCTATCATCGAAAAAAACTGCTGACAATTCACAGGTGTCTGGGGATATGGAGTCTATGAGCCAGTTCACCTTGAAGAATATATAAATTTCATGTAAGGAAGGAGAATATTATTATGAAAAAGAAATGGATAAGTGCAGCACTTTCGCTCACACTTGCCAGCACGACTGTCACAACGATGATGCCTGCCTACACAGTGCATGCAGAAAAAGAGACGGCGCAAGGAACTACTTATTATGTAAGTTCCTCCAAAGGAGACGACAGCAATGACGGAACTTCTGAATCAAAACCATTCAAAACATTAGACAAAATCAATAAGCTTACATTAAAGCCAGGTGATCAGGTTCTCTTGGAAAAAGGTTCTGTTTTTAACGATCAATACCTTCACTTAAAAGGAAGCGGAAGCGCAGAAGCACCTATTAAAGTTTCCACATACGGAGAAGGTAACCGTCCTCAGATTCTTACAAACGGTCAAGGATTATGGGAATTAAATTACGGAAAGCACCTTGATAACACAAACCACAAATGGCACGGTACGGTATCCTCATCTATTTTATTAAAAGATGTTGAGTACATTGAGATCGAAGGTCTTGAAATCACAAATGATCGTGGAACAAAAAATGATCCTGAAGGTGATAAAGCCTATAATGATGCGGACTGTATGGACAGAACCGGTGTTGCCGGAGTCGCAAAAGACAAGGGAACGTTAGACCATATCGTATTAGATGATTTATATATTCACGATGTTGACGGAAACGTATACAACAAACACATGACAAACGGTGGTATCTACTTTATCGTGGAAAAGCCTACCGATGAAAACAAAACAGGTATCGCAAAATACGATGATGTACAGATTAAAAATTGTCAGTTAGACACTGTCAACCGCTGGGGAATCGCTGTTGGTTATACATACAACTGGGATAAATTCCAGACAGCAGAACTCAGTGATGAAGTGATGGAAAAATACGGCGCTACTAACGTCGTTATTGAAAACAACTATTTAAATAATGTAGGCGGTGACGCAATCACAACTATGTATGCTGATGAGCCGTTGATTCAATACAATGTATCTGAAAATAGCTCCAAACAGATCAACACAACGGATTACTCCAAACCACAGCCGGTTTTAGATAAAGTAACCGGAGAACCTACCGGACAATATCAGGGTGTTGGAGCAGGACGCGTTGCTGCCGGTATCTGGCCTTGGAAATGTAAAAATGCTGTATTCCAATACAACGAATGTTCCGTACATTAAACGCTTCAAACGGTAACGGAGACGGACAACCTTGGGATGCTGACTACGGCGACGGCACAAATTATCAGTACAACTACAGCCACGGAAACACCGCAAGTACAATCATGTTCTGTGGTTATCAGTCAGTAAACAACACATTCCGCTACAATATTAGCCAGAATGAAGATATGGGACCTTTAGATCCTGCCGGAAATGCCGGAAATACTCAGGTTTACAACAACACATTCTATATCAAAGAAGGATTAAACAATATTTGGCATACTTCACATGGCAATGCCGGACCGATTAATCTTGAGAACAATATCTTCTACTTTGCAGGTGAGACTCCGGCAACTGTAGAAAACTGGAATCCAAACGGAAACAAGACATACAGCAACAACTTATTCTATAATGTAAGCACTTATCCAGAGGATGCCAACGCAGTAAAAGTAGATGCCGGAACAAAGGTTGTAGAAAATGCCGGTTCAGGTCCAAGCACAGTCGCAGATGATAAACAGGCCAGACGCCACGAAGATCCATCTGCTGAGACAGTATTTGACGGTTACAAATTAGTTCAAAACTCACCGGCAATCAATGCAGGTAAGATTATTGTAGATAACAACGGCTACAAAGTAGAAAAAGACTTCTTCGGCAACAAAGTATCCGGTATTCCTGATATTGGTGCTCACGAGACCGGAACAGTTAGCTTGACAATATCATCTGACAGATTTGCAATTGATCAGGCTAAGAAAGAAATCACGATCGACACAGTCGATAAAGTGACTGCAAAAGATTTATTAGACAGCTTAATGACAGAAGACGGTGTTACTGTTGAACTGAAACGTGGTTCTTCCACATTGACAGGCGGTGTAAGACTTGCAAAAGGTGATACACTTACAGTATCTTGCAACGGCGAATCTGTAACATACACAGTAGTTACTGTGACAAGTGAAGTTACAAATGAAATTCCGGTAGCAGACATGACAGCAACTGCTGGTTCTGAAGAAACTGCTCAGGATAACAATGGTGTAAAAAATGTTCTGGACAATAATCTTGGAACAATTTGGCATACATCTTGGAATGGTTCAAATCCTGAAGATCGTTATGTCACAATCGAACTTGCTAATGACTATGAAGTAAGCGGATATGTGTACACACCACGTCAGGATGGAAGTGGCGACGGCGCTTCAAATGGTACAATTACAAAATATACCATCTACACAAGCAACGATAATGAGACATGGGAAGAAGCTGCTTCTGGTTCATGGGCTCAAGACAAAAAGGTAAAAACCGTTACATTTAAGGAACCTGTAAAAGCAAAATACATCAAACTTCTTGCTGTAGAATCTGTAAGAGACTTCGCTACAGCTGCTGAAATTCGTTTAACCGGTACAAGAGTGTACAACGATACAACTGCTCCTGTCGCTCCAACTGCGACAGCAACAGATGTGACAGATACAACTGCTAAAATCTCTTGGGTACCTGCTGAAGCTGATAAAGATATCGTAGAATATCAGTTGATGAATGGCGACAAAGAAATCGCAACATTTGATGCAACAGAGACTTCTTTCACAGTCGCTGATTTAAAAGCTGCAACAGAATATACACTTTCTGTATATGCACTAGATGAAGCCGGCAACAAATCAGATGCCGGAAACGTAACATTCACAACAAAAGCAACAGAAGAACACACACATACATGGGGTGAGTGGACGTAACAAAAAAACCTACTTGTACAACACCTGGTGAAGAAAGCAGAACCTGCGAATGCGGCGAGACAGAGACAAGAGAAATCAAAGCCACCGGACATACTTGGGGCGATTGGAAAACAACAAAAGAACCAACAACAGAAGCAGAAGGTTTGAAAGAAAGAGTTTGTAAATCATGTAATGCTCACGAAACACAGACAATTGCAAAACTTACTTCAAAACCGGTAACACCAACAACACCTGACAAAGACAAAGACAAAGACAAAGACAAAGATAAAGATAACAGCAAAGACAAACCGGTAAAAACCGGCGATGCTGATATGGCTGGTGCAACAACTGCCGCATGCATCCTCTCCGGAATCGCAGCCGTTGCAGTTTTCAAAAAACGAAAAACAGTCTAATCACAAAATATTTTGAAAACACTTGAT
>ENA-OQAA01001551-OQAA01001551.1-human-gut-metagenome-genome-assembly--contig:-NODE-1551-length-11113-cov-2.429183_pt1 | contig 11113 bp, 13 predicted proteins | sample MGYA00242489_ERZ504515 | MGnify/ENA primary metagenome ERZ504515 (study PRJEB26092, sample SAMD00036237) | human gut metagenome | host: Homo sapiens | study: EMG produced TPA metagenomics assembly of...
CGCACGGATAGTCCCCTTATGGTCTTGAATAATCTTCCTTACATAAGCCAGTCCGAGTCCGAACCCCTTAACATCGTGCAGATTACCTGTATGCACGCGATAGAACTTATCAAATATCTTTTTCAAGTTTTCTTTCTTAATACCTATACCGTTGTCTTGCACCGAAATCATCACTTTACCCGGTTCATTCCAGGTCTTCACCATTAACTGCAAGTCCACATCCGGTCTTTTATACTTCACCGCATTATCCATGAGATTGAAATCACATTCGTGATGTGCATTTCATCTGCAAAGATTATCGGATCAGTTGCTTTCAAGTCCGACTCAATCTTCCCGTTGTACCGTTCCACTTTCAAGGCAAACGTATTGATTACACCGGTAATCAGTTCATTGGTATCCAATTCCTTCATTTTCAATGTCGCCTTCTGCCGGTCGAACATCGACATCTGGAGAACCTTCTCTACCTGGAACCTCAACCGCTTCGTCTCATCATTAATGACACCCGATATATGCTGGAACATTGCCGGAGATTTGCCTACCGCCGGGTCTTTCAGCATCTGCGCCGCCAACGAAATGGTTGAAATCGGCGTCTTGAACTCGTGCGTCATATTATTGATAAAGTCATTCTTCATCTCCGTCAGCTTCTTCTGGCGGAACACGATGTAAATCGTGAAGATGAACGTTATCAACAGCACAAAGGTGAATATCATCGATGGAATCATAAAGCTGACCGAATCGAAGATATAATCCCTCTTGCCGGGAAAATGTATCTTGACGATACTCATACGGGCAGGCGGGTCGTTCAGGAACAAGGGCTGCGAGTAGGAACTCTCACTGCTTCATCACTGTAATCCGAACAGCGATACACTTCCCTGCCGTCCCGGTCTATCACCTTAAAGTGATAGTTCAACTCGATACCGTTGTCAATCAACCCCGATTTCAGATACTGGTCCAGATTCTTAAAATTCACCCGTTCTTCTATCGGCGGCTACTGGCACGGTAAATCATCTGCCAGGCCACCTCATCCAGCAAGGCGCGTTGATACAGATAACGGTTCTTTATGGCATCCGCCAGCGAACGCGATGTCTGGGGTATCGTTTTCGTTCCGTGTTTACGCGAAATCATTGCCCTGGGCAGTTCTGATGCTTCGTTGGTAAATGTCTTCAGTTCGATAGCCGAATACCTTGTACCGTCCGGCGATGTAACCGTAAAACGCTGCGTCTGCACCACTCCCTTACCTTGTGAGCTTTGCTCCCACGCTTTCTTCTCAGCCTCGGAGATATCCTCCCGCAACCAGCGGTCGACCTCCGCAGACTCCACATCTTTTGAAGCAGCCATCAAGCACGCTTCACCGATTCATCGAATTGCTCGTTACGCATCTTCACCATTCCTCAATATAGCTGATCTGCAGATACAGCAAACTGATGAAGGAAAGGCCCATAACGACGCCTAATATCCATATTGTCGACTTTTTCATAGTCACAAAATTAACACTCCCTAATTAACACTCCTAACAAATTAACCTGATTTAACCGGGTGTTCTCGTTAATTAACCGTAGCGTGTTTTTTAAGTTGTATTACGAGCATTATAACAAAATGAGACACCTTTGGTTTGCAAATTTAATAAAAAATTAAATATTAGCATTCACATTCTCCTTCATTCTTAACCAGTGTTAATAAAAAAGCCGTTATTCCTCACAATGAGTGAACAACGCTTTCACGATTTATTAAAATACTTTATTCGTCAGCCTGCTTTGCTTCAAATTCCTTGATAAGTTTATCCTGTACGTCGCTCGGTACAAGTTCGTAGCTGGCAAACTTCATAATGAACGAAGCGCGCCCGCCCGTCAACGAACTCAGAGCCGTAGAATAGGACGACATCTCTTTCAAAGGCACTTTGGCAATCAGCTTTTCATAACCAGCTTCGCTACTCATACCCATAATCATGGCGCGGCGTCCTTGCAGGTCACCCATCACATCACCCATCTTGTCGGAAGGAACAAACACTTCCACATCGTATATCGGTTCCAGAATCTTAGGACCGGCATTCTTGAACGCTTCGCTGAACGCATTGCGACCGGCCAGCATAAAGGAAATTTCATTGGAATCCACCGGGTGCATCTTACCGTCGTATACGATAACACGCACATCGCGGGCATACGAACCGGTGAGCGGACCTTGCTCCATACGGGACATGATACCTTTCAGGATAGCCGGCATGAAGCGGGCATCGATAGAACCGCCCACGATACTGTTGACAAACACCAGCTTGCCGCCCCACTCCAGCGGAACTTCCTCAACGCCTTTCACGTTCATCTTGAACTCCTGCCCGTTGAACTTATAGGTTTCCGGCATCGGCATGCCTTCATAATAGGGCTCTACAATCAGGTGGACTTCACCGAACTGTCCTGCTCCACCGGATTGTTTCTTATGGCGGTAGTCGGCACGGGCAGCCTTCGTGATGGTTTCGCGATACGGGATACGCGGTTCTTCGAACTTAACCTGCAATTTCTCGTTATTCTCCAAACGCCATTTCAATGTACGTAGGTGGAATTCACCCTGTCCGTGCACAATGGTCTGGCGCAACTCCTTGGACTGGTCGATAACCCATGTCGGGTCTTCCTCGCGCATACGGTTCAGGATAACCATCATCTTTTCCGTATCGGCTTCATTCAGCGGCTTGATGGCGCGGGAATATTTGGAATTCGGATATTTAATGAAGTTGAAACGATTCTCAGCCCCTTTGGCATTCAGCGTATTGCCCGTATGCACATCCTTCAGTTTCACCGTGCAGCCGATATCACCGGCTACCATTTCCTCCACCTTAATACGGTTGGCTCCTGCACATGCGTAAATCTGCGCAATACGCTCCTTAGAACCGCGGTCGGCATTGGTAAAGTCTTCTCCTTCGTGTACCTTGCCGCTCATAACCTTGAAATACTGCACATCACCGATATGCGGTTCAACAGCAGTCTTGAAGAAATACAGGGAAGTAGGTCCGTTGGAATCGGGGTTCACAACTTCGCCGCGTGTATTGTGCACCGGAGGCATTTCGTCTACAAACGGAACGACATTACCCAGGAACTCCATCAAACGGCGCACACCCATATCCTTGCCCGCACATACGCAGAATACGGGGAACATGCCGCGGGAGGCCAATCCTTTGCGAATGCCCTCGCGCATCTCGTCTTCGGTCAGAGAATCCTGTTCGAAGAATTTCTCCATCAGGGTTTCATCGTGTTCGGCAGCGGCCTCCACCAATGCTTTATGCATGACGGTTGCTTTCTCCATCTCCTCAGCGGGAACATCTTCGATTGTGGGTGCTCCGCCTTCCGGTCCCCACGAATATTTTTTCATCAGAAGTACATCAATCAACGAATTGAAATTAGGTCCGGTAGCCAGCGGGTATTGAACGGGAACCACTTTTGAACCATAGATTGATTGCAGTTGCTCCAATACCATATCATAATCGCACTTCTCATGGTCGAGCTGGTTTACCAGGAAGATAACCGGTTTGCCCAGCTTCTCCGTATAGCGGAAATGATTTTGAGTACCTACCTCGGGGCCGTATTGTCCGTTCAGCAGCAGGATAGCCGTATCGGTAACGTTGAGTGCCGTCATGGCCGCTCCCACAAAGTCGTCACTGCCCGGACAGTCTATGATATTCAGCTTCTTACCGTTCCACTCCACATGGAAAACGGTGGAAAACACAGAATAGCCGTATTCCTGCTCCACCGGAAAGTAATCGCTGACCGTATTCTTGGCAGTAATTCTGCCGCGACGTTTTATAATACCACTCTCAAAGAGCAGCGCTCCGTGAGAGTGGTTTTACCCGAGCCGTCATTGCCAAGGAGGGCAATGTTCTTAATTTCATTCGTCTGATATACTTTCATGATATATAAGATTTAAAGTGAATACTCAGCATGCTTCCGTATGCCATTATTTTAGTGAGCCGCAAATTAGAAATTAATCAAAAGAAAAGCAATAAAACGTCTGTGTTACTAAACTATGTTATGTAACACATCGGCTATATACCTTATTATATGGTATCCGGAAAAGCAGCACTTCAGCCTGTAATCAATATCACAAAACCCCTTCCAGCTCAAGTAATCTCTGTTTGGAGCCAAGCCCGCCGCCATATCCGGTCAAGGAACGGTCACTGCCGATTACCCGGTGACAAGGAACAAATATCGACATCGGATTTGCTCCATTGGCATTAGCTACCGCACGCACTGCCGCAGGTCTGCCTATGCGCCGTGCCACTTCTCCATAGGAAACTGACGTGCCGAAAGGTATCTTCAACAATTCACTCCACACTGTCTTCTGAAAATCCGTACCTATAAACAGGAGCGATATATCGAATGTCTGCCGCTTTCCGGCAAAATACTCGTCCAACTGTTGCCGGGCGCTTTCGATTACAGCCGAAGTACCTTCCTCAAATTCGGCATTCCACATCCGTTTCAGTCTGTTGTCCACCCGGGCACTATGCTTTTCCGTCCGCCAGTCGCAAAGACAGAGTTTATCGCCTATCGAACCAAGCAACAGCACGCCGCAGGGCGATTGATAGGGATTGACTATGATTTTATTCTTATCTTTCATACAGCAGAAATAGGATAATTACATCTATCTGTTTCCAATTTTAAGAGTTTGAAAATGAAAAAACACCTGTTACGCTATCACGAAACCGGATACATATACCTGATTACGGTCATATTAAAGCGCAGCAGATAAGTTTCCTTACAAGTAAAAACCGCCCGTCCTCTCACAACAAAGAGAAGAACGGGCGGCCGTTTATCTAAAATGTATCGTTCTTATTTCAGCAAAGACTCCGGGTCGAGATGGTCTGCCTCGATGTCTTTGAAATAACGGTATGTACCGACTTTCAGCTCTGCCGTAGCGGCATCGTCGCAAACGATGATTCCCTTTTCGTGCATCTGCAGCGCGCTGATTGTCCACATCTGCATCACAGTCCTTCCACCGCATGATAAAGGCACGGGCCTTGTTATGGCCATTTACGATAATCATCACTTCCCTTGCGCTGAGCACAGTGCCTACACCTACGGTCAAAGATGTTTTGGGCACTTTGTTTACATCGTTGTCAAAGAAGCGGGAGTTGGCAATGATGGTGTCGGTAGTCAGCGTTTTCTGACGGGTACGCGACGACAAGGAAGAGCCCGGCTCGTTGAAAGCGATGTGTCCGTCGGGACCGATACCACCCATGAAGAGGTCGATACCGCCGTAAGACTTGATTTTTTCCTCATAACGTGCACATTCGGCATCGAGGTCGCAGCGTTGCCGTTCAGGATATTGGTATTTTCCGGCTTGATATCGATGTGGCTGAAGAAGTTGTTCCACATAAAGGAATAGTAGCTTTCGGGGTGTTCCTTCGGCAAGCCTACATATTCGTCCATGTTGAAAGTCACTACGTTCTGGAAAGATACAATACCTTTCTTGTTCAGGTCGATTAAGCCTTGTACATACCAGAGGCGAAGAACCGGTGGGACATCCCAATACAAACGGTTTTTCGGGTGTAGGGTTGGCAGCCTTGATTTTGGCAGCTACATAATGTGCCGCCCACTGTGATACGGATTGATAATCCGGTTGAATGATTAGTCTCATTACAATTATTTTATCAGGTTAATAAATTAGGGGTAACTTTATTGTCTGTCTTTTTTCAAACGCTCCGCCATGGCGCGTGCCAGATTCTCGCATTGCTCGTAGGTAATGTCCTTCATGGCCTGCTTCATTTCCACCGGATCGCCCACGATTTCAAACTTGCTTTTCTCGGCAAATTCGCCCATGCGCTTCACGGCTGCACCTGCCCAGCAGAACGAACCGAAGTAACCCAGATAACGGCCTTTCACCTCGCGTACCAATATCTTGGAGAGCAGTGATTCTATCTCCGGATAAATCTGGTTGCTATACGTGGGACTTCCGATTATCAGACCCCTGTATTTGAATATATCGGCTATGATGTAAGACGGATTACTTTTGCTGACATTGTGCATCACAATATTTTTGATGCCCTGAACGGAAAGTTCCGCAGCAATGGCTTCCGCCATTTGTTCGGTATTGCCGTACATGGAACCGTAGACAATGACAACACCCTCTTCGGCCGCATACCGGCTCAAGCGATCGTAGATGCCGATAACCTTGGCGATATTATCCGTCCATACCGGTCCGTGAGTGGAGCAGATGGTGGAGATGGGCAGACCGCCCAGCTTTGCCAATGCCTTCTGCACGGGAGAGCCGTACTTGCCCACGATATTGGAGTAATAACGAACCATTTCGTCCCAATACTTATCCAGATTCATGCGTGTATCAAGGAATCCCCCATCGAGCGTACCAAAGCACCCGAAGCCATCGCCGGAAAACAGCACGCCTTCCGTTTCGTCGAAGGTCATCATGGTTTCGGGCCAGTGCACCATCGGAGTCATATAGAAACGGAGCTTGTGGTGGCCCAAGGCAAGAAAGTCTTCATCTTTTACCATATATTGCTCGCCCGTCACGCCATAGAAACCTTCTATCATACCGAAAGTCTGCTTGTTGCCAACAATGATGATGTCGGGATAATGCTGTTTGATTAAGCGGATAGAGCCGGAATGGTCCGGTTCCATATGGTTGATGATAAGATACTGGATGGGACGTTCGCGATTATGCTCTTTATCTTCCGAAGATATACCTCAAAGTAACAAATATCTACAGTATCAATCAGCGCAACCGTTTCATCGTCTATCAGGTAAGAGTTGTAAGACACTCCGTAAGGCAATGGCCACATACCTTCAAACAAATGCTTATTGCGGTCATTCACTCCCACATAGTGGATTTTTCCTTTTATCACTGTTTTTGGGTTCATTGTTATTATCTTCTAATTTAGATTGATTCCATATTTAATCAGCGGCAAAAATAAGTCTTTTTTCTCACATTTCATACTTCTTTCCTTGATATGCGTCAAGTTCCTTCATTCTTTTTTGCACCCGGTGGTTAAACTCATAATTTTTCAGTCCCCAGTCGGGTGCAATAAGCAGCTCTTTGGGAGATTGGGAGACGAAGCGTTCCAGAACAATATCCGGACGGAGATGCTCTACATAGTCCACCACGAGGTCAACATATTCATCGACATTGAAAAGATGGAAGTCTTCGGGATTCCGTTCATATTCCAAAGCCATACGGGTGCCGCGTATCAATTGCAACTGATGCATTTTCAGCGTAGTAAGCGGTAAACGCGACAGGTCCTTCGCCTGTGCCACGATACTGCGGTGAGTCTCGCCCGGCAGCCCCAGAATTACATGTCCGCCGGTCAGTATTCCGCAAGCAGCCGTACGCTCCACCGCATTGACGGTAACTTGAAAAGTATGCCCGCGGTTAATGCGGCGGAGTGTCTCGTCGCGAGTACTCTCAATACCGTATTCCACCAAAAGGAAAGTATGCTTGTTGAGATTTTCCAGATACCGCAGCAAATCATCGGGCATGCAGTCGGGACGTGTACCGATAACCAGCCCCACCACTCCGTCTACCGCCAACGCCTCTTCATATTTCCGCTTCAAGGACTCCAGTTCTCCATACGTATTGGTGTAAGCCTGAAATATGCACGATACTTCATTTCGGGATATTTATGCGCAAAGAAACGCTTTCCTTCTTCCAGTTGCAGGGCTATCGGCTTCTCGGTACGGCAGTAGTCGGGATTGAAAGTCTGGTTATTGCAGTAGGTACAGCCGCCGTACCCCTTGCTCCCGTCACGGTTGGGACAGGTAAACCCGGCATTCAACGAAATTTTTCTGTACCTTATACGGAAAATAACGTTTCAGGAAAGAAGGAAATTCATTATAAAGAGGAGTCGCACTCATAAGCCTATGTTATTTAGAAACAAAAGTAAAACTTTTCTTCGATTTTTACTAATAGAAAACGGATTAGATATGTTAACAACTGCCATGGAAGAGGCACATATTCGTCAACAAATACATTTCAGAGTCCGATTACATATTCTACATGCAAATTTATAATACCGGAAGCATAGCGATTGAAATAAATTCATAACTTTGTATATAATATGGAAAGACACAACAAAATATTCCTACCATCAAAAAAAACATTTGTATGAATAGCGGTTATCATAAGAATCTTGTGTTCACGGCAGCGTGCATCGGAATGTGTTTTTCGGTGTTTCAATGATTACATTGGGTTCGGTACTGCCTTCTCTCGTCACAAAACTGGAATTAAGCGGACTGCAAACTACGTCACTGGTAACCTTTCTTCCCATCGGCATGCTGGCCGGTTCGTTGATTTTCGGTCCTATTGCGGACCGTTTCGGACACAAAGCATTGTTGGTGCCCAGTTGCATCATCGTATTATCGGGATTGGAAGGACTGATATTTTTCGAAAGCATCCCGCTCCTTCAAATCTCCATCGTAGGCATAGGTCTGGGCGGCGGCATCCTTAACGGTGAAACCAACGCCTTGGTTTCCGACATCTCCGGAGAATCCGAAAAAGGCTCCCGGATCAGCTTCCTGGGAGTGTTCTACGGGTTGGGAGCGCTTGGCATACCAAGCCTTTTGGGAATCCTGTCCGAGCATTACTCTTTTGAAACCACCCTGCAAGGTATAGGCATCATTATGCTGGCAGGTATATTGTTCTGCATCCCCATACGTTTTCCCGCACCCAAACAAGCGCAGGGGTTTCCTGTAAAGGAAGGATTAGCTGCTGAAAGAAAGCAGCCTGCTGCTGCTCAGCTTCATTCTTTTCTTTCAAAGTGGCATTGAAGGAGTATGCAATAACTGGTCCACCAGTTATTTCGGTCAGGTAACCGACATACCTGCCAATCAGGGATTGATAGCACTCACCTGTATGGTTGCCGGACTCACCGTAGCACGTATGCTGCAAATCGTACTTTTCAAAAAGATACAACCGGCAAAGGTGCTCCCCTACAGTCTTATCCTCACTGCAACAGGCTTTGCCCTGCTGACAGCAGCTCCCGGTTTCATACGGGCTGCAGCGGGCATGGCTGTAATAGGAATGGGATTATCGTCTACTTATCCGGTTATCCTGAGTATTCTCGGAACCCGCTACCCTTCATTGTCGGGAACGGCATTCGGCATAGCGCTCGCCATCGCCTTATAGGACAAACTGCCATGAACGGACTGATGGGAATGGTTTTCACATATGACAACGGCATCATGCTTTACCCTTATATAATGATAGGTTCACTGGCTATCATGCTTGTTTTGTTTAAGCGTTCACTCAAATAAATTATTTACTCTGCATTCTGCCGGGAATTATTAAAGAAAACTCACGACATGGTGGAAAAGCCGGAAAAATTCCTGACACAAAACGGAATTTATCATTTAATTAATTAGATTAGATTTTCGCTTTATCGTATATTTGCCCTGAATAACCGAATTAAGAGATATGAAAAAAATAAGTTTTGCACTTTTTTTCTGCCTTTGTGCACTGGCAGGCTTTGCCCAGAACAGCAAGCCACTCGATTTGAAAGAAATCGTATCCGGAGAATTTATCCCTCAAAACATTTCGGGTGTCATCCCTATTCCGGGAGAACGGCGAACATTATTCGCAAATGAATGCGGATAAGACACAAATCATCAAATACTCTTTCAAGACAGGTAAACCGGTAGAAGTGCTGTTCGATGCGACTACTGCCCGCGAGTGTCCATTCAAGAAGTTCGACAGCTACAGCTTTGCTCCGGACGGCAGCAAATTGCTTATTGCAACAGAAACAGTGCCTGTATACCGCCACTCTTATACAGCAGTACATTATATATATAGCCTGAAGCGGAATTTGGACGGCAAGATAAACAATGTAGTGGAGAAACTGTCGGACGGCGGACCGCAACAAGTCCCCATCTTCTCGCCCGATGGAAACCAAGTGCTTTTGTGCGCGACAACAACATCTTCCTCGTTAAATTACTTTACGGCAACAGCGAAAGCCAGGTGACCGAAGACGGCAGCCGCAATGAAGTGCTGAACGGCATTCCCGACTGGGTATACGAAGAAGAGTTCGCATTTAACCGTGCCTTGGAATTCAGTCCCGACAGCAAGATGCTGGCTTTCATCCGTTTCGACGAACGAGAAGTTCCCTCTTATACTTTCCCGGTATTTGCCGGAGAAGTGCCTCATATTGCCCCTTACGAGAAATACCCGGGAGAATATACTTATAAATATCCCAAGACAGGTGAAAAGAATTCAAAAGTATCCGTACATACTTTTGATATCAAATCCAAAGTAACCCGCAAAATCAATCTTCCTTTGGAAGAAGGCGGCTACATTCCCCGTATCCGTTTCACACAAGACCCGAACAAGCTTGCCATCATGACGCTGAACCGCCACCAGAACCGGTTCGACCTGTATTTTGCCGACCCTCGCAGTACCGTATGCAAGTTGGCCGTACGTGATGAGAGCGACACTTATATCCGCGAGAATGTATTTGACAACATCATTTTCTATCCGGAGACTTTCAGTTTTGTCAGTGAAAGAAACGGATACAACCACTTGTACTGGTACAATATAAACGGAAATCTTATCAAACAGGTCACTTCCGGCTCATACGAAGTACAGGATTTCCTGGGTTATGACCCTGAAAACGGAAGTTTTTATTACAGCAGCAACGAAGAAAGTCCGCTGCGCAGCGCTATCTACAAGATAGACCGCAAAGGCAAAAAAACAAAGTTATCATCGCATATAGGGACAAATAGTGCCCTGTTCAGTACAGACATGAAGTATTTCATGAACCGCTATTCAAGCCTGGACATTCCGACTGTCATCACCCTGAACGACAATAACGGCAAAACGCTGACCACACTTGTAGATAATGCCGCACTGAAGCAGAAATTAAACGGATATGATATGCCGAAGAAAGAATTCTTCTCTTTCCAGACCTCCGAGGGCACTGAACTGAATGGCTGGATGATAAAGCCGGCAAACTTCTCCGCAAGCAAAAAATATCCGGTTCTGATGTATCAGTACAGCGGTCCAGGCTCGCAGCAGGTACTTGACAAGTTCGGCGTGAGCTGGGAAACTTACATGGCTTCCCAAGGTTATGTCGTAGTGTGCGTAGACGGACGAGGCACGGGCGGACGCGGTGCGGAATTTGCCAAAAGCA
>ENA-OQAA01001554-OQAA01001554.1-human-gut-metagenome-genome-assembly--contig:-NODE-1554-length-11077-cov-6.515525_pt1 | contig 11077 bp, 13 predicted proteins | sample MGYA00242489_ERZ504515 | MGnify/ENA primary metagenome ERZ504515 (study PRJEB26092, sample SAMD00036237) | human gut metagenome | host: Homo sapiens | study: EMG produced TPA metagenomics assembly of...
AAAGCCCCTGCTCATGGTCACCGTTCACACCGAACGCAGTTCCTGCCCCTGTTTTGCAGCGGCGTTGTCCGGCTCGCCCACAGAAAGTGTGAGGTCATGGCGCAGTATCTCGTTCAGACGGCTTATGAAGAATTCAAGGTACAGTATGAAGAAAGCCGGACGCAGTGCGGACACTACAACCTGCTTCTTTCAAGCACAAGAATAACACTTTACAGTTGTGCAGTCAACAACCAAAAACAAATTTTGGAAGATTGAACAACTACATAAGATTTTATTTGTGAAAAAGAAAAATACCGCCCACGCAGCGCAGCGATGATTTTGTCGGGTGAATCGGCGGCAAAATAGATCGGATGTGTTGCGGGGCGGTAAAAATCTTCATGGGGAATAAATCCTCGCCGCTCTGTACTTTTCTACAAAATTGGTGGGATTTGCGATAAAGGGTATCATGAATTGCAGGGCACGTCAAGATGGTTTTGCAAATTTTATTGCAGTAAAGCAGTGATAGTAGGACTTATATTTAACACACGGCAAGAAACAATTTCGATTTCGCACATTGTAATGTTCGCAGAAAAAACTTATAATGCTTTTAAACCTGTAGGACACACAAAACGCAGAAAAGAGAGGGAATCATGAGAAAACTGTTCCTTTTGGAAGATGATCTGAGCCTGATCAGTGGGCTGACCTTTGCATTCAAGAAACAGGGCTTTGCACTGGATACCGCCCGGACGCTGGCAGAAGCGAGGTGCTGTGGTCAGACAGAAAATATGACCTGCTGGTGCTGGATGTTTCCCTGCCGGATGGCTCTGGCTTCGATTTCTGCCAGAAGGTGCGGCGCACATCCAACGTGCCGATTCTGTTCCTGACCGCTTCGGATGAGGAAATGAATATCATCATGGGGCTGGAACTGGGCGGGGATGATTACCTGACCAAGCCGTTCAAGCTGGGTGTCCTGTTGTCGCGGGTCAATGCACTGCTTCGCCGTGCAAATGCGTCCAGCGCAGGAGAACCCGTGCTGGAATCGGGCAGCATCACCGTCCGGCTGTTGCAGGGGCAGGCATACAAAAACGGAATCTTGCTGGAACTGACCGGCGCAGAGTACAAGCTGCTCTGCTTCTTTATGCAGCATCCGAATGCCGTGCTATCCAAGGAACAAATTCTGGATGCACTGTGGGACTGCGATGGGGATTACATTGACAGCAGTGCCTTAACAGTGTACATCCGGCGGCTGCGGATGAAGATCGAGGACGACCCCGGCAAACCGCAGATGTTGCTGACTGTCCGCGGCATGGGCTATAAATGGAATGGGTAAAGGTGCCGTATGAAAGTATTCGCAAACCGGGAGATCCGAAATTTATTCCAAGCCGTGCTGGCGGTCTGGGCGGTGGCATTGGCTCTCACGCAGGGCATCGTATGGTATACGACGCATGTATTTTCTTTCGGGTTACTATTGGTTTTTCTGCTTCTGGGCGGCTGTCTCTGGGGCGTGCTTTTTCGCTATTTCCAAAGGCAGAGCGCGCTTCTAGAACAGGCAGTCCAGCAAATCCAAAGCTGTCTGGATGGCAACCCGGATGCACGACTGGACTGCGACCGGGAGGGAGAACTTTACCGTCTGTTTCACTCCGTTAATGCATTGGCGGCAGTTCTGAGCGCACACGCAGACAACGAGCAACGGGAGAAGCATTTTTTGAAAAATACCATTGCGGATATTTCGCACCAGCTCAAAACACCGCTGGCAGCGTTGAATATCTACAACGGTCTGCTTCAGGACGAAGAGGTTTCGCCGTCGGAGGTCAAAGAGTTTGCAGACCTGTCCGAACAGGAGTTGGACCGCATCGAAACGCTGGTGCAGAATCTGCTCAAAATCACCCGGCTGGATGCCGGTTCAGTCGTCTTGGAGAAGAAAAACGAAAATGTTGCTGAAATGGTGCAGGACATCGCGCGGCAGTATAACTATCGTGCAGAGCAGGAACAGAAGAAGCTTGTTCTGTCCGGCTCAGAGGCGGTTACACTTTGGTGCGACCGTGACTGGATGCAGGAAGCTGTGGACAATCTTGTAAAGAATGCCCTTGACCACACAAAGAGCGGAGATACGATTCAGGTAGAGTGGAATGCACTGCCGTCCATGGTTCAGATCAAAGTGCGCGACAACGGCAGCGGCATCCACCCGGAAGATTTGTACCATATCTTCAAACGGTTTTATCGCAGCCGCTTTTCACAGGATACACAGGGCATCGGGCTGGGTCTGCCGCTGGCAAAAGCCGTTGTGGAAGCCCATCACGGCACCATTGAAGTAGACAGCGAGCTGGGAAAGGGCACGACCTTTACTCTGAATTTTCCGATTCCTACAAAATTGTAGGCTGAGTGTAGGCTTGCAGTAAGGTTGACGTGTTATCCTTTTCTGCACAGACAGAGATAATCCGTCTGAATCGAAGGAACCTGCAAAGTGAGGGATACACTATGGAACTATTAGAAGTCAACCATCTCTGCAAGACCTACGGCAGCGGAGAAACCGCTGTCCATGCGCTGAAAGATGTTAGCTTTTCAGTGCCGAAAGGCGAATATGTGGCGGTCGTTGGCGAATCCGGCTCTGGCAAAAGCACCCTGCTCAACCTGATTGGCGGACTGGATACGCCGACTTCCGGCAAGGTGCTGATTGATGGCAAGGATGTTTTTGCCATGAAAGACCGGGAGCTGACAATCTTCCGCCGCCGCAATATCGGTTTTATCTTTCAGGCATTCAACCTCATCCCGGAACTGACCGTAGAACAGAACATCCTGTTCCCGGTGCTGCTGGACTACCAAAAGCCGGACAGGGCATATCTGGAAGAACTGCTGACCGTGCTGAATCTGAAAGACCGTCGGAAGCATCTGCCGAGCCAGCTTTCCGGTGGGCAGCAGCAACGGGTAGCCATCGGCCGCGCCTGATGACCCGCCCTTCACTGATTTTGGCGGATGAGCGACCGGCAATCTGGACACCCAGAACACCAGCGAGGTCATTGCCCTGCTAAAAGAAACATCCCGGAAATACGAGCAGACCATCCTGATGATCACCCACAACCGCAGCATTGCGCAGACGGCAGACCGGGTGTTGCAGGTATCGGACGGCTGCCTGACCGATTTTGGGAGGTGCCGGGAATGAGCAGCACAGAAATGAAAAGCTATCTGAGCCTGATCCCGATTTCTGCCAAGGTACGCAGACGGCAGAACCGCATGACGATTTTGTGCATCGTCATTGCAGTGTTTCTGGTCAGTGCTATTTTCAGTGTAGCGGATATGATGCTGCGCACCCAAATGAATCGCGCAGCAGGAAAAGATGGCAGTTGGCATTTGCAGATTGCTGGAATTACACAGAGTCAGGCAGAACAGCTGGCACAGCAGCCGGACGTGGTGTGCGCAGGTGCAGGAGCGGTGTTCAATGAGGGCGGAGAAGAGGATTACCGCCTGAACGGAAAACGGGTGGTTCTTTACGGTTGTGATGCGCAATTTCTGCGTGTGAACCGTTCCGCAGCCTTTGAGGGGACTTTTCCGGAACAGGACGGAGAGGTGCTGCTTGGAAAAGGTGCCGCCCGGATTTTTGGTGTGGCAATCGGAGATTCGGTCACGCTGAAGCTGCCGGACGGGCAGAACCGGACACTGACTGTGACTGGAATCGGCGGTGTGGACGAAAGCTATTACGAAATGCAATTTGCACTGGTGGATATTTATCTGCCGCAGGAGACATTTGAATCGCTTCTGACTGGGCAGGGAGAAGCTCTGCCGCAGACTGTGTACGATCTGCAGTATACCAGCGCTGCCAAGGCGGCAAAAGCTCTGCCGCAGCTACAGCAGCAGTATGGCGAGGATGCCGTGCATGAAAATTTGAATGTGATGGGTTCTGCCGGACAGAGCAACAGCACTGCGTTCCGGACGGTGTACAGCATGGCGGGCGTGCTGTTTGCTCTGGTGTTGCTTGCCGGTGTGCTGATGATCTCCGGTACCATGAACAGCAATGTTGCGCAGCGCACCCGTTTCTTTGGTATGATGCGCTGTCTCGGAATGAGCAAACAGCAGGTCGTTCATTTTGTCCGGATGGAAGCACTCAACTGGTGCAGGATTGCGGTCCCGATCGGCCTTGTTCTGGGGACATTTTCCAGTTGGGCGGTGTGCGGCGCACTGCGGTACGGCATTGGCGGCGAGTTTGCGACAACGCCAGTATTACGGTTGAGTACGGGCGGTCTGTGCGCCGGTGTTGTGGTGGGCGTAGTAACGGTGTTGCTGGCGGCACAGGCTCCGGCCAAGTGGGCTGCAGAGGTCCCGCCTGTGGCGGCGGCTTCCGGGAGTGAACAGGCGGCAGTTGTGCATCATGCAGCGAATCTTGGCTCCGGTCGGACTGAAACTGCACTGGGCATATACCATGCTACCGCAAGCAAAAAGAATTGGTTCCTGATTACCGCAAGCTTTGCATTAAGCATTGTGCTTGCACTGGGATTTATCGTTATTTTGCAGTTTGCTTCTCTGCTGTTGCCAAGTTTGGCACCATGCAGGCGGATGTGATATACACCGGTTATGACAACGAACGGGTGCTGCCAGATACCATGGCGCAGCAGTTGCGAAGGATGCCCGGTGTTGCACGTGTATGGGGCTGTACAGGTTTTGTCCATGTACCTGCCAGCAGCGACCGGAACAATGTCGAGCAGGTCACATTCTGTTCGTACGATGATTTTATGCTGGAATCCAGCAAAAGCATGGTGGTCAAGGGAAGAATGGCAAAAAATTCCGGTGCAGACAATGAAGTGATGACGATGTACAACAAAACAAACCCCATCCGTGTCGGGGATACCATCACGGTGAACGGTGTGCCGCTGACGGTCGTGGGCGCATTCTCACAGGGAATATTTCCGGACGATGTGACCATTATTGCGCCTGAAACGCTGTTCCGCCGTGTAGCAGGAGAACAGAATTACAATATGATCGGGGTGCAGCTGGACCGCACCGCCAGTGACGAGACCGTGCTGGCGCTGGCGGCTTTTTCCAGTGATCAGATCGTTGTGCAGGATTTGCGGGAAAGCAACCGGCAGGACCGTGGGACTTATTATGCGGCACGGATCGTACTGTATGGATTTCTTGCCATTATTGGCGGCATTTCCCTGCTGAACATCATCAACAGCATTTCCATGAGCGTGTCGGCACGAATGAAGCAGTATGGCATCCTGCGTGCCATCGGGATGGATGATGCACAGCTGAAACGCATGATCTCTGCCGAAGCTGGCACCTATGCGGTGTCCGGCCTTGTGGTGGGCATTGCGCTGGGTCTTGTGCTGAACCGGATGCTGTATACCCGGCTCATTACCCATTATTTCGGTGCAGCGTGGCAGGTGCCGTGGGGCTGTCTTGCCGTGATTGTCGTAGTCGTGCTGGCGGCTGTGGTGCTGGCAGTATATAACCCGGTCAGGCGAATCCTCATGCAGCCCATTACTGCAACCATCAGTGAATTATAAACCAGAACAACAGATGCCCACCAGCTTATGGCGAAAACCATAGGTCGGTGGGCATCGTGTTCTTTATAGGGGCTTAATCTTCCAGTCTGCCGTGGTCACAGCCAAGCGACAGATAACGTTCCATCCTTCCACCCAGCACCATCTGTGCATACTCCAAGGGCTTATTATACAGCAGCCAGTCCAGTTCTGCCCGCTGTGCCGGGGTGTTGCCGTATTCGTCCTCCACGGCGATGCAGTCGATGGCAAGAGTGGTGTATGACGTTCGCAAACGTAGCAATGGCCAAACCCCTTTAGCATATAATATGATTGAGTGCTTTTAAATTTAAGTGCTTGAACTTACGTCCTTTTGTGGTATAATAAAGCTAGAGGATAGCGGCATTGACCAGCTATCGGTGGCGTTGAAGCAGTGGACTGGTTCGGTATCAGCCGATTGTGGAGCCAGACCGTGGGTTGAGCGTGAACCACAAGCCGAATAGATTCGATGAATCGAAAGAAAACGCTTAATAGGAGCCTTGCCTTTCGGCAGGGCTTCTATTTTTTGAGGGAAGGTGAAAATGTGCAGGACGAACAGCAAGATATTTTGTATCGGGCAGCAGAAGTCTGGAAAGAACTGACCGAGTACCACTATGTTTTCACCTACGGCTATAAGGGTGAACTGCACGAGATCAAGCTGACATTTTCACCAGAGGACTTCCCTCACCTTGCTGGGTTCCACTACCTGAAAGACATCGCCTTGCCCCGGTATAGCCCGCGCAAAACAGTGGATATGATTCTATCCGGCAAGATCACCTACGACAAGGTAAAGAAGGGTACACTCTATCAGGAGTATGTGAAACCGCGTCTGCTGGCACTGGTGCGGTTGAAAGAAATACTGGAACAGGACTTTGACCTGTTCTCCTATATGCCCAATTTTATCCGTTCGTGACCAAAATCAAAGCGGATTACCTGATTTCCAGCCGAATCGAACCAACTGCCTTTGTGTTCATTATCCGGGAATCCCCCTCTGGCAATGCAGTATGCAACTTTTTGTGCTGCTCTGCTTTTGAAGAAAGTGGCCGTGACTACCGTGCAAACCAGCGCTCTCGTACTCTTCTGAAAAAAGAGCGCGTACATATCGAAACGCAGGACACGGTGGTTCTGTATGACCGCTTGCCGAAAAATCTCGATTAACAAAACGATGCCCACTCACTCATGGAAAAAACATGGGCGGGTGGGCATCACTTGTTACCCTTCTGTCGGAGCAGAAATGGTAGGTTGTCCATTTGGCATAAAATGATAGATGGGACAAGATTCAAAGAACTTCTGTGATTCTTCAGGTAGCTTATCAAAGTGAATTTTAGCCGCAACAGGATTATCTAATAGTAGATATGCACCAACGTAAATAGACTCATTGTCTTGGGCTGCTTCAATAAGAGAAAGAATTTCGGCTTGTTCAGTCGAAGTCAATGTGCGAGAGCGTTTGACGGACTGAAGATAGTTGAGAATAGCAATCGGATGCTCTGTATATGGATCAGAATCCTTAATCCAAAGCGCGAGGGTAGTCGCAGTGGATAGTAGCTCAATGCGACTATTTTTACTTTCATCGTATGCTTTAAGCATTTCAAGAAGAAGTGCATTAAGCGAATGAGAATAATCTTTGGAAAAAGGAACATGCTGAACGGCATCAAGTAACGCATTATAGTCGATATTGCAGTACTTCAACATTGCGTCCTTATTTAACATGACGAAGTGAGTGGATGGATACTCTTTATCATTTTTGTCAAACTCGCGATATATCAGTGGTACATAGTTAAAATCATAGATATTATAGTATTCACTGTTTTCTTCAGTAGGAACAACCCATAAAAGAAGTTCCAGATTAGCGATATGGCAGGTTCGAAGAAGCGATTGGCTTGAACACATCTTAATTGGTTCTTTGTCGATTAGTGCGGCTCTCAAGATACTGAGATTAGTATTGTCTGTGACAGAAAGGGAAGAACAGTCGAGGTCGGCTGTTACATGAACTGCATCTAGCGTCTTCTTTACATCCAGAAGAAAGGACAGCTTTTTTTGAAGCGTAGGGAGATTGGCACAATTTGCTTCACTAAAAGCTATTTTTCCACCATTGATTTCATAGTGATGGGCAGAAAGGGCAGCAATCATAAACTCTGCATCTTTGATACGCTCTGATAGTGTTCCGGATAAAGTAAAATTGAATTTTGTAGGTAGGGATTGCGTTGTACTGAAACTCATCTGTATTCCCTTACCAAAACGAATGACCGTAGATATTTTAGAACGTGTGACAGTATAACTCTTAAAATAAACTTTAGAATCAACGCTGATAGGAGCATCTCGTGTAAACGAAAATAACTCAATACGGTCAAGATGAGCGATGGGCAGTTCAACTTTTTGAGGGAGAACAGCATAAATGTAAGTTTCGTGGTCAAAAAAATAATCAAGGGGCAAATCATAATGTTTTGCTGCACTGGTAGAATATCCTAGAGAGATAGTGTTGGTTGGCAAGTCTGAATCGAAGGATAAAAGTGCGCTATTGATAGCGGCGCGTTGCCTATTCATGTGATGCGCAAAATTAAGAAAGATATCGTCGATATCTTCTTTTTTTGTCGGAAAAACTTTTAATTCAATGCTTTTGCATTTAGAGAGATCTCCTTTATGGTCCTTGAGCATTTTTTTGAGGTCGAATGGAAGAAGTCCAACATAATATATAGTATGGTGCTCATCTTCCTCATCGAAATACACGACAAAAAAGATGGTTCCTCCAACATAAAGATAGTTTCTTAAATCAGAATATTGGATAGAATACTTTATACTTTTTTTCTTTAGATTTGGTTTAATATGACCTTTGACCTGAACAGGTACTTTTAAAATCAAGTCAGCTTTTGCATGAACGTGGCCGGACTTTTTATAAACTTCTACATCTCCATCCCATGAGGCTCTTTATCATTGGAATTGATGTGAGAAACCAAATGGTCGGCTTTGCTTATGGCGAGTTCAACATGATTTGTGGCAATCTTTTCAGAATCCATATTAGACCTCCAGATAAGGTGATTGCAGAAATATGTATGAGAGTGCAGTTTCTTGTTTGTACTGATTATACACCCAAAATCAGAAAAATTAACAAAACATCTGAAAAAATCTTGAAATTGTGATAGTCTTGACAAAAACTGAATTTATGGAAGATAATGGAATAGGTCTGCTATCGGTAGCGAGTTGAGCAGAAATAAAATAAAAGGGGCATCTACAACACCGTGGTGCTGTCCGATGTCCCTTGCGACTGATTTTATCGTTGTCCGCCAACCTCAGGCCCCTACGTCCTGCATCTCTTTCGGGTTTTATCGTTGCCCGCCAACCTCAGGCCCTTACGTCCTGCATCCGATCGGATTTTAGGTGTCAGCCACACCAGCGGAATGACGTCCGCTTTCCTATCTATATTATATTCGATTTTCGTTTAAATAGCAATGGCCTTTGTAAAGATGATTCTTTAATTTTTTGCGAACGGCTGCCGAATCCTCAATCTTCCAGTCTGCCATGGTCGCAACCGAGCGAAAGATAATGCTCTATCCCTCCACCCAGTACAAGCTGTGCATACTCCAAGGGCTTATTGTAGAGCAGCCAGTCCAGCTCCGCCCGTTGTGCCGGGGTGTTGCCGTACTCGTCCTCCACGGCGATGCAGTCGATGGCAAGGGTGGTGCCATCCTCGAACCGGGCTTCCACCCGGTCGGTATCCATATTAAAGCTGCAGGAAAGCAGTTTGTTCATGGTGAACCTCATTTCTATATCAATTGGTGTCTGTTCGGATGTCCTAAACCCTGCCATAAAACCGGTGATTGATTTGTCCATTGGGCTTTGTTTTGCCCGTCTGCACATTTTTGCACACTTTTTGCACACCTGAATAGCTAGATAACGGTTGCAAAGCATTACGCTGTATGCAAATAATGCGGTGTGTGCAAAGTTATGTTTTTTGATGATACGATGAAAATAGTGCTTCTTCGAACTTTTGAAATTTGACGAATGATGCACCTTTGATTCTTTTAATCAGAGGGCCAGGGATTCGAGTTCCCTCGAGCGCACCAAAATCCCACGAAGAATCGTAAGATTCCTCGTGGGATTTTCTTTTTATACACCATTTGCACGGTTTTTGCACGGTCCGCATTTTTCGTGTCAGATGGAGTAAGTCTGTGAATTACTCTGCAATTCGTGCTATTTTTTGCAATTCAGGTCAGCAAAGCCAAGCGGAGCTGCGCTTTTACAGAGGGGTCTGCGTCCTTCAGAAGTTCCAACAGTGCCGATACGGAGATGGTCGGTTCTGCTTCAACCGGGGTAGCCTGCACAAGTGTTGCTCCCTGTACGGCTTTCACATCACCGCCGGAGATCATCAGTTGATAAGCAGAGCGCAGGCTGCGCGATGGAATCGCTGAATAGCACAAAAGCATGTTGGAGTCCAGATGTAAAGAAAAAACGGCAAAGCAGGTAAAATTCACTTTACCGTTTTATAGCAATTCAACTTCTTCATGTAACAGCAACAGCGTTGAATTGCATATCGCAAATTGCTGTTTTAACGTTCCACTAATTTCTTGCCTTGCGATCAAGAAAGCACGTCTGCTAAACGCTCTACATTGAAAATATAATCGTACACTGCTATAATAAAATTGTGATATTATCACCAAAAATTCGAGATGCAAAGCGTTTGCGATTGGCAAACATTCAGGAGGAACGCATGGTAACAGGAGCCATTAAAAATAAGGTAGACAAGATCTGGACGGACATCTGGGCAGGAGGCATCACCAATCCGCTGACCGTCATTGAACAGCTGACCTATCTCATGTTCATCCGGTCACTGGACGAGAAAGAACTTGCCACCGAAGATTTTGAGAACATGGCGGGCGAAAAGATGGAGCACATCTTCCCGGCCAGCGCGGCAGGACAGTCTATGCGGTGGAGCCGCTTCAAGGATAAAGATTCCCGCGAAATTTTCCTGACCATGCAGCAGCGGGTGTTCCCTGCCATCAAAAAGATGAAGTATGGCCGTCTGCCGGACTTTGACGCAAACGGCGAGCTGGTGGAGATCGCAGACGACCCCACCCGCCCGGATGAGGCAACACCGCCTTTGCGCGGTACATGGACGATGCCATGTTCCTGATCCCCACGCCGCAGGTGCTGCAAAAGATCATCACCGGGCTGGAGGATCTTTACACCCACGACATTGCCGACCTTGATATGCAGGGCGACCTGTACGAGTATATGCTGGGCAAGCTGGCAACCGCAGGCAGAACGGCCAGTTCCGCACGCCCAAGCACATCCGCGACATGATGGTGGAGCTGGTGCAGCCCACGCCGGACGACTTTATCTGCGACCCCGCCTGCGGCACGGCGGGCTTTCTGGTGTCCAGTGCGCAATATCTCCGCACCCACTACGAGGACAGCATGACCCCGGAGCAGTGGCAGCATTTTGCCGGCCCGATGTTCACCGGCTTTGACATGGACCGCACCATGCTCCGCATTTCGGCCATGAACCTAATGCTCCACTCCATCACCAACCCGGATATCGACTATAAGGACAGCGTTTCCAAGCAAAAACTCCATTCGCAGTAAGTACACGGG